>Ga0206862_1030_pt1 | contig 42601 bp, 34 predicted proteins | sample Alteio_BWOrgCont_43_FD_152625 | JGI IMG/M metagenome (GOLD analysis project Ga0206862, IMG submission 152625) | Enriched cells from forest soil in Barre Woods Harvard Forest LTER site, Petersham, Massachusetts, United States -... | ecosystem: Environmental > Terrestrial > Soil > Temperate forest >... | reverse complement strand
AACTTGATTCATGAAACGTGCGGTTTCCGTGGAACCTGTGAACATAACACCCGCCAAAGCGCTATGACGCAACAAAGCATTTCCCACTGTACTCCCACTCCCCACCGCCACTTGAAGAACGTCTTTTGGGATCCCTGCTTCGTGCAACAATCGAATGCCTTCTAATCCGATGCGTGGCGTTTGGCTCGCTGATTTTGCAATCACTGTGTTACCCGCCGCCAAAGCACCCATGACTTGACCTAAAAAAATGGCTAAAGGAAAATTCCAGGGACTGATACACGCCATCATCCCACGACCGTGCAAAGATAATTGATTATATTCTCCCGTAGGGCCACGCAGACGTTTTGTAATAAAATCCTCGCGTAAACGGTAACTATAATAATACGCAAAATCGATGGCTTCACGAATTTCTGCAAGTGAATCCAACACCGATTTTCCGCCTTCTCTGACTAATAAAGCCAGCAATTTTGGTTTGTGTTGTTCTAACAATTCTGCCATCCGCTCTAAATAGTTTGCACGTTCAATGGGTGACGTTGCTGACCAGCCTTTAAATGCCGCTTCTGCCCTATCCCCCATTTGATTAATTTCAGCTTCGGTATGCAGATGTAACGTGGATCCAAATAAACCTGGCATGTGCTGTTTTGCGTCTTTAAGCAACGGATTTATTTCGTTAGGGTTCGTCAAATCAACGCCTTTTGAATTTAAACGATGGGGCTCGTAAATACCAATCGGTAACGGAATCTCAGAATGCGGTTTAGATTCATATTTTGATAATTTTTCAACCGGATTTTGAATTAACACACCAATTGGGATGTTTTCATCGAGGATACGATTCACAAAGGAGGTATTTGCGCCATTTTCGAGTAATCTTCTTACCAGATATCCGAGTAAAAATTCATGACTGCCCACAGGGGCATAAATTCGACAGGGTAAATTGAGTTTATCACTGCCCACAATGTTGCTGTACAAAGCATCGCCCATGCCGTGCAAACATTGAAATTCAAATTGATTTCTATCATAAGCTTTAGACATTTCTAACACTGCTGCCGCCGTATAAGCATTATGTGTGGCAAATTGGGGATAGATAAGTTTCGTGCCTTGCAACATTTTTTTTGCACAAGCGAGATAAGAAACGTCGGTGGCAGTTTTTCTGGTAAACACCGGATAACCCGCTAATCCTCGTTCTTGACCCCATTTAATCTCGGAATCCCAGTAAGCGCCTTTGACTAAACGTACCATTAAGGGTTGGTTTAAATTTTCTGCGAGAGACTGTAGCCAATCGATCACGGACATGGCACGCTTTTGATATGCTTGAACTGCTAAACCAAATCCTTTCCATTTTCTAAATTGTGTATCTTGAAGCATCAGATAGATCAGTAACAACGACAGTTCTAAACGATCAGCTTCTTCAGCATCAATGGTGAAGTGGATATCATATTTCATTGCAAGGAGGGCTAATTGTTTCAACTGTGGCAGGAGCTCATGCACCATTCTTTCACGATTTGCCCATTCGTAGCGCGGATGTAACGCAGACAATTTTACTGAAACGCCGGGCCCTCCGAATGGCCCACGATTTTTATTGGCTTGACCCACCTTTTCAATCGCCATTTCATAGGCTTTAAAATAATTTAACGCGTCTTCTCTGGTTTTGGCAGCTTCGCCAAGCATATCATAAGAATATCGGTATCCAATGGCTTCTAATTTTTCAGCACGTTTCAGAGCGGCCTCTATGGTACGCCCCATCACAAACTGGTTTCCCAAAATTTTCATTGCATTTTTAACGGCTTCACGAATCACAGGTTCACCGGCACGTGCCATCAAACCTTTTAGTGCCCTCATCAACGCTTTTGGGTTTTGTTCTTTCACAGTCAATACCTTACCCGTTAACATGAGACCCAGCGTTGCGGCATTCACAAACCAGGAAGGACTTTTTCCAAGATGTTCTTCCCAATTTTGAGAGGCGATTTTATCGCGTATTAAGCGATCGATGGTCGCGCTATCCGGAATACGAAGTAAAGCTTCCGCGAGACACATGAGTGCAATGCCTTCTTCGCTCGAAAGATCATATTGATATAAAAACGCATCGAGTCCGCCTTGTTGCGTGCGATTTTTACGAATGGCGACCATCCAATCATGGGCTTGTCGTTCTATAGTATCGAGCATGGGGGGGGATAATTGTGCGTCTTGCAACAATTTTTCCACACACTCGGTTTCATCCATTCGATAGGCGTCACGGAGACGAGCCACGCTAGATTCAAATTCCGGAAGCAGAGTTTCGATTGAAACGTGCGCGTTCATGATTGTTTTTCCTTAATTTTTATTGTTTACTTGTTTGCTACTCTTGTTTATTGCTTCACCTATTTATCTGCTTCTCGACATTTTTGTTTTACCATGGCAAATTCTTCCAGGATGTTTTTTGCTGGCGGTTTATCCAAAAGACTCACGATCACCAACCCAAGACAAGACATAATGGTGCCGGGTAAAATGGCATACATAAGTGAATTCAGGTGCAATGCATCCCATATAATCACGGTGAGCGCGCCAGCGAGCATGCCCACGACCACTCCATTTTTGGTGGTTCTTTTCCAAAATAAGGAAAACACCACGGAAGCACCAAAAGTAGCGCCTAATCCCGCCCAAGCAAACGACACTAAATCCATGATGCTTTGGCTGGGTTTTCGAGCCAAGAAAATTGCGACGGCAGCAATTATCACAACTGTGATACGTCCCACCCACATCAATTCTTTTTGACTTGCTTTTTTGCGTATCATGGCATGATAAAAATCTTCTGTAAGCGCAGAAGAGGCTGCTAACATTTGAGAGTCGACGGCACACATACTCGAGGAAAGAATGGCTGCCAAAATAATCCCCATTATCCATGGCGCAAATACCAGATCTGAAAGCGCCATAAATACAGTTTCTTGATTATCCAATGGACAATTACAAAAATGAATGGCGCCCACTAATCCTACCAATATGGCACCCACCATAGATAAAGACATCCACCAAATCACTATCATTCTGGCGATAGGAATTTCTTTCACACTGGTAACGGCCATAAAGCGCACTAAGATATGCGGCATCCCAAAATACCCCAATCCCCAGGAAAAAAGACTAACTAAGCTTTGTAAAGACATCCCCTTTGTCCAATCAAAAAAATCGGGTTTCACTGTCAGCACTTGTTGAATACCCGCCGCCCATCCACCATAATTTCTGATTGCAAACATCGGGATGAACAATAAGCAAAACAACATTAAAGTACCTTGGAAAAAATCAGTCCAACTGACCGCCAAAAATCCCCCCACGGAGGTGTAGAGCATGATAATGACCGCCCCCACCCAAAGGCTCTGGGTATACGTCAATCCAAAAGTGCGTTCAAGTAAGATACTCATGGCGTATAAATTGGCAGCGATATAAAAAACAAAAAAGATGAGTGTTGCAGTCGCTGCCACCATACGAATTTGCTTAGAACCATCTCGAAAACGATTATCCAAATAGGCAGGCAAGGTGACAGAATCTCTTGCCACTTCAGAATAAATTCGTAATGGCTTTGCGATTGTTTTCCAAGCAACATATGCCCCCGCCGTTAAGCCAATGGCAATCCAAATTTGGCTTAATCCCGCAATATAAACGGCGCCTGGCAATCCCATTAAGAGCCAGGAACTCATATCGGAGGCCCCTGCAGAAAGCGCTGCTACGGGCCCTCCCAAGCGCCTCCCCCCCAGGACGTAATCGGATAAATTCCTTGTTGCAAAATAGGCAACAATGCCCACCCCAAACACGATTGATAAATACCCTACAAAAGTGACAATCGCCGCAGGGGCGGCTGGCATAATCGTTTCCATTGAATTCTCTTTATATAATTCTCAATAAATTAAAACACTCGATAAATCAGAATAAAACAAATAGCACATAAATAGAACATCAAATAACTGTTTTTTTATTCAGATTTTCTTTTATTAGTTAAACAGATGACATTTGAGAAATTTGCAATTTTACTCTAATTCGCGTATAGTGGCCTCCTCGCAGGTCTTTTGGTCGCAAAAAGACCGCTTTGAAAATGTAGAGTTAATTTTATTTATTTTATAGTCAACGAAGGAGCTACCCATGCCAGCTAAAGCTATTTATGAATTAGATGCCGAGCTCCGAATCACGCAAGGGAAAGGTGCGAGCCGCCGCCTGCGTCGTTTGGAAGAAAAAGTCCCTGCCGTATTATATGGCGGCAACGAACCTGCTCAAAACATTGCATTGAATCAAAAGAAAGTCATGCATGCTTTAGAGCACACAAGTTTTTATTCCCATATTCTCACTCTGAATATGGAAGGTAAAAAACAACAGGTGATATTAAAAGATTTGCAACGTCATCATTACAAAAAATCTATCTTACATATGGATTTTTTCCGAGTGAGACCTACCGACACCATCACCATGCGCGTTTCACTCCATTTTATTGGCGGCGAAGAAGCCCCAGGCGTTGAAGCGGGTGGTATTATCAATCACCGTCTCTCTGATCTCGAAATTAAATGTCAAGTGAAAGACTTACCCGCTTCTATCGATGTAGACATTTCAAAACTTGAAATGGATCAAACACTCCACATCTCAGATTTGAAATTACCGAAAGGTGTGGAATCGGTTGCACTCAGCCATGGAGAGGAACACAATCACGCCGTGGTTGCTATCCATATGCCGAAAATAATCGTTGAAGAAGAAATTGCACCACCCGCAGCAGAAGGCGCTGAAGGGGCCACTTCGGAAGCAGCCGCTAAAGAAACGAAGGAAAGTGATAAAACCAAGAAGGGCTGATACGGATGAATAAATCCGTTCCTTCCAAAGGTTTAAAGCTAGTGGTGGGGCTGGGTAATCCTGGCGCCCCCTATGCAAATACGCGTCACAACGCGGGGGCTTGGTTTATCGAAGCTTTGTGTAAACAACAGCGTTTAACCTTAAAAAATGAAATAAAATTTCAGGCAAGTGTAGGTGAAACATCCGTTAATGGGCAAACGGTGATTCTTGCACTTTCAAACACCTATATGAATCATAGTGGACAAGCGGTGGGATCTTTAGCAAAATATTATCACATTCCCGCCGAAGCGATTCTTGTCGTCCATGATGAACTGGACATTCCCCCTGGCGCCCTGAGGTTCAAAACGGATGGGGGTCATGGTGGCCATAATGGCTTGCGTGATATCATTCATCATTTAAAAACAAGAGAATTTCATCGTTTAAGAATTGGGATTGGACATCCTAGGCACCAATCTTTGCGAGATCACGAAGTCGTCGATTATGTACTTCATAAGCCTTCTAAAGAAGATGAAATGAAAATTCAACAAGCCATTATGCTAGGTGTATCGGCTTTCCCTTGGATGGTGACCGGTGATTTTCAAAAAGTTATGCAAGATTTGCATACCACTGAATCCCAGTCTCCACCAAAATCACACTAGATTGAAAGAGCAGAAATTATGGGATTTAATTGCGGAATTGTTGGCTTACCTAACGTTGGAAAATCTACTCTTTTTAACGCGTTAACAAAAGCGGGAATTGCGGCACAAAATTATCCATTTTGTACCATCGATCCGAATGTGGGACGAGTTCCCATGCCCGATCCTCGATTGAATCAACTAGCGATCATCGTCAAACCTGAAAAAGTAGTGCCAACAACGATGGAATTTGTAGATATTGCGGGTCTCGTCAAAGGTGCTTCAGAAGGCGAAGGTTTAGGGAATAAATTCTTATCGCATATTCGTGAAACCGATGCGATTGCACATGTGGTTCGTTGTTTCGAAGATCCAGATGTTGTACATGTCTCTGGAAAAGTAAATCCTAAAGATGATATTGATGTCATTCATACCGAACTTAACCTTGCCGATATGGAAACATTAGAGCGTGCTTACCAAAAAGTACTCAAAAATGCCAAAAGCGGTAATAAAGAAATGTTGCATGAAAAAGAGATCTTGGAGCGTCTGAAAGTACATCTCAATGAAGGAAAACCCGCTAGAACTTTTCCAGCACAAGATCATGATCTTGCTATCATTCAAAGATTACAGTTGATCACTTTTAAACCGGTCTTATACATCGCAAATGTAGACGAACAGGGATTAGAAAATAACCCTTATGTTGAAAAGGTAAAAGAAATTGCCAAGCAAGAAGAGGCAGCCCTCGTTGTTGTTTGCGCTGCCATGGAAGCAGAACTCGCAGAACTCAATGAGGACGAAAAACTTGAATTTTTAAAAGAATATCATCTAGATGAACCAGGATTAAACCGTGTGATCCGTGCAGGTTATACATTACTTGGCCTTCAAACCTACTTTACCGCAGGCGTAAAAGAAGTCCGTGCCTGGACCATCTCGATAGGAACCACCGCGCCCAAAGCCGCCAGTGTCATTCATACAGATTTTGAAAGAGGCTTTATACGTGCAGAAGTCATTAGTTTCGCCGATTTCATTCAATATAAAGGAGAACATGGCGCAAAAGAAGCTGGCAAGTGGCGTTTAGAAGGAAAAGACTATGTGGTACACGACGGAGATGTGATTCATTTTCGGTTTAATGTGTAATGAATTATTTAGTATTTTAAGATTACTCCGATTACTATGATTCTCTTTTTACAATCATCATGGTCACATCATCAGGAAAATAAGGTTGTTCTTTTAATTTGAAGCGTTCTCTAAGATAATTAATCGTCCCGTCTCCTTTTGCCACCCACTCAAGCATGGTTTTTTCTTTGCTGGGCAAATCGGGTTCGCGAATAATTTCTAGGATCCCATCTGAAAATAATACAAGATACACATTTTTTGGGAAATCGATGGTCACCCTTTGGTAATTCGTTTGTTTCATAATCCCAATCGGGAATCCTTTCCCCTCAATATAATGTGCTTTACCATTTTCAACCCAAATAGGATTGGGAAAATGGCCCCCCACACTATAAGATAATTGATGCGTTTCGTAGTTTAATGTGCCATATACAATGGTTAAATATTTTCCAAGTTGAGCCGCGTGGATCTCTCCGGCTAAATAAGCAAGCAATTTTTCCGGTTCTAATATTAACTGATTATCATGCAATTGGTATTTTGTTAAACACAAAGCGATCAAGCTTTTTAACAAAACGGTCACGAAAGCAGAAGCCGCACCATGGCCGGAAATATCTGCAATATAAAAACCCATCGTGTTATCATTAATTTTAAAATAATCTACAAAATCACCACTTAAATATAAGGACGGGGTGACATGATGCGAAAAAGTATAAGGTCCAAATTTGATGTCTTGTTCGGGTAACATCCGCATCTGCACACTACGACCGGCTTCTTGATCTTCTTGCAAAATATTGAGATTTTTTTTCAGCGCTTGATTGGTTTCTTCTAATTGTTGGCGATAACGCTTATTTTCCTCTACCAATCGTGCGCGTTCAAGGGCTTTACAGACAACATGCTCTACCACCTGAAAACTGGTATAAGGTCTTGCAACATAATCCCATGCACCATGTCTCAAAGCTTCTATCACATCATTCATACTGCTCGGTTCAGAAGCCACCACAACGGGTGTGTTTGGGGATGTTTTGCTGAGTGTTTCTAAAACTTCTACACCCGAAATCTCGGGCAAATCCAAAGCGGTGAGCACCACATCTGGTTTTTGTTCTTTAAATAGATCTAAAGCCACCTTCCCATTTTCTGCTTGGACCACATCAAAACCATTGTCTTCGAAATAATCTGCTAACCCTTGACGTGAGGTCATATCATTCTCGACGATCATGAGTTTATCAGTCAGTTTCATTGACATCACCATTTATTCCGTAGCACTTAATTCCGTGACACCTAATTCCGAAATACTTAATTCCGAAGTACTTAATTCCGTAACACTTAATTCCGCAGCACTTTATTCTGGTGGCTCTTCTAAAAGAACGGGTTCTACAGTAGCGCAGCTTCCTCTTATCTCAGCTGCACGTCTTTGAAGATAGGCATCACGTAAAAATACATATTCATCTACGGCCGCCTCATCGATGGCCGGTTCTATTTTAAGATAGCAAGCTCTTGTATCGACAGCAAATGCTGCATAGAACCCCCAACAAATCTTTTGCTGCCGAATATAAGGCCAAGGCGTTAAACCATAAGTAATCGCGCGACCAATTGTATCTCGCACTGTGCTCGGACCAAACACAGGTAACACGATATAAATTGAATTTCTGTAGCCCCACTTTCCGAGTGTTATACCAAAATCGTTGTGATGACGACATCGATTGACGGTTGCTGCAACATCAAACAATCCACCTAACCCCCAGGTTGTATTGAGTAGGAAGCGAGAGGCATCTTTCTCAAAATTCGGGAAATCGCCTTGTAGCAAATCATTGGCGACGGTGGGAATTTCAGAGATATTTTGAAAAAAATTGTTTACACGGTTTCGTACAATAGGCGGAAAACATAAATAAATGCAGGCGACTGGCTTTAGGATGGCTCTATCTAAGGTTTTGTTAATCACAAATACACCGCGATTAACCCCTTCGAAAGGATCGACTTTATTTCGAAAAGCACAACCAGAGAGAATAAGCGATAGGAAGATGACGAGGAAAGTGAGTCCAAATTTGAATTTATACACAACATCCCTATTTTTCTGCTCATGACTATATAAATAAGGTATAACATGAGTTGATAGATCTATCAAATCTATTAACTTACTTGTGACCTTCTTGTAACCTTTTACTTATAACCTTCAAGCGCTACTAACTGTACTTCTAGGTTACTTTAATACAGAAAGTAGTCCGAGGCGTGTTGTCATTCCGAGCGCTAGCGAGGAATCTCTAGAATTTGCTTAGTCTGGAGATTCCTCGCTAGCGCTCGGAATGACAACGCTAACGCTCGGAATCACAACATACTTTGACAACAAACTTTGGTGAACATTTTCAGTGCTAAGAAGAACGGTGAAAAAAAAACCCCACCTATATAAGGTGGGGTTTTTTTTTAAAGACCTTAAATTCGTCGACCTACAAGGGACCTAACGAATCAACAGATCCCTACAAAATTAAAATACCACCTGCACACGGGCTGCCATGATATCCAGTTTGCGTTTCGCGGCTTGGCTAGGCAATGGTTGCTGACCTGCAACAATTCCTGTTGGAGTAATTTCAGCACGAATATAGTTGAATGCAAATCGAACATTTTCATTCACATACCAGTTCAGACCTAACGTGATGTCGTTAGAAGCACCGCCGTAAAGATCTTTGTTCATCAAATTTACATAACTATATCGAGCTGCAATTTCCCATGCACCACAAGTGCTGCAAGGAACAAGCGTACCAATCGTGCCTCGACAAAAATCGTAACCACGAGATTCGCCCGTTAACACATAGCTTGCTTGCGCATGCCAACCGTAAAAGTGGAGACTCCCTCTTTGATTGGTGGCAGAACTAAAGGGTAATCGTTGCACATTGGTATAGTGGTATTCACCAGATGCTGTGAATGGTCCCCATACACCCGCAAGTTCCCCAATCAGGTGATTGTAACTTCTCGCTCGAATGGCGCCGGTGTTAACGATATTAGGATCGAAATTGGCATCGGCCGCACCGGTCAGCGGGGCTCCATTATTTACCTGGGCAGACAAGACTGCTGGGTTACCAATATAATTGCGAGGTGTTACTTCAGGGGTGGTGAAGAACAAGGTGTTGATGATAGCGTCGCTTCCAGGATTGATTGCTTGACTGCCATCGGTACTATTTAAAGATTGGTAACGTGCCAAGAAACCTGCATGAACGGCACGATCACATTCATGTATCGGTGAAAAAGTTAAACGAACTGCACCGCCGACACGATCTGAACGTCTCGGATCGCCGTACACATTTCGTGGACCATGGGCAGGTTGATAAACTGTGGCACCGAAAGTGAAAAGATCACATAACTGTGTGTTCAAAATAACACCAAAACCCTTCATTGCGCGTGAATCGGTTTCTATATAAGAGGGCACATCAAATGCACGAGTGGCCAGAGCAGATTCTAAGAAAATTTGAGCGTTGGTAATTTCATAGTTATCTGCAGCATCCAAACTGGCTAACGGTGTAAATTGACCAAAGCGGATGCAAGTACAATCCCAAAGTCCGGAATAGCCTAACCAAGCATCTTCAATAATCACAACCCCATGGGCAAGTGGACCAGCGGGATCTAATACACCTGGGCGTGTAGAGAAGGGAGGGACTAAGACATCATTACCCTCTTGAGCCCAAAATGAATGTGTGCGACCAAAATCAACGGTAAGGTTATAGGAGAGACATTCACCAATGCCGCCAGTAAAAGCAAGAAAAGCGCGACGAAGATTAGCGGAACTTACAAAATTACCTTGTCTGTCTCTATGGTTACCCGACATGATAATTTCATCAAATTCTAAACGACCACCAATGTTGAACCAATACCAATTAGAGCATGGATCTAGAACAGTTAATCCGCCACGGGTTTCAACCATGGCACCATGAGCAGGGCCTTCCCCGCTATTTCCTTTAGATTGACGTGCGCTCGGTTTTTCGCCGGCTTCAGAATATGATGGTTTAGTTCCAATAGCAAACGTGCTGCCTGCAAATACGGTAGATATTCCCGCTAGAGCAATCCCAATTTTTTTCAACGCCTTTTTCTTCATGAATACTTTCTCCTACTTACCGTCTTACCGTTTAAGGTCTTAGTCTAATCAATTCACTAGTGTTAAGCAAACATTACGAACATTACCATTGCACATTAATCGATGTCAACAGGCCGAGGTATATTAAGAGGTACATTATAAAGATTCGCTATCCAAAAATAAATCTGTGAATAAAGGTTTACCTGGATTTAAGGCGTACACCTCAAAATCTTTTACACCTTGATTGCGTAATACTTGTTCATCCACAAAAAAGTTGCCTGTGGTTGAACGACTATTTTGAGTTATGATGGCAAAAGCCGCATCCGCAACAATCTCAGGTTTACGACTGGCATTATAAATATCGCTCGGAAAATGAACTTCAATCGCAGTGGTCGCGATCGTGGTGCGCGGCCATAATGAATTCACAGCAATCCCATGGGCTTTGAATTCTTCTGCCATTCCTAAAGTACACATACTCATCCCATATTTTGACATAGAATATGCAATATGATTTTTAAACCATTTTGCTTTCATGATGAGAGGCGGCGCCATATTTAAAATATGTGGGTTTTCTGCCTTAACCAAATAGGGGATAGCGGTGCGTGAACATAAAAAGGTGGCTCTCACATTTACTGCAAACAATAAATCGAACTTTTTGACGGAAGTATCCACAGTGGGTGTTAAACTGATTGCACTCGCATTGTTAATGAGTACATCAATGCCACCGAAATGATCGGCGGCTTGCTGAAAGGCGATCTCAATTTTGTCTGCATCGCGAACGTCTAATTGTAGAGGTAACACCCGTCCACCTAGACTCTCCACTTCTTCAGCGACCGAAAGAATGGTGCCAGGTAATTTTGGATGTTGCTCTTTTGTTTTGGCTGCGATGACTAAATTTGCGCCTTCGCGTGCAAAACGTAATGCCATGGCGCGACCAATGCCCCTACTGGCACCCGTAATAAAAATGGTTTTCCCAATGAGCGCGGTCATTCAAAACTCCAATCCTCGTTACTATACGCTAATCCATGTTCCTATACACCAATCCTCATCTCCATACTCCAATCCCCATTCCTATATGCCAATTCTCATCCCTATACGCCAAATATATTAAAGGGCCACTTCTTCGAAAGCAACAGGGTATTATTTTTTGATTTTTTTCCATGATTGGATCTGATATTTATCTTGTGTGACTGGAGCAATCACAGCCTCACAGGCACAACCCTCACTCAAACTGATTAACACTTCTTTTTGAGCACGTTTATCCCAGAGTAATAGTGTTTGTGAGACTAAATTTAAATGAAGGTTAGGGTGATTTTGCATCTCTTGCGACACTTGTTCTCGGATTGAAAATAAAGGTTGCCAGGTGATATTTAAACGTTTTTCTTCCTTCATCCTTCTTTCATAAACGGAAGATTGGGCTAACAGAGCTTGACGCTTAGGCACCAAAATTAAACGTCCAGATCGTAAATATAGTGTTTCTGCTTCTAATTCATTGTCGCCACTTTCTCTCGCACCCATGGGAATCGGTTTCATAAAAGGAGCGCCCTCTAGCAGATCGGTGAGACGATACAAGGCAGATTTATTACGTTCATTTTTTGCAAAAAAATATAAATCGATTCCAGGAGCTTCCAAGCTTTTTTGCGTTTTAACACTATTCTTTCTTTCTATCTCGAAAGCCGTCCCTGTAATACCTTCTATTTTTTGCAGTGTTTCCCCTCTTTTTTTGACATCGAATTTCCACACCGCTCCCAGGCTATCCCACGCATAGATGACATCCACACAATTATTTTGTGCTGTATCCAACGCAACCATTTTTAATATCTTTTGTTTCGAGTTTGTTTTAATGATTTTAGGCGAGTTCAAGCTATCGAGACACACTGCACATAAAGCACCCGAGACGAGATTTGCATTTTCCCATTCTTCTCCGCCAAAAAGGATGGCGCGTCCCTCATTTTGTAATCGGATCATTTGTGCACTTGTCAATCCTTTCATTTTACTCTGCAAACCACTCACTGTCTGCGAAGTTGGGCTTAAATCTTGCATACTGTCTTTAACATCAAACAGGCAGAGATAACTTTGTGGGATGAGAGCAGCGGAATGCGCCTGTCTCGATTTTCTTAATTTACAAGAATTTTCCGATTCGTTGGCTGTTAACAATAAATTTGTCTCACCTGTACTCAAATAAGCAGAAACCGCTCCAAAAGGCAATGAAAAGGTAGCGTTTGCTTCTGATACGTCCAGATGATTTCGAATATTATTTTGCTCAAACTTAAATCGATATAATTTGCTTATCGTCTGTTCTTGTTCGCTAGAAACTGCGTAAAGATAGGATTGTTCTTTATCTTTCACCACTGCCAAATCCAAAAACACAAAAGTTTTATCGTGATTAGGCGTTTTTAAAAACAAAATTTTTTCATTTCCATCCCCATTCCCACTCCCTCTCTGATTCTCATTCACACTCTCATTTCCACTCTCGTTCCCACCCTCATTTCCACTCTCATTTCTAGGCAGAGGACAATTTGCAATAAAAATTTTTGTGTTTTCATCCCAAATCTGCTGATTTGTCGCCAATAAAGGTTTGGCAAAACTCAATTCGTTCCCTAATAAAAAAATCCACACACAAATTGTCTTAGAAAATTTTGAAATTATTTTAAACTTTTTTATAAAAATCATTTCTTACAGTTTTTAATACAAACGGAACACCCAACATGTTTCCAGAAAATCTGCTTCATGTTTCACTACATAAATGCCTTGTTCACAACCATACTCCAAATCATCAGGCACAAAGCCAAGCACGGGCAAAATAGAAGCCGCATCCATTTTGTTCTGCAATTTGAGTGACAGTTCCCTTATCTTTTTTTCAGCTTGAAACCTTTGTTCTAAATAAAATAAAAGACTCGACATTTCTTTATTCATTTCGATGCCATTTCGAACCAATTGTGTTGTAAACCAGGAGATTGCAACGATCATCATTAATACAATGGGAAGCGCCATCCCATCTTCCAGGCGTTTTTTCATTAACATCGAGATTTCTTCATGAGGAATTATCCATTTCTTAACATAATCTTGGTTTCCCATTTTCTTTCAGAACCCGAGGGAGACGAAGTACGAAAGGAAGACGAAGTCCGGAAGGGAGACCCAATTCGAAAAGAAGACGCAGATCCAAATGGATCAGGTTCGATGACAATTTCTACCCCCACACTTTTCACCGCCTCCCATTGTTTAATTTCATTTGCGTTGAAATATTGAAGTTTTGTTTTTGAGTCAGTTTTTGAGTCTGATGTCGCCAATCCATAGGTAAAGCCTAGGGTTTTAATCCCGGAAACGAGCTCTTGTGCCGGATGGAGAAAATCATCCCGGAACAATGAATAGCTCTCTTCCGCATTCAAATTTGGTTTTATATGATTTTTAAAACGTTCTGGAACCGCCAAATAATACGCAACGGTTTGTAATTCCATAATTTCAGTATAAGCTGGATATCGTTTTGATAACTCTGCCGTCTTATTTTTGCCTAAAATTTTCTGATGAGACAATACATTACCTTCAATATGGGTGGCTATAAACGCATCGCTTTGCTCGTGATCGGATATCAAAACCAATGCGTTTTCTTGAATACCTCTCAAATTTTCAGCAACTAAAGGATCTTCTCGTTTCGACATGGATTTTGTCAAACGACTTAAACCATAAGGTACGTTATAAACAATTAAAACTGGCGTGTTTTCTTCTAATCTTTCGCAAGCAGTGTAGGGCATTTTACCAAAACAATTCCCAGGCGTGGCTATAAACCCAAAGACAGTTCGATCGAAATGAAAATAACGATAATCAGCGCTGTAATCACAATACTGACGATACGTAGGGTAGCTCCCATCGCGACTACGAAGACCTCGATAACCTCCCGCTTGCAAATCCTGATAGATAAATTGAAAAATTACTTTTTGAATTTCTCCGTGTTTTCTTCGCAGTTCAGTTTTTTTCCATTCCTGTTTTGTGAATAGGTACCATTGTAGCGTACCATTTGTGATGACAGCAGACAGACATAAAGAGATTAAGATGCTTATCAAATTCATGGAGGGAGGTTACAAGAGGTATCGCTGTCCCACAATCAGATATTTACGCGATGGTAAGCGCTTAGCACTGTCCCAAAACGTTCATTTTTGGTCAATTTGACTCGTGCCATCGATGACTCGCGCATCGATGCTTCGCGCCATCCTCTTACATTTCCGGACTAGCGTGGCTGCACATCTAGGTATTGTTGTTCTGTCTTTTCCATTAAAGAATAGACTTGTTGTTCCTGCTCTATGGCCAATCTTTCTAACATTTTGCTTCGCATTAATAAATGAGAGGCACAGCAAGAAATAAAGGCAAATAAACTTAATGCCACTAAAACTTCTATCAGACTAAACCCGGTTTGTAAATTTTGACGCTTGGAAACCGTCGAAATCCTAGAAATCCCAAAAATCCTCGACCAGAGCATCGATCTCGACCTCGAAACCATCAATTTCACTCTGTCGCCTCCTCTGTCAACAACAAGCCGCTGAGCTTTCCATCTGTCATACGCAGAGTTATCTTATCCTTCATTTTTATCTCATGAATTGAACGCAAGATCCGTTCTTTTTCATCCATCACGATGGCGTATCCCCGATTCAGAGTGGCTAAAGGGCTCACCACATCTAACGTACGCATGAGTTCTGTTAAATTCTGTTGCTTAAACAATAGAGTTTGTCGCATCGCTCGTTCCAGCCTGGGTTGTAAACTGCAAAGTCTTTCTAGAGCAACCTCGAGCAGTTGACCAGGATGTCTCAACCTTTTTATAAGTGTGTCTAAATGCTGCTCAGAAAAATTGAAACGTCTTCGAATGGTTTGTAGGAGCAAGGCTTCGAAGGATTGAAGACGTCGCATGATCTCTTGGCTATCGGGACTGATACATTCTGCAGCTGCAGAAGGCGTTGGCGCACGTAAATCTGCAACAAAATCGGCAATCGTGAAATCGGTCTCGTGACCAACCCCCGTCACAATGGGAACGCGGCTGGAAAAAATGGCACGTGCGACGATTTCTTCATTGAATGGCCACAGATCTTCCAAACTTCCCCCTCCACGTGCCAACAACAAGACGTCGCATCCATCGCGCCCTTCATTCAGCAAGGAATAGGTATTTGCTTGTTGAATCGCTTTGACAATTTCAGGTGCCGCATTTGATCCTTGTACCATGGTTGGAAATATCACAATTTCTATCCCAGGAAAACGACGTTGCAAAACAATCAACATATCTCGAAGGGCCGCGCCCGTCGGTGAGGTAATAATACCGACACGTTTAGGACATTTAGGCAGAGGTTGTTTATGTGTGGGTTCAAATAAACCTTCTGCTTTTAATTGTGCCAATAATTTTTCATAGGCTTGACGTAACAAACCTTCTCCCGCAGGTTCTATTTTTTCAACAATTAATTGGTAATCGCCTCTATCCGGATAAAGGCTCACACAAGCTTTCACTTGTACTAATAAACCATTACGTAAATCAAAGTCGAGATTGCGGGCATATTGACGAAAAAAAGCAGCACGAATTTGAGCGCGTTGATCTTTCAAAGAAAAGTAGATGTGGCCGGAGGTGGGTTTACTTAAGTTGGATATCTCACCTTCTACCCAGATCTCTGGGAAATGATCTTCCAGAATTTTCTGTGAGGCCAGATTCAGTTCTGAAACACTAAAAATCGTTTTATTTTGAGAAGATTTAGTCATTTTTTGCATGGTCCTCACAATTATGCCTAATATAGACTGGCTCATGCAAGACTTATTCGGCATAATTTTAAATGTGACAGATGAATATTGGATGCAAAAAGCCCTAGAATTAGCCAAACAGGCAGAAAGTTTGGGTGAAGTCCCTGTCGGCGCAGTAATTGTGTTAGATAACAATATTATAGGTGAGGGATTTAATCACCCCATTCGAGCACACGACCCCACTGGCCATGCGGAAATACTTGCCATCAGGCAGGCTGCAAAGTTTGTCAAAAACTATCGTCTGGTAAATACTACTTTGTATGTGACTCTAGAACCTTGTCCCATGTGTGCGGGGGCAATGGTGCATGCGCGGATCCAAAGATTGGTGTTTGCGACGAAAGATCCCAGATCAGGCGCGGCTGGCAGCATTATGAATTTATTACAAGATCCTCGTTTGAACCATCGTGTCAGCATCGATTCAGGGGTGTTGGCCGAGCCTGCGGGTCATTTATTGCGCGATTTTTTTCGTAATCGGCGGCTTTAGCCTATAGTTATCCACGAAATGTTTGGATATCCCTGTGGATAACCTGGTAGCAAGAAGGGAGATCTGGGATGTTTCTAAGAAAGTGAGGCGATTGTTTATTTTTTAAACAAATTGATTTAGGAGTGACAATGGATATAAAGGATTATTTAGAGCAATTTGATGTGACCGACAAAGAATCTCAATTATCCATACTGATATGTGATCCAGAACCCGTTCCAGTCGCTGCAAATATGATCTGGGTAGATCCGAAACAGTTGTTAAAACCTAGCCAATTTTCCCAATCGTCTCAATCGTCCGAACCGAGCTCGTCTTCTCAATCTTCTCAACACGCTCATCACTTTAAAGATCAGACCTTTAACCTCACCCTTTGTGGCCATTTTTTGTTTTTGAATGGCCATTTGTCAGAAAAAGATCATTTAGACACTTTGCTAGAACTTATTCGCATTTCTAGTGAAGTACGGGTTGCACCCTTACTCGATCTACATGGACAACCTTCGAAACATCTGGGACCGATTTTGCAAGCTTTACAAGAACAAGGCTATGGCGTGGAATTACGTGAAATTAAATCGAACCAGAAACCTCATAAAGAGGCGCTACTTAGACTGTGGAATGCCACCTGCACTGTGCAAACGTAAACGCACTGTCTGGGAAACGTCCATTTTTGGGCCGTTAACGTGGTAATGCCAATTAAAATATCTCTTCTGTCGTTGGCAAGGTAATATTCAGTTCCAAAATTGAGCAATCACCCGTCCGTTGTAATTGAACATTAATTTGATCTTTATCAATATTGACATATTTACTAATCACCGTGAGTAACTCATTCCGCAGCTTGGGCAGGAAATCGCTGGTTTTATCATCCATCCTTTGATGAGATAAAACAATTTGTAAACGCTCACGTGCAATATTTGCAGATTTTTGGCGATTGCCGCTCCTCAAAAATTTAAGCAGACTCATGCGGTGCTCCTATTGAAGATACGTAATCCATCCAATAATCTTGTTTTCCATCCTTTTTCACCTGAATCCGTTTCTGGGATCCCTAAAAAGCTTGCGACGGCTCTTTGATAAGCAACTTTAGCGTCGCTAGGATTATCTAAGGTGACCGGCACGCCTCGATTCGAGGCATTGAGCACTGCGGGAGATTCAGGAATAACACCCAATAGCGGGATCGCCAAAATTTCTTGCACATCTCCGATAGAAAGCATTTCTCCACGCTCAGCACGAATTTTTGAATATCGCGTAATCAACAGATGTTTTTTAAGTTCTAAACCCAATTCAGAGCGACGAGAACGACTATTCAATACCCCAATAATGCGATCGGAATCGCGCACTGAAGAAACTTCAGGATTTGTCACGATGATGGCCTCATCTGCAAAATAGAGCGCCATGAGTGCGCCGCGTTCTATGCCTGCGGGTGAATCGCAAACAATATAGGAAAATGATTTGCGTAATTCATTGAGAACATTTTCGACACCTTCTTTTGTTAAGGCATCTTTATCGCGCGTTTGTGAGGCAGGTAATACATATAAATTTTCATTTCGTTTATCTTTGATGAGTGCCTGTGATAAATTGGCATCTCCTTGAATAACGTTAACAAAGTCGAAGATCACCCGTCGCTCACAGCCCATGATGAGATCAAGGTTTCTAAGGCCAATGTCGAAATCGACAACCACTGTTTTCCCGTGTTGTGCAAGTTCAGCACCAAAAGCCGCGGCGCTCGTGGTTTTACCCACACCGCCTTTACCTGAGGTAACAACAATAATTTTTGCTTCTGACTCAGTCATGCAATCCATCCATTAATTAGAAATACTTAAAAAACGATGATAATTAGCAAAAAGTTTTTTCATCATCGCCCCTCTTCTACAAATATCAACCGATATTAAACATTGGCTATTATAGTGTCCGCAACTGCAAACGTCCATCTTCAAGATAAATATCGAGCGCTGCCTGCCAATGATCGCTCGCCATATCTTCGCTAATTTTATACTGACCTGCAATAGAAATAAGTTCTGCTTCCAGACACTGACAAAAAATATGGGCACGCTGATCGCCGGTTACCCCTGCAAGTGCTCGACCACGTAAGGGTGCGTAGACATGGATATTTCCATCCGCTAATATTTCAGCGCCATGACTCACCGGTGCCAAGATAATGAGATCACCGTTAGGTACATATATTTGTTGTCCGGAACGCACCGGTTCAGTCACAATTTTAGTGTGACTGCCATGAATCTGGGTATCCGATTTAGAAGTATGGGCGGCACTTGAGACATCCGGACTTTCGGGTAAATTAGGTTTGGTTTCTAAAATAGTCCGTGCATTTGCTGTTTCTTGCAGAATAGCAAACCCCGCTTTAGAGGCTTCTGCGTGTTGGTTTTTATTGCCATTTTTTACGCCGACGGGAATCAAGTGACGAGCGAGTAATATCGTTTTCAGTTGATCGAAATCTACCTCTGAATCGTCACGATTAATTTTTTGTAAATCAATCACGACTGGTGCGTTTAAGAAAAATTTCGGCGCTTGTTGTAGCTTTTGATTTAATTGGACATCCAAAGATTCAAGTGAAGCATTTAAAAGTTGCAAAGATGTGAGTGGGAAAAGCCCACCTTTGAGTTGAAAAACAGGCAAGGTTTCTGAAGCAGATGAAACAGATGTCGACATGAAAAACACCCCGAAAATGAGGGGTAAAGTAGTAATAGTTCCTTGAGGGCCTATTACTACTTACTAGGCTAAAGCCTGAACCAAGCCTAAACCACTCGATTACTTAACTCGATTACGTCACTCGATTATATAACTCGATTATTTAAACTTCAGTTGTAAACGAACACCAAACGCATCTATCCTTCGTCGAATCGCTGGTTGGGTGATGACTCCAAAAACATTTGGAATATCTGCCGCACGAAAGCTTGATCGAACATAATTAAATGTCAGCCGAAGTTGTGTCGTGATAAACCAGTTCAACCCAGCAGTGAAGGCGTGCTGACTGCCACCGTGGACGTTTTTGTCATTTAAATTGGTATATTCGTAACGCACCGCCGCTTCCCAAGCACCGTAAGGCGAGCAAATATCAATACTTCCGAAAGAACCATCTCGGACATCGTAGCTATGCGGTTCTCCTGTGAGTACATAACTTGCCTGCAAATTCCATCCTTTCGCTCTGAGTGAACCTTGTCCTTGGGGATCCATCACTCGGTGCAGAAATGCTTGGGTATATTCCCCTTCAAGCAAGAAGGGCCCCCATTGTCTGGCTAATTCAACGTTCCATTCATAGGCATACGTCGCAAACTGATTGATGACGAGAGCTGGAGCATCCGCAGCATTTCTATGTGCAAATCCGCCAGGCGCGATGGGTCCTAATACCCCTTCCCGCACGGGCACGCCGAAGAGAACGCTATCCAAACGTCGATAGGTACCCGATAACCCGAAATGCCATACATCTCCAAGGCAATGCCCAGGCGCATAGGTACCTCTGGCCACGGCTCTTAGACGATCGGACCCGAATCTCGTGATTTCGTCCGTAAAGGGATTTGTAAAGGTAAGATGTGAGCCTTGATCGTGTTCAAGGAGGATTAATGTGATGCCTGCATCTTGCCACCACATATCGTACATTAAACCAAGACCGTCGCCAGGATAAAACATATTCGCTTGCATAGAACGTTCCATAAAACGCATCCAGCTCGCACCCGTGGAATTTTCCAAACCAAACCAATTTCCTGAAAGCCGTCCGAAGAATAATTCAGAATTATCAGAAAAACCGGTATACCCTAACCACGTATCTTGAACAATCGCCACTAAACCGTTCACAAAACCGAAAGATCCGCGCAAATTAGTGGTTTTATAATTCGAAAATTGTATATTGAAGGAATATTCCCAATTTTTGCCTAATCCCCCATCGATACCGGGCTCAATTCTACGAATTAAAGCAGAATTAGGAAATTGACCTTGTTTATCTAGGAAAGTGCCTGAGTAAAAAGTTTCATCTAATCTAATCACGCCACCGATTGCAACCCAATAATCTTCGTCTTGAGGGTTGATATATTCTAAACCGCCCTTGGTTTTGAGTTGCCAACCTTTCCCTTTGGTTGCCTTTACTTCCTCTATCTTCTGGATAGGTGAATTGTAATCGGAGCCCGTAAATTCTGTTCGCTCTGTTGTTTGTGCTGAAACTTGGGTTGCCATCGCAAACACAAGTAATAATGACCAACGCAGCTTTTTGACTTGCTGTAACACCTTCAGTAGGGTGTTGAATTTTTTTCTCACTGGATTGTTTATTGCTTTTTGCATAACCAATACTCCCAACTTGATCCTCTTCCCCATCCGTTAATTGATTGCGTTGTTAGCTGCATAATTAAACTAATGAGACATGAACATAAGAAGCTACCATAATTATTTCTGTTGCGCTAGTGCTATTAATCTCGTTTTGTAATAATGTATTAAATTAATTAAAGTGTGCGGGCGTTGCCTGTAATTCAAGCTTATTTGTTGTAAGCTAATTTACTTTTTTCTTGGAAGTGATGCAAAGGGAATTTTGTCATGAAAGCCATATTTAGCATTCGAAGTATTTTAATTATTATTTTAATTATCCTTTTTTATAATCAAATCTTAGCGCTTGGACTCAGAATTTATATTGCCTTTGTCGATAATCCTGCGATTGAATTAATTCTGGCGGATTATTATCAAAGCGCTGGAAAATACAATACTGAATTCGCCGATCGTTTTTATCGAGACTTATTAGTAAAATTAGAGGCCAACGCATCAAAGACAGAAGGGGTTGAAAAGTTTAATGCTGCATCCACCTTAGGGAAGCTCTATGAATGCGGATATGGCACAGAAAGAAATTTGTCCGAAGCTAAGTCTTGGTATGAAGACGCGCTGGATACAGCCCCGTCTGATCAACAAAAGAATATCCTACAGCAAAAACTAGCGGCGATTGAACATCAAGCCGTGAAACCAAAAGAGAAAAAATCCGAAGCGTCAGAATCAGATCACGCTGGACAAGCTGTGGAGCAGGTTCAACAAACACCAGGACTCTCTGCACCACCCTCAGGATCTTCGGAACCAGCGGCGCAATCATCACAATCACCGCAATCAGATCAGCCTCTCAAAACGCAAGAAACCTCAACCACAGAATCGGAAGTCCGAACGACACAAACCAAAACCCAGGAACAAAGCACAGGCAACACTTCTCCTACAAATCTATCTACCTCTCGCCCGCCTGCAACGGAAGAAACACCAACCGAAAATCCATCAGTAGAACAGAGGGCAGAAAGCTGCTATGTTTCTGAAAAACCAAGGCTTATACCCAGTCTGTGGAATTATTTTCAAGAAAAGAAATAGGGTAGGTAAAAGCACTGCCTGGGAATCGTACATTCAAACGTGGAGAAGGTTCGCCCGATGGAACGTCGGGCGCTAGAATTATCGCTGTGTATCGCCCACCACGACGAATGTCAGATTTTTTGCATCTAACCATTTTTTCGCGACACGATTCACATCTTCGAGGGTCACTTTTTGTAATAACTCGTTACGCTTATTGATGTAGTCAACGGGCAATCCACCCAGATGCGATGTCAACAAATAAGAAATCACGCCATCGGGGCTTGCGAAATTGAGTGCGAAACCACCTAAAAGGCCTGTTTTAGACGATTTAAATTCCGCTTCTGTGACGCCTTTGGTTTGGACTTCTTGCCATTCTTTTCGAATGCATTCTATCACTTCTTGCACTTTTGCGTTTTCAGATTCAAAACCACCTAATAAGAGTGCCGCATTCTGCCAATGGACAATTTCCGTTTGGATGTCGTAAACAAGCCCTCGATTTTCTCGAACTTCTTGCCACAAACGACTGGTAAAAGGCTTCCCGCTAATAATGTCGTTTAACACTAGAAAAGCGAGATAATCTGGATCTTTGGGTGAAACACCGATTTGACCAAAAGTCACGCCACTTTGAGGCGTAGATTTAGGGATGAATTGAATATTTCCAGAGAGCTGTAATTTAGGAGAAGCAATATTTGGAAGCGATTGGGCGGTGCCAGCCGGCAAATCGCCAAAAGCCTTATCTATCAAAGGAGATAAGGTTCGCTTGGATACATTACCAATCACGCTGACCACTAGATTCTTGCGAGTAAATTTTTGTTTCGCGGCTTGTTTGATGTCGGCCAAAGTAACCGATTGCCGACCATCTAAAGTACCATAAGCAGGATGGGCATAGGGATGACCATGAAACAGATTATGAATTAATATTTTTGAAGCAAATCCGCGTTCACTGGCCGTTGCGAGCCGTGCTTCAGGGGGATCGTAATTCTGCGCTTTATTCAACTCGACAGCATCAAAACGTTGATCGGTAAAAATAAGATTTAAGATATCAAAAGTTTCTTTTAAGGTTTCATTGGGCGCTTTAAAACTGTAGACAATATTATCTGCAGCCACAGAGTAATTAATGCCATTCAATACCCCGATGCTTTTTAATTCTTTGTCTATGGCATGTTTATCTAGGCCATCTTCCCCTCTTGAACGCTCCATCAATAGATGCGCCATGAGCGATGTCAAACCTTCTTTCCCATGCGGATCAGTAGCTGATCCCACTTCTTTAAAAGCAAAAGTAACGGTGGTAAGTCGAGCGGTTGGATCTTCCACAAAGATAACATGGATATTTTTTGCTGTATCAAATTCTTGAATTTTAATCGAGGCTACTGCTTGGATACTAAAAGTAGTCACAACGAGGATAAAGAGAAATTGTATAAAAGCACGTTTCATGATCATAAATCTATCTCCAAAAAGATTTTATGTTATTCTTTCTGCGTAACATGATGAGTATAAGCCGTGACTGCTGGCCCCTTTTCAAAAATAGCCTGTGCGGCTTGTTGGATCTGGATAGGCGTCACTTGCTGCAATGTATCCAACCAGTTTTCCAAGTCTTCTATACTATAACCCACCGCCAAATTTTCTCCAAAATGATCGGCTAAGCCATGCAAAGAGTCTAGACGGTAGAAAGATGAAAATTTCCATTGCTCTTTAGCGCGTGCTAATTCATTTTCGGTTACACCTTCCACCATTAAGCGACGAATTTCAGCTTCTACACTGGCTTCCAACTGATTTAAATCAGAGGGATTTTCTGGAGAAGCCATCACGACAAAACTATAGGGATCGTAAAAAGATCCTGTGTAGCTTGCGGCGGCGTATTGAGCAAGACCCTGGTTTTCTACCAAGTTTTTGGCTAATCTGCCGAAGGTACTGTCCCCTATCACATCTTGCAGCAGTGTTAATACGGCATCTGTACGTAAACTCGTGGTTCTTCGATTGGGCGCTGTGTAGATTCTTTGGACAGAAGATCCAAGTTGTGGTGAACGCATTTCAACCTTAGCGGTGGCGCCTCGATGATCGGGTTCTAAAGTACGAATCCTTTTTGGGACCTCTCCTTTTGGAATCTTGCCATAATGTTTTTCAATTAAAGGTTTCACCTCACGAACACTGACATCTCCAGCAATCACTAAAATTGCATTATTCGGATGATACCACTGTTTATAAAAAGTTTTTGCATCTTCTGGAGTATAGCTTTTAATTTCTTCTTCATAGCCAATCATGGGTTTACCATAAGGATGCTGCCAAAAGAAAGCAGCGTTGGCGGCTTCGCCAAGCAAAGCGTTTGGATCTGCATCGGATGTCGAACGTCGTTCTTGTAGCACCACTTCTTTTTCTTTTGCAATGGGCTCGGGTAGAAACACCAAATTTTGCATGCGATCGGCTTCCATTTCCATGACAATTGGCAGATATTCTTTCGCAATGGTGACGAAATAAGCGGTGCGATCCCAATTGGTGTTGGCGTTTTGATTGCCACCCAGATCGTTCACTCGTCGCTTGTATGTATCCCCAGGAAATTTCTGGCTCCCCTTGAACATCAAATGTTCCAAAAAGTGCGCAAGACCTGACTTATCAATAGGGGAATCGGCAGAACCCACTTTATACCACATTGAGTGGTATACCACGGGCGCTCGATGATTGGGAATAATCACCACTTCCAGGCCATTTTCCAGAGTAAAGTATTGATATTGAAGCTTTTCTTTGGCTTCCGCAAACGCTGAAAAACCAAAAGTGAAAAGAACCAAAAAGAGTGTAATTGCTTTAATATTTAATTTCATAGTGAAATGATTGTACCTATAATGAACCGAATTAGCAAGCGTTCTTTCTAGAATTCTTTCTATAATTTCTTTTTAGTATCAAAAATTAGCGTACCTACAAGGAAAGCTTAAAACGATCTCAAAAGTTTTTTCCTATGGGTATTGCTAGAGATTGTGTTCCTATGGACTGTGCCGTTATCTTCGCCCTTTTTCTTTTTTGCTCTTTTTCGAAATCGTTATCGCTGATTTCTTTCTGTTTCCGGTTTTTTCTGATTTCCCTGTTTTTTCAGATTTCACTGTTTTTCTGGATTTCCCTAGCTTCCCTGATTTCCCGAGTTTTCCTGATCTCCCTGATTTCCCCGATTTTTTTGATTTCCCTGAACTTCCCCTTAAACCTGCATAGGGATTCTCCGAGGTTTTAAATTCTATTCGAACTGGCGTACCGCGTAATTTTAAATTTTGACGAAAAGAATTGGATAAATATCTTTTGTAGCTTAAGGGCACCTGTTCTGTTTGGTTACCGTGAATCACTATGATAGGCGGTTGATGACCACCCGTATGTGCGTATCTTAATTTGATACGCCGCCCTCGAACCATCGGGGGAGGATGCTTGCTCACAGCCGCTTCAAGAATGCGATTTAATTCGGAGGTGGACAGTGTCCGAATCGCAGACTGATAAGCTTCTTGCACGGAATCAAATAAATTCCCTACCCCAGAACCATGTAAGGCAGAAATCCAATGAATACGCGCAAAATTAACAAAATTTAACCGATAACTCACCGTTTTTTTAATATCTGATCGTTCATCTTGCGTGAGCCCATCCCATTTATTTAAAGCGATCACCAATGCACGACCCGCTTCTAAAACAAACCCCAGCAAGCCAAGATCTTGATCAGTAATTCCTTCCCGTGCATCCATCACCATAATCACCACATCTGCATTTTCGATGGACTGTAGGGTTTTAATCACAGAAAATTTTTCTAATGTTTCGGTCACTTTTGCGCGTCGACGTACGCCAGCCGTATCAATCAGCACATAGGGTTTGCCTTCTCGTTCCAAGGAAACATAAATGCTGTCTCGTGTGGTTCCAGGTTCATCGAACACGATAACCCGCTCTTCACCCAGCATTCGATTCACCAGCGTAGATTTCCCGACATTTGGTCGCCCGACAATGGCGATTTTGATGCCCTCAAGTTCGGGCAATGGGGTCTCTGTCGCTTCTTCTTCCGGAAGATGCGAAAAGGCTTCCTCCATTAACTCCGCAATACCTGATCCATGACTCGCAGCAATGGGAACGAGATTCGAGAGACCCAGCGCATAAAATTCTGACTGCGCAGTTGATATTGGCAGTCCTTCTGTTTTATTGATCACTAAATAAATGGGTTTGGAAAGTTTTCGTAAACGTTTTGCAATGGTTTCATCGAGGGGGTTACGACCTGCTCTGCCATCCACCATAAAAAAAATGATGTCGGCTTCTTCAGTCGCCTGCAGACTTTGTTCTAACATCAGCGCTTCAACCGGTGTCTTGCCTTCTGTTAAACCACCGGTATCGATGACAATAAATTTTTGATCTAAAAATTCACCTTGACCGTATTGACGATCGCGAGTCACACCGGGCGCATCTAACACCAACGCAGAGCGACTCCGAGTTAACACATTAAATAAAGTGGACTTGCCAACGTTGGGTCTGCCAACGATGGCAATAACCGGTATCACTCTAGCTTCCTATTGGCCTCCCAAACTTAATACGGCGATTTTTCCACCTCGACTTAATACATAAAGCTTGTTATCCATGAGAACTGGCGGTGCTTCTACGCCTTTTTTATCGATAGAAATGCGATTGATATAACTTCCATCCGTTTGCGAGAGGAGATGTAAAAAACCATCTTCGTCCCCAATTACCACCGTATTTCCAAACGCTACGGGTTTCGATAAACGCCGTCCCTGCAAAGAAGATTGTTTCCACATCACTTTTCCAGAGGTTCTATCCATCGCCCAAACCTCGCCCTTTGCATCCGCGACGAAAAGTTCTCGTCCCAAAATATCTAATCCCGAATAAGAAGACATGTCTTGTTCCCAAACGGATTGACCATCTTGTTCTGAAAGAGCAACCAGACGACCTTGATAACTTACCACATAGGCTGTGTTATTAATTACCACCGGATCAGCAGAAATATCCGACATTCTTTGAATATCTGAACGACCCTTCGGCACTGAAATATCCCTTTCCCAATCGACCATTCCATTTTGGCGATGCAGTGCTACTAAACGACCATTGGGAAATCCCACTAAAACATGAGCGGGCGTAATAATGGGGCTGCTGCTTTGTCTTAAGACAATGGGAGGCATATGTAGACTATAACGCCAAGCAATTTTTCCATCTGCTAATTGGAGTGCAGTGATAGTGCCTTCTTGTGTTTTAACATAAATCATTCCATTGTAGCCTTTCGGCGATGCAAGCACTTCACCATTTAATTGAGTTTGCCACAAAAATTGACCATCGTGTGCACGATAAGCTTTTAAATGACCATCGCGTGTACCCACTAAAATGGTTTCTTGAATCACCGCTGGACCCGCCGATAAAGTGGCTTTAGTATCGACTTGCCATTTTAAAGCACCACTGTTTCTATCCTGTGCAAAAATATGACCCTTCCCATCTGCAGAAATAATGGCTTCTCGAGTAACCGCCAAGCGTAACTTCCCTTCATTTTTAAGATCCCCCGCCCCGTGATTACTCGACCAAACAACAGTGGGTTGAGCATTTAGGGTAGTGACTTTCGGCAATGCTTGTTTTGGAATTGCTTCAGAACGATGTTCAATCGAATTACAGGCAGCTAAAAGCAACCCAAGAAATAAAATGGCAATACTGCGCCATAATTGCATATCAAGACTCCTCTTTTATATTCAAATCAGTGTATTTTAATTGTAAACTGGTGAGTGGAATGCCAGGCGGTGCCGCTTTCAAGGCTTTTCCATAGGCTTCTTTTGCTTTCTTTAATTCGTTCATTTTAAAATAAATATCCCCACGAATTTCTTCATACAGCATCGCATATGAATTTTGCTTGGTTTCGGTATTCACCGGCAACACATCCAGCGCCTCTTGAAAACGCGTTTCACTTAATAAAATTCTCGCTAATCGAATGCGCGCAATGTCTTGCAAAGGTCCCTTCTCATTCAAAGAAAGTACTGTTTTTAACAAGGTGATGGCTTGTGTTGGATCTTTCTTATCTAATGCAATACGCGACATCATTAAAGCAGCTAAAGAAGCATAAGGCGTCTTAGGATATTCTTTAATTAAAAGACCTGCTTGTTCGGAGGTAGATTTAAAATCTTCCTGCTTCATAAAACCCAACATTTTTTCATAGACTTTTGAAGCTTGCTCAGCTTTTTCAAGCTTTCGCGCATTCATCATTTGCATGCCTGTAAAAGTACACAATACGATAAGCCCAACAAATAATCCAAGCTTTCCATAGCGCTGCCAAAGTGTTTTTTCATGTTTCATATGTTTTACATGTTTCATGTCTTTCATACCATTCTCCCGTTCTATTTAAATCATTTACTCGTCTTTCACTTACTCGTCTTTCACTTTAAAGTGATCTGCAATCACAGAGAACACTTTTTCTTTTGCAATCGTGGCTTGCGCTTCTTCCCCAATGCCTCGAAGGAATTTGATGCCGAGGGTGTTGGTTGCCAATTCATTTTCACCCAAAATGAGCGCTAATTCAGCTCCACTTTTATCGCCACGTTTAAATTGATTTTTGAAACTTCCCCCGCCACAATGTAACATAAATTTAAGATGGGGGAATTTATCTCTTAATCTTTCGATAAAATTCATCGCTTCTTTTTCAGCCTCATTACCCACACACACAAAATAAACATCTGCTTTCGGGCTAGAGAGCACCCCTTGCGTTTGTTGCACCATTAAAACGCGTTCAATCCCTAAGGCAAAACCAACGGCTGGCGTGGGTCGTCCACCCAATTGTTCGACCAGGGCATCATAACGTCCTCCTGCGCATACCGTTCCTTGAGCACCTAAGGTATCTGTCACCCATTCATATACTGTACGGTTATAATAATCTAAACCACGCACTAAACGCGGATTAATTGTATACTTGATATCCGCCGCTTTTAATCGTTGTTCAAATGCTTCAAAATGTGTTTTATCTTCAATACTCAAATCCTCATAGCACTCCGGCGCTTGATTAATAATGTCTTGAAGCTCCGGATTTTTGCTGTCTAAAATTCGTAATGGATTACTGTTCAAACGTCGCCGGCTATCTTCATCTAGCTTATCCCAATATTTTGAAAAATATTCCACCAATTTGCTGCGATACTTTTGTCGTGCGTCGGCAGATCCCAACGTATTGATCTGTAACTCAATGTGATTTTCAATTCCAAGCCAGCGCCAAAACCGTGCCATCATCAAAATATGCTCGGCATCCACATCGGGTCCAGAATAACCAAAGGCTTCGACACCCACTTGATGAAATTGGCGAAAGCGACCCTTTTGTGGTTTTTCGTAACGAAACATCGGCCCCTGATACCACAAACGTTGTTCTTGATTGTGCAACAGACCATGTTCGAGGCAAGCCCGAACGCAACCTGCGGTGCCCTCAGGACGCATACTTAAACTTTGCGCATCTCTATCTGAAAATGTAAACATTTCTTTTTCAACGATATCGGTTACTTCTCCAATGGAACGCTTGAAAAGACGGGTAGCTTCTAAAATGGGTAAACGGATCTCTTCATACCCATAGAGTTTCATTAATTGTCGCCAACGAGATTCGAATTCTGCCCATTGCGGGGTATCTTTTGGCAAAATATCTGGCATACCCTTGATGCCAGCAATTATTTTTGATTGATTGCTACTTTGATTTTGTCCTGCTGAATTATTCTGGCGTTCCGAATTATTTTGGCGATCCGAATTATTTTGATGTAATAAGTTATCCGAACCCTTTGGATCCTGAGTGCCTGCATTGTTGTTTTGCGTTATTTCTGTCATTGTTTCAAATCTCTATGTCGCTCATTCATGTCTTCTCGTTCAGATTGTGATGCCGTTCTCGGGTTTCTGGTTTCTCCGATCTGTCCCTTCATCATGCCGGTCACTCTGATTTCAGTGTCTTTCTTTTCCAAGTCTTTTAACTTTGATAAAGCCGTCGTTCGAGTTGGATCTTGTTGTAGGGCTTTTAGGAAATAGGCTTTTGCCTTTTGAGTTTCTTGTGCTTTTAAAGCGCACACCCCTGCATTTTCACACACTTCGGCTGTTTTAGCATATTTTTTATCCGAGAGTGACTGCTGAAAAGCTTCATCTGCTTCTTGAAAGCGTTGTTGACGACATAAAAAAGCGGCATAATTGTTATAAACAGCGCCTTTGGTTTTGGCGTAACGTAATGCATCCTTATGGTGCGTTTGGGCATCGAAGATCTCTCCCGCATGCTCCAGAAAAAACGCCATCGCAGAGTGTGTTTCAGAAATTTTTGGCGCTAGTTCTAATGCATGCACAAGTTTTGTTTTTGCGCGTTCTATTTGCCCTTGCTGTAAATATCCCAGTCCCAATTCAACATTCACTAATGCAGCTTTTGTATTATCTGCAGGCAAATTTGTCGCATCTGAAATAGAACAAGTCATAGGTCTTTCATGCATAGATCTTTGGCATCCACTCAGAGTTATCGCGAAAGAACCAACGATTAACGCAGTAAGTACTCGGGTAGAACGGTTTAAAACCAAAGTGATGCTCATTAGCACACCACCTGCTGTGGTTCGGTCCACAAAGCCTCTTCCTTTAAATACAGCTGCTTCATACGCTCTGAACGTTTGGTTCGATCGGTAATTTGTCCTTTTAATTGCCCGCAAGCCGCTGCAATGTCTTGTCCGCGTGTTTTGCGAATGGTGGTAATAAAACCTGCTCTCATTAATATCCCTTGAAATTCTTGAATGACATGAACTTCAGAACATATAAAACGAGACATCGGAAAAGGATTAAAGGGAATCAAATTGATTTTGCTTGGCACCCCTTTTAATATTTGGATTAATTCCTTGGCATGTTTCGGGCTATCGTTCACCCCACGCAACATGACATATTCCATGGTAATGTGACGATGACTGCGTGCAGGATTACCTCGATCGTCTGCCACATAGTCTTTACAGGCTTGCATCAAGATCTCAATTGGATATTTTTTATTTAACGGCACTAATTCATTCCTCAAGACATTATTCGGAGCATGCAAAGAAACCGCTAAAGAAACGTCGATCGCGAGAGAGAGCCGCGCAAGTTGTGGTACCACCCCCGCAGTACTTAAAGTAACGCGCCGTCTCGACAAACCATAGGCATTATCATCGCGCATGATCGACATTGCCGCGACCACCGCATCAAAATTCAATAAAGGTTCCCCCATACCCATCATCACGATGTTGGTGATGCGTTGGGATAAGTGGCGAGAGGCAAACCAAACCTGACCAATAATTTCATGCGAGGTTAAATTGCGGTTAAACCCTTGTGTAGCTGTAGAACAAAATCGACAATTTAAAGCACAGCCCACTTGCGACGAAACACAAAGCGTGCCTCTATCGGTTTCGGGGATAAATACGGTTTCAATTTGATTTCCATCTGCTAATTTCAATAACCATTTTCGCGTACCATCCAAGGAACACTGGTCGTAAGAACTTTCTGGCCCACGAATTTCAGCCCTCTGTTGCAATTTCTCTCGCAACGCTTTGCTGAGATCGGTCATTGCATCGAAATTATCCACACCACGTTGATGGATCCATTTAAAAACTTGTATGGCACGAAATGGCTTTTCGCCGAAAGACACAAAAAAATCTTTCAACGCCTTGATTTCGAGGCCCAGAAGATTTGTTTTGGCATCGATTTTACCTTTTTGGGTATTTTCAGTACCTATTTGGGTATCGATTTCTGCAAGCGTTTCGCGCATATCGTTCATAGTTTGATCATCGTTCATTCATCATTCACACGATTCACCACACGATTCAATTAAATTAACGTGTGCGTGCACAAATTTCATTCGGCTTAAAGAAAAAAGCCACTTCCGTCGCCGCCGTTTCAGGACTATCAGAACCGTGAACAACATTTTCGTCGATGCTGGCTGCAAACAAAGCGCGGATGGTGCCTGGTGCTGCTTCCTTCGGGTTTGTTGCGCCCATAATCTCGCGATTTTTGGCAATGGCATTCTCACCTTCTAAAACCTGTACTAAGACGGGGCCAGTGGTCATAAATTTCACTAAGTCGTTGAAAAAAGGACGCGCCTTATGTACATCATAGAAGCGCTCAGCAGTCTCTTTGTTTAAATGCATCATTTTTGCGGCAACAATTTTAAGCCCCGCGTCTTCAAACTTTGAATAGACTTTTCCAATAATATTCTTGGAAACTGCGTCTGGTTTAACAATGGATAAGGTACGTTCAATGGCCATAAAGCTACTCCGAAAACTAACTAATACAAAAATGCTGAATTATTATACCCTGATCCTCATTTAGGTGACCAGCCCCTTTGATGATTTTGATGATTTAAAAAGTATTATCGCACCCGTCCATAGGCACATAGGCACGCGCCCATAGGTGGCAATTACTTGATTTTACTATTGATCATATACTATATGCATGGTATACATATAATATATGATATTTGAATAGCATGAAGAAAAATCAAAAACAAATTTAAAGAAACATGGTATTTCTTTTGAGGAGGCTGTGAGTTGTTTTTACGATCCACATCAAATCGTCTTTGAGGACCCCGATCATAGCCAAGATGAATTTAGAGAAATTTTAGTGGGTCATTCCAAGAATGGACGATTATTATTTGTTGTTTATACTTTAAAAGAAAAAGTGATCAGACTAATTTCAGCAAGGAATGCAACTAAACGAGAGGCAAAAGAGTATGCGCAAAGAATATAATCTGACAAAAATGAAAGAGAAAAGACGTGGAATCCACCCGGATTTAGCAGATTCAACATTTGAAGATGCAAAAATTCGTATAACGATTGCTTTGGATAAAGAAGTTATTGATTATTTTAAAGAAGAAGCAAATAAACCTGGTGCTCTTCCTTATCAAACGCAAATTAACAGAGCTCTTAGATCTTTATTACCTGGCTCTTCAGAACATAATTTATTCTACGAAACATTGAAAAAGGACTTACTACATGACAAAAAGTTTATACATTCATTAAAAACGATATTTAAAAAAGCAAGTTAGTCTATTTTCAGGTCGATACTCTCTGACGCTTCATGCTGGGTTCTCTGGCGTCGCCAGAGCCATTCTCCTCTTTGCTGTGACGAGACACCCCCGTGGCGCTGCCATTGCCCGTACCCATTGCCTTCGTGCTATCGTTGTCGTTACCAATTTCCTGCGCACTGCCATTGCCTTTATCGATCGAAGAAAATGAGGACGCACTGGGAGATACCATCAGATCGTGTGATCGCTTGACACCCCGAGCAGCCTCAAGGGTTTGTTTCTGTTTCCCTGTCTCTTTCACTATCTCTTTTCCTTGAAGCAGTTGAAATTGAAGGGTTTGTGGTTGCGGTTGTGGTTCTTGTTGCAGTTGTGGCTGTGGTTGCGGTTGTGGTTGTGGTTCTAGTTGCTGCTGCTGTTGCGGCTGCGGTTGCTGCAGTATCGAGTTCTCTGGAGATAGACACAAACTTCCTTCTGGGCGCATTTCTTTGGAAAACATCCGTTGATACACTGCATTTTCACCTTGAGATCTTGCTAAATCTTCCTGCAATTGTTGAAGTTTCAAGTTTCTATTCTGCAATTCTCGCTCCTGCTCGGCGAGCCTTCTATCCCTATTTATCATTTCATCATGCAGTCTTCTCGTTTCTTCTGCGTGCTTTGATTCCGTCGATCGATACATCTTTAAGAAGTCAATTTTTCCTTGCGCGCTACAAAGATCGATTCCAGTATCTTCACCAAATTTCCCACCAAGAAAATCGTGTGTTCGTAATGTTCTTTCACGCACTACACTGGGATCGGAACCCGCTTGAAAAAGATGCCAAAGGCCTCGTTCTTTGTCTCTTGCTTTATCTAGATCTAGCGCTTTATCTAGCATCGATGAAGCCATTGCATTTTCTTTCGCACCTTTACCATCAGGCACTTGAGGAAGCGTCTCCGTATCGAGAGGATCATCACTCTCCAAGCTTAATAAAGTTTCACTGACGACTGTTTCTTCATTCACAGCTACAGGATTATGATCGCAATGAATCAAACGACCTGAATGAATCAATTGTGCAAGCTCAGCGTTCGCGCTTTCTAAAATGGTAACGCTTGTGAGTTCTGTGAGTGGTATCGAACCGATATGCTTAAGCACATTTTGCAATGCCTTCTCTGCTTCTTTGGTATAGCCAGGCAATTCTTTAAAACGTTTGCCAACAAACAAATACATTTCAGCTTTCTTTACTATCTTTTTAGCATATATATCTGCAAAGCTACGATTTCCAGCATATTCATGACCTATCTCTTCAATTGCTTTAAAAATTAATTGGATAATTTCATCTGCATTTTTCGGACAAACTTTCGGGGAAGATTTTAACTTTTCCCAAAAATTGAGATACGTTTTAATTTTTAGAACAAGATCGGAAATCTTACTGATTTCTGAAAGCATTTGCCCGAAAAAAACCTGTATTTTTTGTGAACCATCTCCCGATGGCTCGGTTTCGAAAACATATTTAAACAATTGAAGCGCAAGCAAAAAGTAGTGATCTTTTTCCTTAGCAAGATCCAACATTGTACGACCCTGCTTATCTTTTAGTTGATAGTTAATTGCGACATCTCTTTGTGAGAATATCGCTTCTATCAAGCCAAGATTGCCATACTCAGCGGCTAAATGGAGCGGCGTTCTTCCCTCATCATCCATTTGAAATAAGCTCGCGCCATTTTGTAATAATTCTTCTAAGGATCTGGTTGTGAACTGTCGCATTCGTGCTACTTTCATTAATTCAACCGCATTCTCTAATATTCGACGGCAACCGGCATTATCTGTACATTGAATCGCCGTCTTAAATGTGGATAGCGCTACACGGAATTCCGCTTCAACATCAGCCCCATTTTTAATCAGAAACGTCAAAACCTCACCATCATTCTTTTCCGCAGCCAGGTGTAATGCTGTTTTTCCCGCTTGATTTCGATGAAAAATCATGCTGGGATCTCTGCGTAAGAGACGTTCTAGAACACCCAAAGTCGCACTTTGCTTTGTTGCGAGGAGAAAAACCGTATTGCCCTCAGAATCTACCTCATCTAAAGGAACTTTATATTTTTCAATCAATGCTTTAGGTATTAACCCATCTGGTTCATCCTCTGTTTGAAGGGCTCTTTGTAACAGTGTTTGTCCTCTCTCATCGCGTATTTGAGCACCCTCAGCATCAAATATTTGAACTATCTTATGGTTCAAGAGAAACTCAAAGGTTCCAATGTGATCGCCCTCTACTGCAAGAAATAAGAGATTTTTATTATTCCTTGAATTGTCAAAAAATGTGGGATCGTATGCCCAAAAAAATTCTAATAGCTTTGAACTTCCTCCTCTACAAGCAATGAAAACGGCATTCTCACCTCGACTTGTGACCTGCTCAAACAATTCTCTTTGCTTCTTATAATCAGAATTTGTTAAATCTAATAAAAATTCAACTGCCTCTAGGGAGCCTCGTTCAACTGCAGTTAAAAAAGGTGTGTACCCCTCCGCATTCGGTTCAAAAAGGTTTTTACACCCCAAACCAATCAACTGTTTCGCTATACCTATTTGATTAGCAGAAATCGCAGCATGAAAAGGTGAATTACCTTGTGAATGACACCAAAAATCCGAAAATTCATTTTTAGAAACGCGTGCATTCCAGGGGATCTCGTGTCGAATACAATGATCGATCAAACTCGAAAGAGCACGACTTAGCCCATTATGAATGGCATAAATCAAGGGGGTAAAACCTCTCCTATCTTCAACCCATAAATGAGTACCCGATAAATCTAGCAAAAATTTAAGGCAAGACAGAAGGTGATCATTCTCAATCCGTTGATCGAGACAGAGATGTAACGCATTTTGTCCCAATCCATTCAATTGCCCCATTAATGCAGGATCGAACCAATCTAAATATTTGAGCGCTGCCTTGTTCAGATGGATTGCTGCAACATGAAATAAATTTAAATTCTGTCGCCGCTCGTAAGCGATGGGATGAGTCGGACCCACCACAGGTGCATTAAATTCTTCAATCAGACATTTTAAGGTGTTGAGACTTCTAGAAGAAACAGCCAATTCAAGTTCAGAGAAATGTTCATTCTTTTGCAGATCTTCGAGATGAATTATTTTTTCTTTCAGAAAAAAACGGACCATTTCTGTTCGATCATATTTAATTGCAATACGAAAATAATGTAATGTAACGCCTGGATCTCCCCTATTAATAATAAAATTTTCTCTAATACAATATTGAACGATATCGGATGCTTCATATCGTATGGCGACTTCTAATGCCGTTATCGCACTAGCATAAGGGTCTGTAGGTTTTACCTCTGTTTTCGCATTTAAACTTCGTAAAAATTCAAAAATTTTCAGTTCCCCCAACATGGCAACCAATAGCATGGGGTTTGCTCGCCCAAGTTTGGGATCAGGAAATTCGGCATGGATATTTTCTTCAGTGGCTAATTTTTTAACCGCTGCTAAATTTCCTTGCCGCAAGGCTTGAATAAATCCAGATTCTTGTTCGACTGAGTCTTGTTCGACAGCTTCTTGTTCGACTTTAAAATCATCTTTTACCATGGTATGATCTCCAAAAACAGGGTATATCTTAATACTTTATTATTTTTATGGATGTCCTTCTCCATTATTCCTCTTTGCAGACGCATCATTGCCTAGCTTATCCTTATCTCGTTGATCAACACCATTCACGGCACCACTTTCTAATTGTGCAGCTTGTAAAGCCCAATGGATGGGTTGACCTGAAGGTGCCGTTGTCGCAGTTCCTAATGCAGCTGAAACACGAGGAGCGCCCGAAGTTTCTGCAACACCCAAAGCAGGGGTAACAACTTCAACGCCAGAAGCTCCCGCATTATTTGTTGGTTTTTGAACAAGGGATTGAACACAGCTTTGATCGGCAGGGGATCCCGAAACAGCCGCAGGTGCAGTTCGTGTCTCTGGTTTTTGCGGCGCAGTTCGAGATGCCGAGTTTTCCTGTCCACTCTCACTGTCTGAATTTTCAATTTCGCGCACTTTTTTTTGTTCATAACCCGCTTCACCCGGTTGTGGGAAGACAGCTACAGGTTTAGCTTGGTTTCCCGAGGATAATTTGCATGATAATTCGATAGCTTTCTGCAATTCATCTTCTTCAGAAGGCATCCCTGCTTTAGATAATGCGATGGCTTTGGCCAGCTGTATAGACTCTTCATCCAGTGCATCCGGTGATGCGGGAGGCCTTGTCTGAGCTAAAATGCTCGGTTGGCCTCTTTCCGCCAGCACCTTTCCAAACTCTTCTTTAACATATTGCTCTGCTGTCATCGGTTTATTTTCACTCATTAATGTTCGAAGGGGTATTACAGAACAATTTGGGGACAATTGTTCATTCGATCCTGAACATAACACAGTGTAGCATTCTTTAATGTTTTCTTTTGAAGTGGCAAAGTTTATTAGCTCTTCTAACGTTTTAAAAATTAAACATTCATCCTTTTGATTCAGCTCAGGGATCAACTCCGATTCATCCTTTTCATCCACTGCACAAACAACGTAAACACCCCGCGTATATTTAATCAGTATTTGTATACAATCCAGTCTTAAAGTAGCAATGGCTTCTTCAACAGACCTAATGGGATACTCTCTATTATTATAATGATAAAAATAAATGGGCATGCTACACAATACGCCATTAGATCCTGAAAAAAACTCAGATTCCATGAATAAGTAAGCTAGATTTTTCCACATTTCAGGTTGTGGTTCATGTGCTATCGTTTTACGATAAGGCCCTGTTTTTTTAGCATTCAGTGCCTTTACATATTCTGCGATCATCTCGGAGACATCTTTATTAAAATAATGTTTAGGGTGACGCATGCCCTCCATACTATCAATATCATCTTGCATCTCTTGTTCTTCTGTTGAGAGCTTCGCGTCTTGCGTTTCTTGCATACCTGTGGTACCTGGGGTACCTTGTGAATGTTGTCCTCCCTTCGCTTTTTCATTTTGAGCTTTTTTCAAAGCGATCACAGCTTTTTCAATGTCGGTATTTTTGGTTGCCATATCATTATCTCCCATTTTTTCATTCGAGGAATTTTTATAAAAAAGGTAGTGTAACGTTTATATGAATTCTTATCTGTTTATCTTAAGATTTCCGTTTATCTTAACATTTTTCTTCATACAAAAAGAACTGAATATAAAATCAGTTCTTATTTCATTTCTTGCTGGGGCTTCCTTTCTATATCTTCTGCATTTCCCATAATTTTTTATACACACTTTCTTCTTTAATTAAAGTCGCATGGGTGCCTTCTTCTATGATTTTCCCATTCTCTAACACCAAAATTCTGTCCATGTGTTTTAATGTGGATAGGCGATGCGCAATCGCAATCACAGTGGTATAAGAATTCTCAAGCAATTTATTTAAACTTTCTTGAATCAATTGTTCAGTGACAGTGTCTAAATTGGACGTGGCTTCATCCAAAATTAAAATCGGGGCATTTTTCAATATGGCGCGAGCTATCGCAATACGTTGACGTTGACCACCGCTTAATTTAATACCACGCTCTCCGACGAGGGTTTGATAACCTTCGGGTAACGACATAATATAATCGTGAATGTTCGCCATGCGTCCTGCAATCATCACTTCGTTATCCGAAGATTCCAAGTTACCATAACGGATATTCTCGAGAATGCTGCGGTGGAATAATAAAATATCCTGCGGGATCACTGCGATTTGTTTTCGAATGGTATCGGATGAATAGCAAGAAATGTCCTGATCGTCTAATAGAATACGCCCGTTATCGATCTGAAAATATTTTAACAGTAAAGAAATGAGCGTTGATTTTCCTGCGCCAGAAATCCCTACCAAGCCCACTTTTTCACCGGGCTTAATAGAAAGAGATAATTCAGAAAATATGGGCTTTGCCATTTCATATGCAAACGAGACATTTTCGAATTCAATTGTGGGACGAACCACCTGTATCTCAGGAAATTCATCTGCTTTTGCAGCTTCTGCTGGTAATTTTAAAAGATCAAAAGCACTTTTAAAATCGCCGATATTTTTCATGAAATCCTGCATTTTTTGTATCAATTGCCAGAGATCGTAACACATTTTGATGGTGATACCCATCACAAAGACTAAATCGCCGCTGGTCGCTTGACCAGTTTGACGTAGGTGAATCATAAAAAGAAATAAAGAAATGAGCATTATCCAATAAAGCACCCCCGCGACAATATTCGATAGGAAACTAAATTTATAGACTCTGATGCCCGTTGGGATAAAATCTTTATCGATAACTTGTTTTAATTCTTTTAATTCGGTCTTCCGAGTCGCGAAAGAAAATATGGTAAAAATATTTGCAATATTGTCGGCAATCAGCCCAAATAAAGTATGCCGGACATTGGCATGCGCAAAAGAAAGTTTATCCATTTTCTTAGAAAAACGATACATAATCACAAAAAATATCACGGCCCAGATAGCGACCATAAGACAAACTTTAACGTTCACCACCGCAAGCACAGCCGTTAACACAATGGTATTTGCTAATTTTGGGGTAAACTCATGATGCATGGCCGCCCAAAAATTATCATACCCATCGAGGATACCTTTCACTTTACTGGTAATAGAACCTGCCGGCGTATTTTGAAAAAATGCATAGGAATTATGCTGCACATAATTGTAAACTTGTAATAAAATTGATTTTCGCACGTAAGGTTCGGCACGCCACTCCGCAATATCCGATGCGCGCCATAATAAATCTAAGACGATTTGCGCCGTAATAAAAATCCCAATGGGCCACATCAAGGCTTGATAGGTAACTTCTGCATTGTTTGAAAAATCATCTACCACTAATTTCAACGCATAATTATTTGCAAAATCATAAAATGCACTCAAAATGGGTGTCATTAACATAATGGCATAATGCCATTTGTAGGGTTTTATGACCGCCCACAAAAATTGATAGATAGATTTATACTGCATATTAGAAAATCCGATATGGACTCGTTATCATAAAGCATTTGGGCCATAAAAACAATACATTTGCTATTTTTTCAAGAGAAAGTGTACATTCAGGTCTCACTCATCTAAAATCTATTTATCATCTAGCAAAGGCCAAAAATAAGCGACAGGGAGCATTCTCATGAGTGGAGATAGTTTTCAAACTAAATCATCGTTTACCCTTCACAAAAAAACCTATCAATTTTACGATTTAAATCGATTGCCAAAGAATTTTGATGTGGGACGCTTGCCTTTTTCTTTAAAGATTTTGCTTGAAAATTTATTGCGCAAAGAAGACAGCAATGTGGTCAGAAAAAATGATATTGAAGCCGTGTTAAACTGGTCGCCCAAAATTCCTTCCGATAACGAAATTGCGTTCACCCCAAGTCGCGTGATTTTGCAAGATTTTACCGGCGTCCCCGCCGTCGTCGATTTAGCGGCCATGCGATCTGCCATGCCTGCTTTAAAGGGCAATCCAAAACAAATCAATCCGCTTTCTCCGGTGGAATTGGTGATCGATCATTCCGTGATGGTGGATGATTATGGAAATGCGAATTCATTTCAGAAAAATGTGGAAATGGAATTTGCTCGCAATGAAGAACGCTACGCATTTTTGCGCTGGGGACAAACCGCCTTTGAAAATTTTAAAGTGGTGCCACCCGGCACCGGCATTGTTCATCAAGTCAACCTAGAATACTTAGCGCGCGTCGTTTTTGAAGAAGAAATAAAGAATGACCGGGGAGAACTTCAAACTATCGCCTATCCAGATACCTTAGTAGGAACCGATTCTCACACCACCATGATCAACGGTCTCGGTATACTTGGCTGGGGCGTGGGGGGCATTGAAGCAGAAGCTGCGATGCTCGGACAACCCATTACCATGTTGTTGCCCGAAGTCGTCGGTTTTAAATTAATGGGCAAATTAAAAGAAGGCACCACAGCCACCGATCTCGTGTTAACCGTGGTTGAGATTTTGCGTAAAAATAATGTAGTAGGAAAATTTGTAGAATTTTTTGGTGATGGATTGGATCATCTTCCCATTGCCGATCGTGCCACCATCGCCAATATGTCGCCAGAATTTGGTGCCACCTGTGGCATTTTTCCCATAGATGAAGAAACTTTAAAATTCCTGGCCTTATCTGGCAGAACATCCAATCATATTCAATTCGTGAAAGACTATGCCCTCGCGCAAGGATTGTTCCGAACCACTGGCTGTCGTGAAGCGGAATATAATCAAATCATTGTTTTGGATCTCTCTACGGTTGTTCCCTGTATTGCAGGCCCCCGACGACCTCAAGATAGAATCCCGCTTACAAAAGCCAAAGCACAATTTAACGACCTCTTAGAAAAAAACGAGATCGCTTCGAATCCTCACACCTTTACCTTGAATAATCAAACCCTAAGTCTCGATAACGGACATGTGGTTATCGCTGCCATCACAAGCTGTACTAATACTTCAAATCCGGAAGTCATGATAGCAGCAGGATTGGTCGCAAAAAATGCTTTGGAATTAGGCTTGATGTCTAAACCCTGGGTAAAAACGAGCCTCGCGCCAGGATCGCAAGTGGTCACCGATTACCTTGAAAAAGCCAATTTAATTGAACCCCTAGATGCGCTTGGATTTAATTTGGTCGGTTATGGCTGCACCACATGTATCGGGAATTCGGGACCCCTCGCTTACCCAATCAGCGAAACCATTCGAAATGGCGAGTTATCGGTAGCCGCTGTTCTATCAGGCAATCGAAATTTTGAAGGCCGCATTCATCCCGAAGTTCGTTTTGCTTATCTTGCTTCACCGCCCTTAGTCGTCGCTTATGCATTGGCTGGCACCATGAATATCGATTTCTATAAAGATCCCATTGGCACGGGTAAAAACAACAAACCCATTTATTTGCAAGACATTTGGCCGAGCCGTTCAGAAATTCATGAATATGTGCATCGTTGTGTGCTGGGCGATATGTTCAACAAACGTTATCGTGCGGTTTTTGATGGAGATGAACAATGGAAACGGTTACAAATTCCCAAAGGCGAATTATTCGCTTGGGAGAATAATTCCACTTATATTAAAAATCCACCCTTTTTTGAAGACATGCCGCATTCTCCACCCCCTCTCTCAGATATTATCAATGCACGTGTGTTAGTCTATTTGGGCGATTCCGTCACAACTGACCACATTTCACCCGCTGGAAATATTGCAAAAGACAGTCCCGCCGGGCGTTATTTGCAAGCCTTGGGTGTTGCGCCACAAGATTTTAATTCTTACGGTTCAAGACGTGGCAATCATGAAGTGATGATGCGCGGTACTTTTGCAAACATCCGCCTAAAAAACCTGTTAGTTCCGGGCAAAGAAGGCAATGTCACACTTTATCTACCCACAGAAGATGAGATGTCGATTTTTGATGCGTCTGAAAAATATCGCGCTGACAATTGTGCACTGATTATTCTCGCTGGAAAAGAATATGGGACGGGCTCCTCAAGAGATTGGGCCGCAAAAGGGACACG
>Ga0206862_1029_pt1 | contig 42837 bp, 37 predicted proteins | sample Alteio_BWOrgCont_43_FD_152625 | JGI IMG/M metagenome (GOLD analysis project Ga0206862, IMG submission 152625) | Enriched cells from forest soil in Barre Woods Harvard Forest LTER site, Petersham, Massachusetts, United States -... | ecosystem: Environmental > Terrestrial > Soil > Temperate forest >... | reverse complement strand
AGACTGATTTCTGTGCCCTCCGGGCGCGGAAATTAGTCCAAACTCCAGATATTACGGTGCTTGAGACCTGTAGGTTAACGCCTCGAGAAGATGTTCTTCTCCGATCTGTTCTTGATCGCTTAAATCAGCAATTGTGCGGGCGACTTTGATGAGGCGATGGTAGCCACGCATTGAAAGTCCCATTGACATGGTCGCTGCGCGTGCAATCGTTTCGCATTCCGAAGAGAGGTGAGCATAGCGTTGTAGTTCTAGAGCTTTAAGAGAACTATTTGCGCGGGAAGAATGAAAACGTGAGTGTTGTTTTTGCCGCGCCTTAATCACACGAGCACGGATCATGGCTGAACTTTCTGAAGAGGTCGTTTTCTCGAGTTCTTGAAGAGAAGGAACAGGCACTTCAACATGAAGATCGATTCTTTCTAACAAAGGGCCTGAAATTTTACTGCGGTAGCGGTGGATAGCGTTTACGCTATCGCGACAAGGTTTTTGCGGATGGCCGAGGTGCCCACACGGACAAGGATTCATGGCGGCGATGAAGAGACAATCGGCTGGGAACGTCACTGTGCCGAGGGCACGGGCAATCGTCACCTGCCTTTCTTCAAGCGGTTGTCGTAATGTTTCGAGCGTAGCACGAGAAAATTCTGGTAACTCATCTAAGAAAAGAACGCCAAGATGGGCTAAGGTCAACTCGCCGGGACGGGGACGGCTGCTTCCGCCAATGAGAGCGATACTGCTGGCAGAGTGATGCGGGGCACGGAAAGGACGGAGACGTATGAGGCTTTGATGAGAGGGAAGAGTTCCTGCTACTGAATGGATGCGTGTCACCTCGATTGCTTCATCAAAGGAAAGCGGCGGCATGATGGTTGGCAAGGCTTTTGCCAGCATGGTTTTCCCTGTTCCCGGAGGCCCCGATAACAAGACATTGTGATGGCCAGCAGCCGCGATTTCTAGAGCTCTTTTCACATGCGATTGCCCAAGAATAGCAGACATATCGAATTCATCATTCTGCTCAATGGTTTCCTTTTTTTCGATGTCAAATTGTTGAGGTGGATGGGCAGATGGATTTTGAATAAATCGCCAGGCCTGCGCTAAAGTTTCTATGCCGATGATCTCGATGCCGCGAACGAGAGCTGCCTCGTTAGCGTTCGCTAAGGGAAGAAGAATGCCGCGTTTGCCAAGGCGTTTAGCCAGCAAAGCCGCGGAAAGAGCTCCGCGCAAAGTCCGGAGCTGTCCTGATAGAGCTAATTCACCGATATAGAGATAATCATCTAAAGAGTTCGAGCTTTTGCCGAGCGCTTTCAAAATTGCGATAGCGATGGGGAGGTCATATAACGCGCCCTCCTTTTTCAAGGCAGCGGGTGCTAAATTGACTGTTCCAAGGAAATTTTCCGAGAAAAGGTGTGAGTGGCGAAGGGCTGAAAAAATTCGATCCTTGGATTCTTTAATCGCAGCGTCGGGTAAGCCGACGATGATGAGATACGATTTTTCACTTTGCTTCCCATCGACTTCAATTTCGATAGGGACGGCTTCTAGGCCAAAAAGAGCGGCGGACGTCACATGTGTCAGAGGCATAGATCTTAACCTGAATTTTGGAGATTGATGATCCATTCCTCGTAGATGCCAGCATGGCGACGATGTTCAGCAAAAAATGAACCACCTCCTTTAGCGCGGCTTGGCAGTGTACGAGAAGGAAGATTCGCCAACCACGTTTGCCATGGATCTTGGTCAGATTCTTTGCTTTTGCGCAGCCATTGCCAGCCAAAAGAGACATGTTTAATCTCATCGCTTAAAATTTGCTTCATCAATCCGGCAGAAGCTACGTCTCCATGTTTGTCAAAAGAGGCGCCATAGATAGGAGCAAAATCGAGATTGGCGTTTTCGAATGTTAGGCTCATCAAGCTCACATAGCGAAGAGGGGATGCCATAAAAGGCGTATAGGCCCAGAAATGGCGATAAAGAGGAAGGTCGCTTAGTGTCAACCCAAAGGCTTTTAATCGATTGATATAGAGACGTACATGCCACTGTTCTTCTTGCAGAGTATTCGCAACGCCTTTTCGGAAATGCTTTGGTGCCTGCGGCATGGCCAGGAGGATATACGCCATGATCTCGACAGCGAGAAGTTCATGGCCTGCAAAACGATGCAGACAAACCGCGCGTTTATCTGGATCACCATGTTCATGGAGAGGGGGTAGTTTTTCACCTCGCGTATGCTTGCAAAATCCCATCCCAGCTGGACGCGTCGGCTCTTGCCAAAGGATGGGGATGCCAGGGGAGATGTCAGATAATGTATCGGGGGCGAAAAGTTTATCTTCAAGGCGATCAGCGCTTAAGATTCGTATCGCCCATTCACGCATTTCCATAAGATCAAAAAGTGATGAACGCTCAATGGGATTACACAAAACAGAACATGGCTCAAGTTGCTAACTAACTTGTAACCATGTTTTGTTTGTTAAGGCGCAAACAGTATATGTGTTTGGACTATTCTTGAGAAATGACGAAATACGCAGGGAAGGCAAAATTATTATTTGGACGCTCAATACCTGTGAACAGAACTTTTTTGCCAACCAAGTCTTGCAAATTGAGTCTCGTGCTGTAGACATAGGCTACAGGCAGATCTTTATCTTTTATGATAAAATCGCCGGGCTTATTCTTTACAGGAGCGGTGTAGGGTTCGAGGATGCCTGAAATAGAGGTAGCCATAACTTTTTGGTCTTCGTAATATTCTTGCATACTACGATCCTCATGCATAGCAGCCCAGTTTAGATATAAAGCTTCCTCGATGGGTTCCCAGAGAAGCATTTTATCTGTCGGAGCGCCTTCATTTTTGGCTTCTTGAGAGTCTAAGGCTACGATTTCTTCTCTTATGAGATTTGCGGAAGAATTCTCTTCGGGATTGATTTTTGACTCAAGAAAAGCGATGCGCTTTTGGACATAGGCATCTTGCAAAGCGGCCATAGCTTCTTGTGCTTGTTCAACATATTCAGGGAAATCAGCGAAATCATGGATGATTTTTTTATAGGTATGTTGAATACGCTCGATGTCAATTTCTACAAATGGCTTGCGAAGTTCAGCTTTAGTAAGGAACGAGGCGTTATCGAGCATTTGTGCAACAGAGTCTTTACGCTTGTCCATCTGCGCTTTCAGTTCAGCACCGCCGACATTTTCGACGTAGTCTTTAGCGACAAAGAAATGGACAGAAGAGGGCATATTGATCTCGAGCCATTTGCTATTCTCTTGGCAAACCTTGCCCTGAACGGAATCGCCTGAATTGAGGTGACCGAGAATCGGTGCTTCGACATCAGGAAATAATCGGATGTTCACGCGATTGCCTTCGACTACATTATCGAGGACAAAACTACGAAAGACGAACGCCTTCATATCCGCTGGAGCTTCGACAGCATAAAAGTCTCCCTTTTCGCCAACGATGACGATGAGTTCATTCTTGTCCAGCTCCTTGACAATTCGGCTCTCCAAATCAGCATTATTCCTCATGCGCACTTTTTTAGCACGGATCTTTCCTGTAAAAGGAGAGATCAACTTTTCTGCAACAGGGGCTGCAATAGGAATGTTTTTGGATTCGACCGACATTTCCTGGAAAGCAGAAGGCAATGATTCTTGTGAAACCATCGGCTGCATGGGCACAATCCCCGGGAGTTGAGTCAAACTATGTTGCTCCCCGTCTGCTAAAAGGCTAGTCAACGGAGCAACGATGGCACCGCAGACGAATTTGATCAACTTGGACATAGAAAAAGTTTCCTCCTGATCGAGATCTAAAACGCCATTCTATGGTTTGCATTTTTTTCTACCAAGAACTTTCCGAAGAAAAGACATCTTGCGTAACCGGCTTTGCTTGATAAAATCGTTCTTTTTTCGCGGATTTTTCTCGCACTCACTCAAGCACTTTTTGGAGTGGCTTCGCTCGCTTGATCCGAAACTGCACAGCAGTTTCTAAAAACCGCCTGCTTCGAACATATGCAGCTTCGCATATCTTCTGCTTCGATTGATTCAATTGTATGTGCCCTGGCCAAAATCATTCGGGCGCTTGAACTGTCAGCAGTATATGCCTCATTTGGCTGAAAATACCCGATCCTTGTAAGAACAAGGGGTTCCCTTGAAGGAGGGATGAAAAAAAGCGAAAAAGATTCTCAATGCTGCTTCATGAAGCCTTTTATTTTCCCCTGAATCTCGTCTAACTTTGCTTGTCCCTGATCTGAACTCAGAAAGTCTTTAATACTATCCATTGAACTCGAATTAGCAGGTTGGCCCGTTGGACTAATCATAGATGTATCGCTATCGTTGGGATCGATAGGCGTAGTAAGGAGGGACTGAAGCTTCTGAGCAGCTGGATGACCTTGATCCTTTAAGCCTTTAAGATCGTCTTTGAGGTGCTTCAGGGTGGCTTTGAGATCACTTTTCAGTTGGTCGGTCGTATCACTGTCTTGGCTGTTTTGCAACTCTTTGAGTTGATTTTTTAAAGTCTGAAGATCATCTTTCACCGAATTGAGCGATTGTGAACTGCTATCAAATGAAGATGGGGACGAACCCGTTGGGCCAATAGCATCAGTCATAATACCTCCTACTAATTTATCCTGCGTTAATTTCATTTTATTAGTTTATGATAATATAATCAATTTTATTGTTATTTGATAATTTCTTTCTGTAGTGGTTTTTTTTGATAATTGTTTAAACTAGTTCTTTACTAACTGCTTATGAACATCGTGATTCAAAAATCGAGTCACGATGTGTATAAAACAGCGCGGATGTGTTCACAATTGCGTTGACCGCAAGTGCAGCCGATAGGCTCGCCTAAATAGACATTGTAATGCTCTGATGCATCGATTGGGTTAGTCACCAAATATAAGCGGTCGCCTTTCTGAAGAATGTCCCATGTGCGAAAACGTAGATCTTCGTCCGATATAGATTCGTCGACCGCCGTTTGCAGCTCTTGCTGTGGGGGTTCGATTGCACCATGGATAGCCCTTGCGACCTGGCAGAAAGTGCAATTACACCCCTCTTCTGGCACAGGGACATTTGTCGATCCAGAGAGGCCTAATGTTTTGATGAAAGAACTAATTTTCTCTATGACTTCCTGAGGAATATCAGGCGTATCCGCAGCTTGTGGGTTATGTTGAAGGATAGAGCCCATCTTATGGATCCCTTCTCCAAAAGCGTTCAGTGGAAGATGGAAAGCAAAGGGGAGTGGATCTTGTCCAGCTTGAGCTTGTACGACAGGGTGTCCTATGGATTCAATAGCTTGGGTGTGGGTTGCGAAAATCGTGTTGATAGTAGCTAGATCCAATCCCGGCACTTCCACTTGATCGCCTTGACGAAGCTCAATCAGCAGAATAGGATTGCCATGACTATCATGGATAACGCGTAAACTAGCGATATTTGTCCATGTTGTTGAAAGATAGGGTGGTAAGCTGAGAATTTGTGCAGTAATTTTCATAGCAGTAGACCCTCCATGACCTAAATCTAATCTGAATTATAGCAAATTGCCGAATTTCCACCAAAAAATCTTAGCAAACAGCATGCCTGTTTGCTAAATAGAGATTGTAACATACTTATTACAAATATGTTGTATTGTAGTGCTAAGAAAGTAGTTGTCCTAGGATGTGCGGCTGGGTATCCTGCATTTTTTGGCCTAAGAGCTCGTAAATAGACTCTAAAATACCCACGATAAGGAGCAACGACAATGACTAGAAAAACTTTTGTGATCGATACCAATGTTCTGCTACATGATCCCGATGCCATTCGTAAATTTGTCGATAATGATGTAGTGATTCCACTCGTAGTGCTCGAAGAGTTAGATGGGATGAAACGTCTTTCTGATGAGTTGGGACGCAATAGCCGCCATGTGCTCCGTTATATTGACTCTTTAAAAGAGCGCAAAAGCGGTAATCTCCACGAAGGGGTCAAGATTGAAAAAGGGATCACTGTGCGCGTCCATATAGAGACAAAGGCTCCAGAAAAAAGGGATTTTCCTCTTCCATTGGACAGAACAGTGAACAAAGTCCTTTGGACAGCTCATCAGATAGGCCTATCAGGCAAGCACGCTGTTTTGGTATCTAAAGACTTTGTCATGCGCGTCAAAGCGGAAGCGATTGGGCTCGAGGCAGAAGACTATGAAAACTCGAAATTTTCTTACGATAGGCTCTATAAAGGGTTGCGCAAGGTTGAGGTGCCTAAACGGGACATCGATCTATTTTATAAAGATGGTTCGTTAGCGCTGCCGGTGCAGGATTTTGCCCCTAATGAATATTGTCTGCTGACTTGTCCTGAGCAATCCTCAGCGGTCTGCAAGTATAATCACCAATCTAAACAGCTCGAACCACTGCTCAAATTACAGCGCGATATCTGGGGGATTCAGCCACTTAATATCGAACAAAAGTGTGCTTTGGACTTGCTTTTACGCGATGATATCAAGCTCATCACACTGGTAGGGCAAGCAGGAACTGGAAAAACACTACTAGCTCTTGCAGCAGGTTTAAAAAAGGTGTTTGACGAGAGTATCTATAGCCGCATTCTCGTAAGCCGGCCAATTATCCCTCTTGGCAAGGACATAGGCTATTTGCCAGGCAGCAAAGAGGAAAAGCTCTATCATTGGATGCAGCCCATTTACGATAACCTGGAATATTTATGCCGTTCTCTCGACGGACACAATACAGGGCATGAGACGCAAAAATGGATCATGGAGAGCAAGAAGATCGAAATGGAGGCGGTAACCTATATCCGTGGCCGTTCCCTGCCTAAAATGTGGGTGATCATCGATGAAGCACAAAATCTAACACCGCACGAGGTAAAAACGATCGTCTCGCGCGCCGGACAAGGCACGAAAGTGGTCCTCACCGGCGATCCAACGCAAATTGACAATCCTTATCTTGATAAAGATTCTAATGCTCTAACATTCACTGTTGGGCGTTTCAAGGAGTATCCGATTTTTGGCCATATTTGCCTCGATCGCACTGAACGTTCAGAATTAGCTGCCATTGCTGCAGAAATCATGTAAAGGGATCTTTCTCGACGTTGCAATTTTTTAGGGTCGCTTACCTCGTCTATTTGTCCTCAAGCGTGCGACCCTAAAAAGTTACAAAGTCGAGATTTCTGTGCAAAAATAGAGATTCAGAGCGCTTTTTGAACCATGCCAAAAATCTCATCAAAATCGTCTGAATTCTAATTTTTTCACGGATTCTCTGCGTAAATTCCTTTTTCCCAGAGTAAATTGCCTATTTTGGCATCTAGACAAGAGACAAAGTAGGCGCGTCCGTTGCGAGCCCTGGAAAAAACAAACAACAATTCGTCCTTGGCCTTCCAGGAGAGGATTTTAGCATTGAAGGGCATTTCCCAGACTGCATCCCCAGCATGGGTGTAAACGGTAAGATAATCTCTTTCTTCGAAGGACGAAATGACATAGAGGTCATCCTGGTTCACAGCGAGCTGATCAGAATGAAAACCGCTCTCTGAAAATTCCTCGGCCGTTACTGTGGTTGTCAAGAGTAATATGTAAAATAAGTGAAGAGCTGGATGTTTCATGGTTGCAACCTTGTTCTTGCTATTCATGTAGTAGAAAACCAACTTTGTGCTATTTATACCGAAACAACCTGAAGAATCGGTTTCTAATGGCGTTGGCTTTACCTCGCAATTCTTGTCTTCACTCGAGCCTTGTTCTCGAACAATGGTCTCTCGCTCCAGACAAGAATTTCAAGGAGCCTTCTTGTCAAAAACCCAATTCTTCATGTTGTTTCGGTATACCTGAGTTTTGGGTCAAGCATACAAAATAAGCTCAATGGAGTTTTTATGGTAAAGGCATCGGGTGCTTTTGTTCTAGAGAAGAATACCGAAGTTTTCATCAAAGAGTTAGCTTCTGTAGGGGGAACACCCATCTATAAGTTGACTCCTGTACAGGCACGTGCTGTTTTGGAGAAACTACAATCAGGAGTTGTTGAGAAACTTCCGATAAAAATCGAGGACAAAATGATTCCTGGTGGGCCCAAGGGAAAGATTTCCATCCGGATTTTCCGTCCGCAAAATGGAAAGGAAAAGTTGCCTGTGACGATGTTCATTCATGGAGCAGGTTGGGTGATGGGAAGCTCATCCACCCATGACCATCTCGCACGCGAACTTGCTGTTGGAACGCATTCGGCTGTTGTTTTTGTCAATTACCCTTTGTCGCCTGAATCGAAGTTTCCTATTGCACTTGAAGAGGCATATAGTGCAACTAAATACATTGCTGAGCATGGGAAAAGCCTCAATCTCGATTCCTCTCGGATAGCGATTGCTGGTGACAGTGTTGGGGGAAATATGGCCATAGCCGTGACCCTTCTTGCTAAAGAGCGGCATGGTCCTAAGATTGAGTGCCAGCTGCTCTTTTATCCTGTGACGAGTTCTGAGATGAACACGCCCTCCTATAAGCAATTTTCAGAAGGCCCTTGGTTGACTAAAGCAGCTATGGAGTGGTTTTGGGAGGCCTATGAGCCAGATGTCGATGTGCGGAAAAAGTCTGTTTTATCGCCTCTGAACGCTTCGATAATGGAACTTAAGGGGCTACCTCCTGCTTTAATCATCACAGCAGAGAATGATGTTTTGCGCGATGAAGGTGAACAGTATGCACACAAGTTGATGCAGGCTGGGGTGAATGTGACAGCGACACGTTATCTGGGAACTATTCATGATTTTGTCATGTTAAACGCCCTCGCAAATACTCCTGCGGCACGTGCAGCAATCTCGCTTGCGTGTCATTACCTGCAGCAAGTGTTTTCCAAGCAAAAAAAAGCACTTGTTCGCGCAGCCTGACGGAAAGAGGCCTTTGCATAACTTAGACGTTTCGGGCAGGGGCACGGGCATGAACGGGAGGTTATGCAAGAGGTCTAATGGCTAGCACTGCGGCGCCATGGAATTTCCCGTGTCTTAAATCTTCTAAAGCCTGATCAGCTTTTTCCAAGGGGTAGACTGTTACTGCAGTTTGTATGGGAATTTTTGCTGTCAAAACGAAGAACTCTTTTGCATCCTGTCTAGTTAAATTGGCAACCGATTGGATGGTTTTTTCACCCCACAGATCCTCATAAGGAAAGGCAGGAATCTCGCTCATGTGGATTCCACCGCAAATACAGCGGCCACCCCTTTTTAAGGCCTTGAGAGCAAGCGGCACCAAACTTCCAACAGGAGCGAAGATGATCGCAGCATCGAGAAGGGTGGGTGGAAGTGTGGTTGACTCTCCGGCCCAGACAGCACCCAGTTCTCTAGCAAAATTTTGTGTTTGTTGATCGCCTTCGCGGGTAAAGGCATAAACTTCCTTTCCTTCGTGGGTAGCAAGTTGTGTTAAGATGTGTGCAGCAGCTCCAAAACCATAAAGCCCCAGTGTTTTTTGAGGAGCAGCCTTACGATAAGCTCTGTAGCCGATCAACCCAGCGCAAAGAAGGGGGGCGATATGTTGATCGGAAAGCCCTTTTGGAAGATGGATAGCATAGTCTGCCTGGCAAACAGCGTATTCGGCAAAACCGCCATCCATTTGATAGCCAGTATATAAAGCATTTTCGCAGAGGTTTTCTTCTCCTTCTTTACAATAGCTGCAATGGCCACAGCTTCTGCCAAGCCAGGGAACTCCAACGCGATCGCCTTTGTGAAAACCTTGGACGTGGTTGCCTGTCTCTTCTACGATGCCGACAATTTCATGGCCTAAAATAAGCGGAAGTTTTGGCTGGGCTAAGTCGCCATCTTTTATATGAAGATCTGTTCGGCAGACTCCACACGCATGAACTTTAATAAGGAGCTCATGATCCTTCGCTATCGGCTTAGGAATATCTTTCAAGTGGAGCGGTTTTTTTTGCTCTTCGAGGATCATTGCATGCATATCCCTGATGATAGGGAGAAAATAAAGAGAGGCAATGAAAAAAAAATTCCTTTAACCTCGACTTTGTAACTTTTTAGGGTCGAAGGCCTCGAGATATTTATTCTCGGGGGGGTTATTTAAAACAGGAAGGGGTTAGAAACCCCTTCCTATTTCAAATAATCTCCCAGTTCGACCCCAGGTCGAACGTCCGAGGACAAATAGACGGGGCAGGCGGCCCTAAAAAGTTGCAAAGTCGAGTTAACATGTGTGAAATTGTTTGGATTAGAGGATGATTATGAGAAAAAGCGATGCGCGTGCCTATATCATTTGGGGAGTTCTATTGTTTTTTCAGGAGGGTGTAGCAGCTTCAGATGCTCAAAGTAAAAAAGAGACTGTTTTTCATCAACAGATAGACGTTACATCTTCTTTGAAAGGCACAACCTCTCCTATAGCCAATCTTTATGTCACAGATCGAGAGTTCGAAGAAGCGGTGCGTTTTCTTGGGCAACTGGTAGCCATCCCGTCTGTCAGCAACCCTAACAGTCCCGATTATACTATGGAACATCTAACGAGTGCCGCTCGCTGTATCGAAAGGAAGTTGAACGACCTAGGTTTTAACGTCTCCTGTCCTTCGATTGAAGGATCAGCACCCTTCATCATCGCCGAATGGGTCTCTGATTTAAGAAAACCCACGCTTCTTCTGTATGCGCATTACGATGTGCAACCAGTCGATCGCGAAAAGTGGATAAGCAATCCTTTCATTATGGAAGAACGTGATGGCCGTCTTTATGGCCGAGGGGCTAGCGATGACAAGGCTGGGATCATCGCTATTATCACTGCTTTAGAGGCTTATCTAAAGTCTGTCAGGGAACTTCCTGTCAATGTGAAGCTCCTTTTCGAAGGAGAGGAAGAATACGGTTCTTCGCATATGAAGACGTTGCTAAAGCAGAGATTCCAAGATCTCCAAGCGGACGCCCTGATCGTTTTAGATGGCCTGAATCGAGATATTCATACAGGCACTCTTACGAGTTCTACAAGGGGCCTTGTCAATATTCATCTCAAGATCAATGCACTTGAAAAGCCGGTGCATAGCGGTATAGGGTGCCTTGTTCCAGATCCTGCTCAGGCTTTAGCAGGACTGATCTATTCACTTCGCGATCCAAAAGCTATTCCTGGATTTATGGACAATTGTCAGGTCCTGAGTAATCAAGAACGGGAAATCCTTGCTAGGGATTCACAAAGCTCGGAATCTTATGCCAAGGAAATGGGAGTAGTGCAGAGCGCTTGTTTGCGGGGAAATCCTAAAGAATCGATCTATGAGCGCATCGTCCAGGAACCCAGCATTAGTGTAGTGAATATGCATTGCGGGCAGCCAAATGGCGGGAATTCCATTCAAGAGAGTGCTAGTTGTACAATTGGTATTCGCCTCACACCCGGGCAAGATCCTGATCAAATTGTAAACGCTGTGATCAACTATCTTGAGTCACAGGCCAAGGTGTACAATTTACCTATCGAAGTGCATCCAAAAGAAAAGGGTTCATGGCCTTGGAAGGCTGATTTAGCTGGCCCTTTTTCAAAACAATACTTCGAGGCTTTAGGTGAGAACTTTCGCGGAATATCCGCTATGCCTATCGGAGGAGCGCTTCCTCTACTTCGAGACTTCCAAGAAATATTTCCTAGTATGGAAATGATTGTACCTGCTGTGGAAGATCCTCACACCTCAGCGCATAGCCATAATGAATCCCAAGATCTGACCATTTTTAGGAACTCGATCAATGCACTCATTGCGTTCTTCTATAAAGCGGGACAAATGCCACGCACAACTCCTCTCTAGAGACCTCTGCATAGAGGTCTCCTAGCAACGGAGCTCGACTTTGCAACTTTTTAGGGTCGCCTGCCTCGCCTATTTGTCCTCGGACGTTCGACCCTAAAAAGTTACAAAGTCGAGCTGAGGTGTTAAAAGACGAGTTCATTATCTTTTTGGAATTCCTCTTCTTCTTTAAGCTGAACAGAAATCGCAATACCAAATGTCAAAATACCCACCCTTCCCATAAACATTAGAAAAGTGATGATGAGTTTGCCCCAATCTGTCAGGCTGGACGTAATTCCCATGCTCAAGCCAACGGTTCCGAGGGCAGATGCGGCTTCAAATACAATCGACACGAAACGCTTATTTTCTAAAAGAGAGAGAAGGAACACTGAAAAAGTTAGCACAAAGGCGTAATAAGCAAACGTTGCGGTTGCCAAGCGAAGTCTTTTAGGAGGGATCTCACGGTTCCAAAAACTGACAATATTTTTACCTGTAACGGTGCTTTTCACTAGGCCGACCAAAGCGGCGAAGGTCGTGCTCTTAAGCCCGCCGCCTGTACCAGAAGGGGAGGCGCCAAAAACCATGAGAGAAATAAGTAAAACGAGGGTGCCTTCTTTAAGACCGCCTATATCCAGTGTATTTAAACCAACGGTGGTGCTTGCCGACATGGTTTGAAAAAAGGAGGTCATCAATCTTTGATAGACTGTGGTATCTGCAAGAGGACCTTCTACAAAGAAGAAGATCAAGCTTCCTAAAAAGATAAACAAAAAAGTAATGGATAGGATCACCTTGGTTATAAATGTCAAATGGTCCTTTTGCCCTTTTACCCTTTTGTAAAGATCCAACCATACAATAAAACCTACAGCTCCTAAAATGCTCAAAGCCGACAGAGTGATATTGATCCATAAATCATATTTGAACCCCGTAAAGCTATCGTTGAATAAGCTAAAACCCGCCGTGCAAAAAGCCGAAACGCTATGAAAGACACCATTCCAAATAGAATGCTCAATCCCCCTCTGCATAAAGATCACACTCAAAGCTATAGTTCCTATGAATTCACAGATAAATGTGAAAATAGCTACGTTGATGATGAACTCATGCATGGAAAACTCGCTTGGCAGGGAAAATGTGGTAGAAGCGATCTTTTGTCTATAATGCGAGAGTTTTTTTGTGGTGGCAAGGATGACAAAAGAGCTGAAGGTCATATAGCCAATACCCCCAGCTTGTATCAATAAAAGAATGATGATTTGACCTAGTAGAGAGTATTCAGTTCCCACATCGACTGTGGTTAGTCCTGTTCCAGACATAGCGGATGTTGCGATAAAAAAGTTGTCCAGAGCAGAAACATGTTGCTTATGGCAAATCGGTAGTAAAAGAAGCAGCCAACCGATCGAAGCGTAAGTGAGATAACCTAATAGAAGGTTCCTAGCGGGAGGAAGCTTTGAAAAGGCGTGTCTGATTTTTTTGAGCATATGCATCCTACCTATATCACCCAGTGTCTATTTTTGAATAAGAAAGAGTTTATGCTTCTTATTTTTAAAAAACTGATATCATTGCTAATCTTTACAACACAGGGCACGTGTTCTCATGCGATCTCTTTTTTCATTTATCGTATTCTTCATTTGGCACATTGGATCTGTTTTTGCAGCGACTCCAGTCATTCTCTTTGACTGTGGGGGAGTCATTGTTAAACCCGACGAAAATGCCCTGGTTCAATTGATCAAGGAGGTTCTCCATCTCAATGCCGCGGAAATGAAGAGCCTTACGGATTCTATGGAACAGGCCCAAAAAGAGGGGATCTACGATAAGATTTTTTGGCCCAGTTATGCTGCATCCCATGGAATCGTCTTACCAGAGGATTGGCTGGGAATCTTAGGGGATTGTTATGTATCCTCCATGTACGAAATTCCAGGGATGATGCAACTGGTAAAAGAGTTACAAAGCCGAGGGATCCACACTCCTATGTTATCCAATATTAGAGAGAGGCACGCAAAGGTGATCGCCGACAAGGGGATTTACGATGCCTTTCATCCCCTGTTTCTTTCTTATGCCATTGATGCGTGGAAGCCAGATAGACAAGCTTTTGACTATGTACTAGGCCGGTTACAAATACCGGCTCGAGATTGTATTTTTATCGATGATGAAATCCAAAATATCAGAGCGGCAAGAGAGCTTGGAATCGACGCAATCTTGTTTGAATCTGTAGAACAGCTACAACAGGAGCTGAATATGCGAGACCTCTATGGAAAAGGAATGTGATTTGTGAACTATTTCAATAAAACACCACGCTATCTAATGATTGCTTCCACTAGTTTTTTCGCATCCTTTTTACAGGCTGATGCTGTAGTAGAGGAGGGACTATACCGAAACAACCTGAAGAATCGGTTTCTGACGGCGTCGGCTTTACCTCGCAATTCTTCTCTTCACTCGAGCCTTGTTCTCGAACAATGGTCTCTCGCTCCAGACAAAAATTTCGAGGAGCCTTCTTGTCAAAAACCCAATTCTTCATGTTGTTTCGGTATACAAGACGCAAAATACGTTTATGAAGCGATTTTTGAATCTTCCATTTTTGATCATTACTATCTTCAAATTGCAGAGAAGGCTGTCCACTTAAAGCATTTATCTGAAGACATTAAAACACTGCTCGCGATTCCTAGTCAAACACCAGAGGAAAAGAGAGTTTTGCATGAAATTTTATTGCGTGTCTTGCGCAATAAACTCGATAAAAGAGAAACACTAAAACCAAATGAGCAGGAAGATCTCGATACCCTATCCTTTTATTTGTTAGCGGATGCGCATGTGTTTCCACAACAATCTGACATCATGGCGGAGTATCTCGATCTGAGCGATGAGTTTATCCAATCTAAACCATTGTCACAACATGTCGATGATGCTTTTGCTAAGTTGGAAGCCGTTTTTTCCTCTACTTCTCAATACCAGAAAAAGGACCCCAATTATTTCGACTTACATTTAGATGGATTTTTGCCTACGCCTCTTTTTTCCATCGACTCTTCGCAGTATCTCTATATGTTTAACCCGATGATCCAAGATAAAAGATCCAAGAAAAATACAATCAATCCCATCTTTATCTCTTATCTCAGACACCTCAAGAAAAACAATCAAAAGCATCTCTACATTAACGTTCAAAGTCGTATTGGCGAATTGGAAGAACTCGCGGAAAGCGCAGAATTCAAGGGCACATTTTTTATCGCAACGTTTAATAAAGACGACGATTTTTACTATCAAGAAAATGCATGGGAACTGAAAAGTGATGCGAGCCAATTCAAAAAAAACCTTATGCAAAGTTTTTGCGAGTGCGAAGAAAGGGTGCAGTGGCCGCAGGAGCTCTTGCTAAACAATTGGTATGCGAAACTTCCCTCCATTTTCGATCAAATTCATGCAGAACACTTCCACAATGCTCCTAATCTTGATGCTGAAAAGCGAGGAATATTCGTCGAGATCGCTTGTGCGAGATTGGTGCAAGAAATCCGCAACTTCTACAAACCCGATTATATCAATGCCACATGTGCATATACGATGGACCGAGGTCCTGGACAATACGCAGCCGACTATGTTTATGAACTCTTCGAAAAAAATGGACAATTAACCGTTAAAGAAAAGCGCTCTCTTCTGACCCTATACTTTATTTCACCCATCATCAGCCAAAACCGCCCATCTCATGAATATCGTGTCATTCGCCTATCGGCTATGCTGCGAGTGCTCTTCCAAGACGACACAAGTGTGGTTGAAGAGTTCGAAAGGAAACGCCCGGTTCAATTTTTCTAGATCACATGTCGGCAAAGGTTCTCCTCCCATTTTCAATGCTTCCTCGATCGAGGTCGCATAGTTGAAATCGAACCGATTGGTACCGTAATAATAATCCTTATATTTAAACAAGTCCTCCGTATTGGATTTGTTCTCTATTTGCAATAGTCTAGCAGGGATTCCGAAGGCCTCTGCAACAATAATACCAGATAAAGCGCTCGAAATGACAAACTTACTATTTAAGATTTTTTCCACTACTGCGCTCCAATGTTCTTTAACGCTAATCACGTTCGGGAAGCTCACAAAGAGATGTTCGTCTGAGTAGTGAGGAATGATCACATAGTCATTAGAGGGTGAGGCTGGTTTTTGAAATTCTGGGAAATAGATAGGAAGTAAAAGAGTAGGGTCGCCATAAACTTCAGGGCATGCAATCCCTCGGTTCAAGAGGAAATTACGTGTCAGAGGTCCTCGAACAGCTCTTATATCTAAACTCGTGAAGCGGTAAGCCTTTTCAGGACTTTTCCCATTGACGCCCGTTCCCCAAACAATGTCGTTATCTTGTGCATAGTGCATGATGGAGCCCATGCCTAACAGCTTTTTTTGCCCGTTGAATGGTTGGTCAGCAATGGGGATTTTGCTACCTAACATTCTTTCGATCAGTGCTTCGGATAGCGCATCTCCAAAATTCGCAAATCCGAATTGAGGCCTAGCGTCCCAATAAAATAAAGAGGGCCCATTGAGAGAGAATTTTTCATCACTTGCTTCTTGTTGATATCCGAAAAGAACTTGTGCAGTTGTCAATAGAGAAAAAATGAAAAAGAGATGTCTGAAAGAGGTTTGCATAGGCATACCGTGTGTAGAGGCGAATTCGGAAAGACTCTAAGGAAGGATTTTTTTTGAATCAACCAGATTCATCCCTCCTCTAAGAGTATTCACAGATCATACCAATGGTTCTCATCGTCATCATCGTGATCATGATCATCTTCATGATGATGGCCATCATCTTCACCGTGATGATGTTCATTATCGTTTTCATGATCATCATGATCATGGTGTCCATCATCATCATGCTGTCTTTTATCATCACCTACAAGATGACGCTGAAGCTTGTCAGTTTCGCATTGTCCATTTGAGTTAAGAGTTAACAAGCAAATGCCCAGTAGGACCCCTAGGTTTTTCATCAGGAACACCAAAGTCTTTTAAATGATTCCCAATATCCACAAAATCAAGATGATGATCAATACGGTGATCAATCCGCCAAAAGGAGCATATCCCCAGTTACGATTATAATTCCAACGCGGGATTGCGCCAATCAACAGCAAAATTAAGATAACAAGTAAGATTGTTCCGAGCATAGGATGCCTTTCAGTTTGCTATATCCTAAAAATTCCTATTCTATATTTCTAGGATTTTGTCAAATATATACTGCTTCCAGTTCAATCGCCTAAGTGCTTTTGACTTTGGCATCCTCGCTTTCGGGCCTTGTGCCAAGGCCCTTCAAAGCCGCCTGCATCGAACATATGCAGCTTCGCATTCGGACGTTCGACCCAAGGTCGAACTGGGAGATTATTTAAAACAGGAAGGAGGTTTCTAACTCTTTCCTATTTTAAATAACTCCCCCGAGAATAAATATCTCGAGGCCTTCAACCCTAAAAAGTTACAAAGTCGAGCTAATTTCACTCGAGATAATCTCTGTACACGACAAAATTTGTAAGCATTCATGAGGTTGTGAAGAAAGCTTTTCTCTATAGCAAAATCCCTCAGCAACGTCTTGAACGTATGAAATTTTTGTCGTGTACAGAACGAGATAATTCGCAAGCGTTCCCTTACTTGCTCATGTTCTGCGGGTTAGGCATTGGAGGATCATTTTGATTTAGACTGATTTCTGTGCCCTCGGGGCGCGGAAATTTGTCCAAATTCCAGAAAAATTCCAACTCTATCATTCTCCAAGTTAGTCACATAAATGCCTGCCTCCATGCTACCCACCCCTTTGTGCAGTGGTTAGCTCCGGACTAATTAAAATAGTTTTTGTCAATACGACAACTACACAGCAATTAATTTGTTTAAATTAAATAATAAATAATATATAATATATTAATAAATAGTTAATAAATTTGTAAATATTTATAACAAAAGGTTTTTATGTCGCATTTATCAACAACACCTAATAAAAAAGAAGAATCATTTATTCAACCCCCAGTAGTCAGTAAAAGCGCTTTTGAGCTGGAAAAAATAAAAGATATTCAATCAAAATTGCATATCCCTTCTCCAACTCTGTCATCTCCATCTTCATTTAGAATTTTCACCTCCTCTCCCATTTCAGCATCTTCTGTAAGTACATCATCCCCATTACCTTCTCCTACTGAGTCACACCTCTCTTCTCCGTCTCGTTCACCTTCTCCTTCTGAGTCACATCTTTCTTCTCCGCCTCGTTTACCTTCTCCTACTGAGTCACACCTCTCTTCTCCGTCTCGTTCACCTTCTCCTTCTGAGTCACATCTTTCTTCTCCGCCTCGTTCACCTTCTCCTTCTGAGTCCAATCTCTCTTCTCCACCTCCTTCACCTTTTCCTTGGAGCCCAACGCCGTCATCTATCCCTTATTTATCTCTTCCAACGCACCCAGCTTCCTCAAAATACCGCGCATCCACTCCACGTACTAGCGCTACAAAGACCAACTATATCTGTTCTTGTCTGGTAGCTTGCCGCATCCGCACCAATAAGGATTTAAAGGATAAATTCCCCCAGCTTTTAGAGATGATTAACCGAAATCCCACTATTTTTAATACGGCTTCCGTACACGAAAACTATGAAATTTTACAAAGCGCCCTAAATGCCTATAATGCTATCGACAGTCTGCATCTGAATTTGTCTGTAGAGCATCTCTTTGCGATCCGCCAGTTTCCAATTTCTCCAAAACATCACAGTGCACCTCCTCAAAAAGACGATTTTATGCGAGTGACTCAAGCTTATGAAGACTTGGAGATGTCGAGACGTAAACTCCAAAAAACAAGTGAGCGCCTAATCTCATTTTTTGAAGACAGAGACCATATCTCTTGTCCGAATGTGATTCTCGGCTGCGGCGATACGGGGACAACTATTTGGTTAGAAAAATATAAGCGCCATCACGATCAAACGCAATCTTTCTTGAGAGTTGGAAGAGTTCCTTTTACGCTCATGATTGGAGAAAATTTTGGCAGCTGGGGCCATAACTATACTCTCGCCCAACCACACAGCTTATTAGAGCGCTGCGGGACCAAATCCAATCCATCGGATTACATGTCTGAAGGTTACTATCGAACAAACCCCTATACCAATTCTAGACACATTATGCAAGCCAATATGAGTAATTTAGCAAATACCGATGCTCCTGTTTTACTAGACATCCACGTAGATCATATCGAAAAGAGAAGCAACCATCGAGGCGACTGGAAAGAAAAAAAATGCAAATATCGCCTTGTGTTATCCACGCCATACGGCAAAAAAATGCTGTATACCAATAAAATGGATATCTCAACAGGTCTTGGCCCACCAAAAAATGCAATCGGCGGCGCAAAAAACAAATTAAATGAAGAGGTTATATCTCAACGTGAATTCGAACGTCTTAACCGTTTTGATTCTGACAAGAATTTCACGCCTATTATCGATGGGAATCAATTTGTGCTCATGTTTATTGATCAGCTCACAAAACATCCTCGAGTCATCGTGATTTATGGAGGCGGAGGGACAGCAGCAGCGTGCTGGCGTATCGCTTTCCATGACCACGACATGCGTACCGAAGGATCGACTTATGATGAGTCGCGCAGAGTCAACGACCCTAAGTGGATTTCTGCTAGGGGATTCGAAGCTGCAGGCAGTGGAAAACTGGTCAATCAAGTATTTGAGGCCAGCAAAAAACGCAATAGCCTATTGGTGATGGAACTAATGAGCATTAAAGAAGATCCTAGAACAGGAAAATTAAAATTGCTGTTCCAACCCCCAGGTGATAAAGAACCCGTTGAGATCGAATGTGACCAGTTAGTCTATTCAATAGGGCAAGATAATACGGATTTGATGCAGATGACTCAAGAAATTGATTCCGATGTCAGCCTCGTAACGGATAAGACAGGCATGCCTGTCTGTGTGACTAACCCCGATCGCTCCATCCACTTCTTTGGGGCAGGAGCTATGGCGATGAGAGGCAAAGAATATGGCGCCCAAACATGGAAATGGCTGGATAGTGAACAGATAGGACGCGATGTCGGCCCTGGTTCTATGCCTCCAACGAGAGCTCAGATCAGAGGATACCTTGCTTCTCAAGGAAAGAGGATGAAAAACGTGAATGTCAACATGGACAATCAAGAAAACATAAAGAAATTCCTAGCAAGAGCCGGAGTTCCTAGTGAGAAAATTCGAGACATTATCAAAGACATCCTTCTCTATAGAAACGATAGCCCGTGCGGCATGTCAAAAGAAAAGTTGCACATGCTTTTAGAGAAACATGAAATTGAGGGTCTTTTTAGAATTAAAGGTCACTCTTACCTTGTTCCCAAAAAATCTAGGAAAACCCTAAAAGAGCTCATTTAAAATGCGCTCTTTTGATCCAATGGACACGCCTCCGTCCTTCAGGGCGGGGTTTGCGCGTGTCCATTGGATCAAAAAGAACGGTCGCATTCAAAACGGTGATTCGTCTTTTTTATTCGTCTCCGAATGTGAAAGCGTAGGCTTTGACGCCTTTAGGGACTTTTAAAGAAAGCTGATGCCTTTCGTAAGAGGTGGAAACGATATCGTACTTCTTATCCCCGTCGACATGGATGCAGCCATAAAATTTGCCATCCAAGTACACTTCAAGAAGAGTCTTGCTGGAACCGCTTAAAACTAGATAGACATGCGTCGCTAGGAAATTGTCATCCAGATAGCTATTATCTCCCTCTGCTATGATAGATTCATCTGTTACGATCCAGGGGCCTTTAAGTCCGACCTGATCCGCCTCGAGAGGGGCGGTATAGCTGTAGTCCACTGTTTGGTCTGTAGAGATATTCATTTTGTAGCTCCTGCCTCTAGAAAATCCCAAATAAATTTCGGGGGAGATGGCACGCGTACTCTGGCTCAGTTCTTGCTCTTCTAACAAAGTTAATCCCAAAAGCGAGCGAATAGCATTTTCTGTTTCGACATAACCTCCTTCGCCAAAATGGACCATGCGAATGTTGCCATCTTGATCAATCAGAAAATGGGCCGGCCAATAGTGATTAGAATAGGCATTCCAGGTGGCATAATTATTATCGAGCGCAACGGGATACTCTATCCCTAAATCTTTCACGGCTTTCTTGACATTGTTATAGTCCTTTTCAAATTCAAACTCGGGCGTGTGGACGCCGATAATGATAAATCCCTTATTTTTGTAATCCCGATACCAATTTTCGAGGTAGGGTAGGGTCCTTAGGCAATTGATGCAGCTATAGGTCCAGAAATCGATCAAAATGACTTCTCCTCTGAGCTGAGAGAGTGTTAGTAGAGGAGAATTGATCCATCCGACAATTCCGGAAAGCTCCGGCGCCAGCCCATTTTCCGACAAATGCGATTGGCCTCTGACCGCCTGCAGCTCTTTTTCCACAGGGAGATTCTTTTCCGAGAATATCTCAGGGAGAAAACGGGACAATTTCTGACTCACAAGCATATCCCAGTTAAATGCCAGTAAAAGGGCAAAGAGGAGCATCAAAACACCAAAAAACTGACGGATGTGCTCTGTATAACGGGAAAGAAATCGGGAGGTTTGTATCAGCTTTGAACTCCCGTAAGCAAACAGGAACATCGGAATCCCAGCGCCTATGCTGTAGGAGAAAGTCATTAAGACGGCCATCAGATTGATCGAGCCGGAGGCAACAAGCGTCGTGATCGCAGCAAGAATGGGTCCGGCGCACGGCGTCCAAAGAAGTCCCAACGCTATGCCAAAAAAAATCCCGCCCCAAAAACCAGGACGCGATTTTGTTCCCTGAATTTTCTGGCCAAAATCTGCAATGGGGGTTGTCAATCGGGCAAACCAGTTCGATAGCCTTGGGAAGAGCATCACGAGGCCAAAAAAGAAAATAAGAGCGATCGCCACGTAGCGGAGAATGTTCGGTGAGAGGCCCGTTACGTGAACAATCCAGGTAAGGGTGAGAGTGAAAAACGTAAAACTGCAAATCAAGCCCAGAATGGTGCCTAAAGGGCGCAGCCTTCCTTCTGCCACACCCGATGCCAAAATCGCCGGCAGCACAGGCAAAATGCAGGGAGAGAGAGCTGTAAAAATCCCTGCTAAAAATGAAAACCCAAGCAACAGCAATGTATGTCTCCTTTTCAGAGATGTTCTTTAAGGACGAGCTATATAATCCACTTCTATAAAAAAGAAAGATCTCACACAAATCAAAAGAAAAATCCCTAAAAAATTGCAAAGTCGGGATTATAGGAGAGACCTCTGGGTGTTCATTCTTTAATTTCTAAAGCGATTGCCTTAAATTCTCGATGGCCAATATTGATGTAAGAAAAAGATTTTTTCTCTCCCTCGAATTTTTCTATAAGAGGATTCCACTCTCCTTCCGATATGTTTCCGTCCATATCCTCGATTTGGAATTTAGAGCCTTGTAGGATCACCATAATGCAGCCCCATTGATGTCTATGGGAAGGGACTTTTTCACCGGGTTTAACAGATACCTCTAAAATGCGAAGTTGAGCATTTTCAAAAAGGACCTGGTGTGAATGAGGGGCTTTTAATGTGGCATCATCATCCCTAAGTAAAGGAACTTTTTGCTGCAAGACGGGAATCAAGGAAATGGTATTGGACAAAGAGATGAACTCATCGATAAGGGATTGATTTGCTATGGAATTTAAAATAGAGGACAATTTGGTGATTTGTTCCTGGTCTAATTGATAAACCTTAGCCAAGCAATTTTCTAGTTTCATGCAATGAGTTCCTTGAAATGAAGATTCGTCATGAGCTTTTTCAGCTGAGTCCATTGGAAAACTCCCGCACCTACTTGTAATTTTCAAAAATACCATTCAGAAGAGCGGCGAGTCTATAACCTGCGATGGCGAGTTGTTGGCATGCTGCACTTCGACTGGTCTTTAGATAATCCTTAGAGAGGGGGGTGTTAGGCTCTATTCCTTTATAAGCTACGTTAATCGCCAAATGATAGCTTTCCTGAATCCAATGATTCACATCTAAATTCCCGGACTCCGGCAACGATTCCGGAGGAAAGCGAAGGGTTAGCTCTTGGACAAATTCGTCCATATACTTCTTCCCGTTGATTGTCAGAGGCCGTTTGAACTCATAATAGTCTAAAAAAATACAAGAATCCCATAATCCATGGAGAGAATCTATTTCAACGACAGAGTCTAAGGTAAAGAGTATTCCGCCTTTGTCTCCCTTTGGAAAGTGTTTGTTATAGAGAGCAGCGCAATGCAGAGGCATATGCGCATCGGCCACCAAATGGATCAGCAGCCTAAGAGCGAGGCCTTTGTCGTAATAGTTCGCTTCACGATTTTTCAGAACATTGATACAGGTCTCAATGCCATAGGCTAAGCCGTTTTCCTTGTAACAAGACTCGATCAGCTTTTTTTCATTCACTTCTAAAACATCATCGGGATCGTAAGGAATCAGCTGTTTATGCCACGAAGAGAAATCACAGATACCATTTTTAACATCATCTGCCCAACAGCTAGCTGTTACGAAGTCGGCGCTCGATGGGTTGTAATGCGCAAAAAGAGAAATTAATTCCTCGGCATGAAATTTTGCTCTTGGAGTCAATCGATTACTAGCAATTTGTGCTACCACCATATGGCTCGAATCCCACCAGGCAATAGCTGGGCTACTTACAAAGATGACAAGCAAAAACGATAGAAAGCGGATCATTTGAAGACTCCATTTCGGAACTTTTGATTGGAAAAAATCAAGCGTTACAGAGATTAGGTATATTAAATGGATCACAAAATAAAATCCACTTTGTGAGAAAAACACGGCAATTCCTTGAGGGATCTATGAAGGAAGCAACTAATGAGAAGAAAAAAATCAGACGCTATTGGCCTCTATTTGCTCTTATTTTGATAGCGGCTTTAGGAGCGATGGCTTTGGTTTATGGTGCACAGAAGAGACCTCTGCATAACTCAGCAGGTTTTTTTGCCTGGATGCACTTTTTCATGGGTTTTTTTCTTTGCCAATTCGCCATGTTGAAGCTATTTCATCCGTCAGATTTTGCTGAGGGATTTCAAATGTACGATGTAGTGGCAAAAAATTTCCGAGGCTATGCTTACTTCTATCCATTCATTGAACTTGGCCTTGGGCTAGCCTATCTTTCTTTTACCTGTCCTATTGCTATCTACATTATCACCATCATTGTCATGGGAATAGGAGCAATCGGAGTCATCAGAGCTCTAAGGCAAGGATTAGACGTCCGATGTGCATGCATGGGAACCATTCTCGATGTGCCTCTTTCTACGGTAACATTATCTGAAGACATCGCAATGGGAGTTATGGCATGTTTGATGTTGCTTACATCCTTAATCTAATCTATCAAAAGTTCACTTGTCTTTGACGTAGAGGTCAAACCAATTCAGGACGGTGGTGTTCCAAAGCATTGCGTTGTTTGGCTTTAAAATCCAATGCCCTTCATCGGGGAAATAGAGTAGTCTCGAGGGCACGCCTTGCCTTTGGAGGGCCGTAAAAAGCTGCAGTCCTTCACTGATCGGCACTCGGAAATCAAGCTCGCCGTGAATCACTAGGGTCGGCGTCTTGAAATTCGCTGCAAATTTGTGTGGAGAGAACTTGTTATAAAGTCCTTCAGGATCGTTCCAGGGGGTTCCCTTGAGGTCCCATTCGGGAAACCAAAGTTCCTCAGTGACTCCATACATCGATTCCAAATTATACACGCCAGAATGGGATACAAAGGCCTTGAAGCGGTTCGTGTGTCCGAGCATCCAGTTCACCATATAGCCGCCAAAGGAGGCTCCGGCGGCGCCCATTCGTTCGGGATCGACAAAGCCCTGAGCGATAGCCCAGTCGACGCCTTTCATCAGATCTTCGTAGCAAGTTCCACCCCAATCGCCAGAGACTTGCTCTGTGAACTCGTGCCCGAAGCCTGTCGAACCATGCGGGTTCGGCATCAGGATTACATAGCCCTGCGCCGCAAAGAGCATCGGATTCCAGCGATAAGAAAACGCATCGGTCCATGCTCCTTGCGGTCCACCATGGATCCACAACAAAAAAGGATAGTTCTTAAGCTTGTCAAAAGCTGGAGGTTTTATAAGCCAAGCTTGGATAGTGCTGCCTTGTGCTCCTCTATACTCGATCGACTCATACTGTGGCATTTCGTAGGAAGCAAAAAGGGCGTCATTCGTGTGAGTCAATTGCGTCATTTTCCATTCATTGGTCGTTTGATAGTCAAGGCGATAAACTTCAGGCGCCCGCTGAAAAGATTGGCAAAGAGCGACAATAGTTTTTCCATCGCGTGAGGCATGTAAGTCAAAAAAATTGCCTTCATGAAGAGCTGGGATCAGAAGGCATCTTCTAAAGGGATAATGATCTCCCCTGTTTTCTATTCCAACGGTGGTACGGCCAGGATTCTTTGTGAATACATACATATCGCCCAGGTTCTCGCCAACCCAGAACATCTGATCGACAGAAGATGGGTCGGTAGAAAAAAGATCTTCGTTGCTACGGGTCGTTCTATCATGGACGAACAATCGAAAAACATCTGATTCATAGCCCTCTCTTTTTTGCGATCGATAAGCGATGTAGCGTCCGTCGGGCGAATAAACGGGCGAGCCATCCCAGCCCTTGTTGGCTTCGGTGAGATTTTGAGGAGTTCCTCCATCAACCGGGACGACAAACAGATCTGCGTTGGTACTCCAGGCTTTTATTGAAGGATCAGGGCCGCGGGTATAGGCGATTTCTAGTCCATCAGGAGAAAACGCATGGGGATCGGGGCCATCGAGAGAAAAAGGAGGAACTTCATAATTTCCTGGGGTGAGATCTTTGGCTTTTTCAATCTTTGGCTTCTCGGGATTGAAGGAGATCGTAAAGAGATGAGAGCATTTGCCATCGCGCCACTGCGTCCAATGCCTATGGAGAAGATGATCGATTATTTTTGCCTTCGTCTCAGATTTTTCTAACTCTTCGATTTTTCTTTTATTCGTAGCATCATCAACGCAATCGGGATAGACATGGCTGACAAACGCGAGCATTTTTCCAGTTGGAGACCAAATGTGGCAACTCGCACCGGTTGAAAGGTTCGTGATTTGCTTCGATTTGCCTCCCCTGGCAGGGATCACCCAGATCTGAGAAGTGCTGTTAATGGTTATTGTGTAGGCAATCCATTTTCCATCGGGCGACCAGCGTGGGCGTAATTCTCCTTCTTCTCCATTCGTAAGCTGGCGAGGCTTGCCTCCAGGAGTCGAGGAAATGACCCAGATGTGGCGGATGATTTTGTTCTTTTTAAGATCGGCTGTCCCAACCGTGTAGGCAACCCATTTTCCATCGGGGGAAAGCTGGGGGTCATCGACACGCTTGACAGCGAGCAGGTCCTCCATCGTGAATGGATGCTTAGGAGAAGCGCCTATTAAGGCAAAACTAGGTAAAAACAGGAGAAGGATCTTTATCGCAGTGTTTTTTATTTTCATGAAAAAATCCTCAAAAAGCTCCCTTACCACCGCGCAGAGAATAATCAAGACGAATAAGAGATTCAACTAGAACCAAAAAGGAGCCATTCCCGCTGTAAGTTTTTTTGATGATTGTTCAAAACTAAACCTTTACGTAGTGCCTCTTTTTCATCTGTCGGGGGACTGCTAAATCCCCCCGCAAGCCCTCTTGAGGCTGACTCTGGGGCTTTGAGCAACGGGACACGAACTTCGTCGTTGCCCATCGCGTCCTCGGCACTCGACGTCCGAAGAACTGCTCTTCGGTGCCTGCGGTGCGATTGCTCTTTGCCATAGCAGCCCGCGGCCTGCTCGTGCGCTCACCTCCCCACCGGACCCTTCGTCTCGGGGTGGGGCCCCTTCTTCGCGTCGTCTCGCAGAGCCATCTTTTTTTTATTCCTTGAGACTGTTATTTACCCTCCACCTAGGCTGTATTCGTTAAGTTTTTCATCATCTTTTCCTAGACGATCTCAATATAAACAATCTCAGAATGCAATGTGAGGCTCAAATAGCTGGTTCGTGACGTAAGTCTCTTTCCCAGGAGAGATCCTTGAGGGAGATGGCAAATCCCAAGATGAGAATTCCAATTCTGCCTAATAACATGAGAAGAATGAGCAGGCTTTTTCCCATAGTGGATAGCTCCGCAGTGATTCCTGTGCTGAACCCTATGGTACACAGGGCGGAGGCAGTTTCAAAAAAAAGAGGGAGAAGCGGCTGTTTTTCAATGAGGGCGAGCAGTGGACCAAAGATCAATAGGACAATGAGATAGGGGATCAATGGGGAAATGGCTATTTGCAGCCTTTTTAAAAAGCTTTTTTGGCTTCTTAGGGCAGTTGTTCTCTTGCCATTTACCCTAGCTGTCGCGAGCCTTAGTAAGACAGGGAAGGAAGTGCCTTTCATATTGACGCCGTTTCCAATAAGAGTAACGCCTAAAAGCATGAGAAGAATGAAAAACAGGTGAGCGATGGAAGGTAATGATCCGAAGTCTATTGTATTAAAACCGGTCGTTGTGATGGCGGAGATTGTCTGAAAAAATGCAATGAGCAGCTTCTGGAATCCCGTGCTTTCTTGTGTGAAAGGAGCCATAAGCAAAAAAAGCGATGCGCTGATGAAGATCGCTGTAGTAACAAATGGTCGAAAGATTCGTGCGATGAATCTGCGGCATCTGTTCCGATCGGGTAGTTTTTTAAGAAGATCCATCCAGAGGAAAAAGCCAAAAACTCCTAAGAGGCTGAGAAGGGAAAGAGTGATATTGAGCCCCAAGTGATTCTTGTATGCTTCCATATTCGAGGGGAAGAGGCTAAAGCCCGCAGAACAAAAAGCTGAGATGCTATGGAAAATCGCGCTCCAAAAAGACGCATCCACCCCATCACTTTTGAAGATACAATACAAGACCACGAGTCCGCTGAGCTCACAGATAGCGGTATAGATTGCAGCCTGTTTGATCATCCCTAGCATTGTAAGATCACCGCATAGAGAAGAGGTTGGCAAAGAACTTTTTCTGTGAATATCCAAGAATTTCTGCTTAAGAGTTAACAGGATATAGGAGCTAAAGATCAGGTAGCCGACCCCCCCTAATTGGATCAGGAGCAAAAGAACGATTTGTCCAAGAAAGGAAAATGTTTTTCCTACGTCGAGAGTGACCAACCCTGTTGTGGAGACCGCTGATGCGGTTGTGAAGAGGGTATCTATCCCCGAGATAACGCTTTTTTGGCAGAGGGGGAGTTGAAGGACTAACCAGCCCACAAGGATACAGGAAAAGTACCCCCAAAGAAATAGCCGGACGACAGAGCTTTCCCGAAGTAAATTCTGCACCGGGGTCATTACTGATTTGTAGAGCTTATACAATGCTTCGATCCTCGAGTGCAGAGTCTGGCTAATACAACAATACTACAAGGAATTTTGAATTTTTTATAGTTAAAATCTATATATACTGAGTTTGTCTAATGGTTAACAATTAAAAATATATTACTTATTATAGATTAATAATTTTTAAAGAGAAGGCCGGGCTTTTGACCCGACCTAAATGGAGTAAAGAATAAAAAAATCATTATTTCATCATCTAAATAAACGCGATGGTGTTGAGATAGTGTTTTTCGGAGCAAAAGGCTTTAAGTCTATATCCCATGGCTGGTTGTTGACCCAGGCATCTTCATCCATCGGCTGAAGGCTTGTCTTATCTTCGAAGATGGTTCCAAAGCCCACTTGTTCAGTCCTTGGATTAAAAAAAGCACAAAAGTATATGTCTTTTGTTCCATCGTTCCAGTTCGTGAAAGCAAAGCGGATGGCCGACTTGTCTAAAATAGCTGTGGCATTCGCTGGCAAGCTCTGAAGCAGTATCGCGTCAACTGTAAGGGCAATTTGATGTGCTTGGTTTTGATCAGATCCAAGAAGTTGATTGATGCCGTTCAAGAGTCCACTTGAGTAGCCTCGGACGCTCAAGTTTCTCCGGTTGAGAGTTTGAACGAGTTGCTGGTAGGAGGTGCTGTCTGGCAGTGCATTCGCAATCTGCTTATACATCCTATTGGTAAGAGCTTGCTGAGTGGAGGGATCGATGGATTGTCTGGACACTTGCATCCCTGGAACAATGAGCATATTTTGGAGCCATTGGTCGATAGGCATACCCTTTTTGACAAAGGCCACGATATCAGGATTAGCAGGCACAAAATTGAAGGCATGCTGAGGACTATCGAGAGGAATTAACTCCGGTGGTGCGGTTTTGGCTAGTTTTAAGCACCAACTGATGAGATCTTTTGCATTGGTAGGTGTATAACGCTGAACATTCTTATCATAGGTCACGCTCGTATCGATGTCATCGACCTCGTAAGGGTTGTCCCCATCGCAACTCTGCATAGGAGTCCGAGCTAGTTTTTGATAGTTTTGGATAGGATTGGGTTCCTGTTGGTTGGCTTGGTCATAGGCCCAGAGTGCGTTCTTCAAAAAATCGTCTGTGTTGACAACGCTCTTCACATTCCTAGCGATTGCTTGCGCATCCGATGCTCCGCCTAACTGATTGACTGCCTTTGCGATGGCGTCGAGAAGAAGCCGTCTAAATTGTTGAGGGGTCGCCATTCTTATTCCAGGCTCAGTGGCATTTCCAGGAATTCTTTTGTAAAGCTGAAATCCGCCGTCAGTGGAGCTGCCATCAGAGGATACCTGAGCCAGAGGGATGTTCAGGTTATAGAGCAGGCGATACGAGTTATTGAATGCATCTTTAAAAGCTTGTTGAAATTGAGTAACGCCATCCATGTCGTTTAAATTATCCCAGGTGCTCGCTAAGGCTTGATCGACGCAAGAATTAATATTGCCGCGTGTCGAGTCGTTAGGACGATCTTCTGCCATGGCGGCAAAAGCACCTTCAACCCCGCGTAAAACGGTGTTGTTGGTCAACGCGCTAAATCCATATTCGCCTAAAGCACGAAGAGCATTGGCATCTGCAGAGGGCATCATAGCAGCTAGGGTCTGTGCGATTGCGGCGATGACTTGCGATGGGGTCACTTGGACTTGATTTCCTTGGGCATTGTTCGAAAGCAATCCCATCACATTTCCAGTGAAGTCAGAGGTGTTAGTCCCTCCCATTAGTGAAAGCGCGGCTGCAAATCCCGGTGCATTGAATAAGGAGTAGTTGGTGTTAGGAAAAGTTCCGGAAACAGTCAAGGCGAATGTCTGATCTCTGTCAGTATCTGCTAAAATAGGAAGAAAGAAAAAGGAATCGGTACCGCTATCGACTGGGCGTTCGATAAACCCATCCATGACAATGGCTCGATAATCTTCTGCAGCATGACGATAATATTCCTGGTGATCGCGAATCACATCGTTCACTGCAAAACAGTCTCCCACAGGTCCTTGGTTATAAGGAGCGAGCATAGCTCCTAGCACAGCCACTTTTGCATGCCGTTCTGTGATGGGTTGGTTCGGGTCCAAACTAAACAATGCGCGTAAAGCAAGGGCACTGACGCTATGCTGATTGCTCGGTGCTTTCACATTGTCAAAAAAGGCCTGCCAGGATGCGTTGATCTGATCAAGGACTTTTCCCATGTTGACTTCATACTCTTTTGGGTTGAACGGGATAAACGCAAATTTTACCGATGTACAGAGCGAAGTATCGATTGTCCCATCTGCTGTGATGAGGAGGTCTGCCATCAGAAGAGCTTTTCGCATAGCATAAGCAATATCCGCGTTTTGTATAGATAACTTTCGCTGAATTTGAGCGTAGTTATTTAAGGAGCTCACTACGCGTTGTATCGCATCTTTTTGGGTTGAAGATAGCGATTTAGCAACAACCTCTGGAGCTGCGCAAAGAGGGGTAGCATCAATTGTTGAAATGGCAATGGCCATGACTAAAAGGGAAGGGACAAGTTTCATAAACTTCTCCAGTTTTGTGTGTTGATCAAAGTGTTTCAAACATAAGTCGCTAGGACGAATATTTGGGAAATACATATGTTATAAAAACATTTTTGAACACATAAAAAGAGCGAAGCAGTATATACTGCCTCCAGTTCCTCTGGACACGACAAAAATTTCATGCGTTCAAGACGTTGCTGAGGGATTTTTCTATAGAGAAAACAGGATAGGCATGATCGGCGTTTCGCCGATCATGCCTATCCTGTTTTTTCTTATGGAAAAAAAGCTATCTTCACAACCTCATGAATGCTTACAAATTTTGTCATGTGCAGTATATTCTAAGAACATGTCGGTATTTTCAGGAATTTTCAACATATGCTTGAACAGTCGGAAAAAAAATTGTTTGCTGTCTATTTAGGCGGTCGTGCAGATCGATGCAATATTGAATTGCATGATGTAGTTTTCGTAGTAGGCTCTTCTATTGAAGAAACATACCCTTTGCTAGCCACAAAATGGTTTGGGAATTTGGAGCAATTTCACATTGATTCCTATGTTCATCTGCAATCTATCGATGGGTATGAAATTCAACTTGTCAAAGATCCCGCTAAAATTGATCTCTCCAAGAAATTGTATTTTATCAATCTTGGCGCTTACAAATCTTTCGAGTTCACGGAATATCATCAAAGTGCGTTTTATGTGAGTGAATCTTCGCCTGAAGCGGTGAAAAGAGCCAAATCGGAGCTTTGCAAAGGACTCCAGACGATTCACAAAGATGATGTAGTCGTCATTGATCGGGTGAGCAATACAGCCGAGTTTGATATCGATGATGTTTTAGAGATTCGAGAAGTGGATGAATACTACATTTCACTCATTCCTACTGCTTCCCCTGACCTAGCTGTCCCGGTTTCCGCCTATATTAAATTGGATTTTCTTGTGGCAAAATAGCGTGAGCAGATCCTCATCTCTTTCACCTTCTCTGGTTAATAAATCGATTCGTGGTATGAGCTAATTTATGGCGAAAAAATACGATGAGAGCACGGTTTTATCTTTGGATGCGCTGGCGCATATAAGGCTGCGCTCTGGAATGTACATTGGCCGTTTGGGCGATGGCTCGCACCCTGATGATGGGATCTATGTCATGCTCAAAGAGGTCATCGACAATGCTGTTGACGAGTTCATCATGGGACATGGCACAAAAATTGTGATCACATTGAATGAGAAAACGTCAACGGTTTCAGTGCGAGACTGGGGACGTGGAATTCCTTTAGGCAAGGTCATCGAATGTGTCAGCCAGATCAACACGGGTGCTAAGTACAACGATGATGTTTTTCAGTTTTCTGTTGGGTTGAATGGGGTAGGGACAAAAGCTGTAAATGCTCTTTCTTCCCGTTTTATCGTGAAAAGTTTTCGGGATGGGGAGTTTGTCGAAGCGCGGTTTGCCAAAGGTGTTCTTCAAGAAAAGAAGAAAGGAAAGACCACCGAGAAGACGGGGACGTATGTGGAGTTTACCCCTGATACGGAAATCTTCAAGAAATTTTCCTTTCAGAAAGAGATGATCATCAAACGCCTATGGCACTATGCGTATCTTAACACAGGGCTCGCTCTCCTTTTCAACGACCAAGAGATCCGTTCCGAAAACGGCCTTTTGGATCTCTTAAATGCTGAAGTCAAAGAAGATCGTCTCTATGAACCGCTACACTATAGAGGAAAGCATATCGAATTTGCCTTCCTTCACTCTTCAAGTTATGGGGAGACGTACTTCTCTTTCGTCAATGGCCAATATACCCAAGATGGGGGGACCCATTTATCCGCCTTTAGAGAGGGGATCCTTAAGGGAATGAATGAATACGCCAAAAAAAACTTTCAGGGCGTCGATGCTCGCGAAGGTATTGTGGGAACCATTCTGGTTAAGGTAAAGGAGCCTGTATTTGAATCGCAGACAAAGAACAAACTGTCAAATAACGAGATTCGTACACCCATCGTACAAGAGGTCAAGGATGCGGTCCAGAACCTTCTCTATAAGCATGTGGAGACGGGGAAGAGAATCATCGAAAAGATACTTTTTAATGAAAAGCTTAGAAAAGAGCTAGCGGCAGTTAAAAAAGATGCAAAAGAGAAGCAGAAGAAGATCTCTTTCAAAATCCCGAAGCTGCGCGATTCCAAATTCCACTTTGGTGATGGAACAAAAGAGGGAGAAAAGTCGGTGATTTTCCTGACGGAAGGGGAATCTGCCTCTGCTTCGATTGTCATGACAAGAGACCCTCTGACGCAGGCGGTATTTTCTCTCCGCGGCAAACCTCTTAACGTGCATGGCATGAAGCTCGACCAGCTCTATAAAAACGAAGAGCTCTACAATCTGATGTCCGCGCTCAATATAGAAGATGATCTATCCAATCTCCGTTACAACCAAGTGATCCTGGCTACCGATGCAGATGTGGACGGCATGCATATACGAAATCTCTTAATTACCTTCTTTTTGACCTATTTTGAGGGGCTTGTTTTGAATGGCCACCTGCATATTCTCGAAACGCCCTTGTTCAAAGTAAGAAATAAGGAGAGGACGATCTATTGCTATTCGGAAGAGGAAAAAAAAAAGGCGGTTCAGGAGCTTAAGAAGGGGATCGAAATTACAAGGTTTAAGGGACTTGGGGAGATCTCCCCCAATGAGTTTAAACAATTCATAGGGAAAGATATCCGCCTGCTGCCTGTGATGATCCAAAACCTCTCTGATATTAAACCGACTCTTGAATTCTACATGGGGAAAAATACGCCGGCCCGGAAGACCTTCATTATGCAAAACCTCGAGAATGTAGATGGATGATCTTAAGCAACAGATGAAGGAGCAGTTCATCAAGTATGCCTCCTATGTCATTCTAGACCGCGCGATTCCGAATGTGGTCGATGGTCTGAAGCCGGTGCAAAGGCGTATTCTAGAAACCTTATGGCGGCAGAACGATGAAAAACTGCATAAAGTAGCGAATATCGTCGGCCAGACGATGCAGTTGCACCCGCATGGCGACGCACCCATTTACGAGGCGCTCACTACCCTGGCGAATAAGGGCTTTCTGCTCGACAAGCAGGGGAATTTTGGGAACATCTACACAGGGGACCCTTCTGCGGCTGCCCGCTACATCGAAACGCGCCTTTCTACCCTTGCTAGAGAGACACTTTTCAATCCTGATATTACCGATAAAATTCCCTCGTACGATGGCAGGAATTTCGAGCCTGTCACGTTGCCTGCAAAAATTCCTCTCCTGCTGATGCAAGGAGCGGATGGGATCGCTGTGGGAATGGCGACGCACATCCTGCCGCATAATTTCACAGAACTTCTCGAAGCGGAGATCGCTTGCCTCGAAGGCAAAAACTTCAAGATCTTTCCTGATTTCCCTACAGGCGGGATCATGGACAAGAGCCAGTATGATAAAGGTCGAGGTAAGATCAAGCTTCGAGCAAAAATCGAGATCAAAGACCCGAAAACATTGGTTATCCGAGAGATCTGCTACGGGACAACAACAGAGAGCCTTATCCGCTCCATCGATGAGGCAGCAAAAAAGGGCAAAATCAAAATCGAAGCGATCGATGATTACACCGCGCAAGAGGTGGAAATCGAGATCAAACTCCCGCGCGGCCAGTATGCGGAAGATCTCCTGGATGCCCTTTACGGATTCACAGAATGTGAAGTTTCTTTGAATTCGCAGATGATCGTGATCAAAGAGGGGCGGCCCTGGGAGACCGATGTCCATGAGATCCTAGCCTATAATGCTGCAAAACTTGTGGAATTTCTTAAATGGGAGCTCGAGATCGAGCGAGATCGGCTTCAAGAAAAGATCTTCTACAAGACACTGGAACGTATTTTTATCGAAAACCGCCTTTACAAAAAAATCGAGACGGTAAAAACCCTTGAAGGAATTCACGAGACACTTAAAGCCTCGTTCACACCTTATCGAAAAAAGCTCCTGCGCGAGCCGACACAAGATGACCAGGAAAAACTTCTTCAGATCCCTATACGGCGCATTTCTCAGTTTGATATCGATAAGAATAAAGAAGAGATCTCCATCCTAGAACAAACGCAGCAGTTGGTGGAAAAAAATCTCAAAAATGTAAAAAAATACGCCATTCAATATCTACAAAAACTCATTCTCAAATTCGGTAAAGATCACCCACGAAAAACTCGTATTAAAATGATTGAGGAAATAGATCGCCGTGCGATTGAGACCAAGGAAATCAAAGTGGGCTTTGATCCTCAAATGGGCTTTGTGGGAACTAAAGTCTCGGGATCGGCTCAGTTGTCTTGCACCAACTTCGACAAGTTGATCATTTTCTCTAAAGAGGGCACATACAAAGCCATCCACATCCCTGAAAAGCAATATTTCGAAAAAGTCGCATACGTGGGAGTCGCCGATAAAAAAACGATCCTCAATGCCGTCTATAAGAACAGGAAGACAAACCAAGTCTGGGCAAAGCGGTTCATCATCGATAAGTTCATCCTAGATAAGATCTATTCCTACCTCGACGAAGATGGTGAACTTCTTTATTTTTCTGCAAGTCCCGATGCTGTGGTTGAACTGCACTTTGCTTCTAAGGCTGGTCAAAAAACCAACAAGAAGCTCTTTTCCCTTAAAGAGGTTCCAATTAAAGGAGTGCAAACTCGTGGTATCCGCCTAGCCACTCAAAAGGTGACGAAGGTGACCCCACGCGTTTCTTAGCACGAGCTTTGAGTATGCTTTGCGAGGGGAGAGAGAGAGAATATGATGACGCGTTAGGTTACAGTAAATCCGGAATAGGTCAGATGAAACTTACTAAAAATATCGATTTTTCTGGCCGGATCATCCGGCTTATCATCGCACTGCTTCTCCTAGGGCTTGCTTACTGGAGGTCAAGTTGGGTGATTTTTGTGCTGGCGTTGTTTGTTTTGTTTGAAGCACTCATGGGATGGTGTGCTCTTTATCAAATTCTCGGCAAAAATTCCTGCCTGACTAAGAGGAAATAAAGCTCTATTGAACTTTGGGCAAGGGCAAGGGCAAGGAATTGGGGTTATGCAAGATGTCTACTGAAGCAGTGAAATAGAATTCGGTCCATTTTGATGAGATTTCCAGAAAAACGAAATTTTAACGCAAAGTCGGCATGTCGCCAAGACGCGGGGAAAAGAAAAATGGATTTTTGCAATTACCTCTTTAGGGACGCGCAAATAGACATCTTACGCAAGATGTCTACTCTCTTAAGACGGATAAGCAACATGCCAAGCTGAAGGATCTCTATTTACTACACCAGTGTATATAGGTTTTTTGTCTGGTTTAGAGTACAAGATACTTTCGCCTGTAAAGTCATGATGTTTCACGATGTGATGGATCCCCTTCGCAATCAATTGACTGCCTTTCTTGCCAGGTTCAATCCCGCATTCATATAATTCTCGATAGGGGTGAAATGTATTAGCTAAATCCAAAACAGGGAGGCGTGCTTTTTTTGCTTGTTCCAAAATGGGTTGATAGAACGAGTGCATGAGGGTTCCCAACATGGCCATGCCGATTTTTTTTCCTAACAAAGCCTCTTTTGTTACGGACAGAGGAACGATCTTTTGACTCAAATAAAGCCCCGCTGCGCTGCCCAAGAAAGTTAGTCCGCCCACCAAGACGGTAATCTTTCCTGCAATAGCCCAAATAGGAGCTGTTAGCAGTGCTAAACAGACTAAGTGGGTAGTGATAGCAACGATACCAATCGCTTTAAACAAAGGGTAAATCATGTAAGGGTCATTTTTTGCATCCGTGCGATATTGTAGCATGAGAATTGGGTGCACGTTTCGTCCTTGTAATCCCTTTACTTTTTCAACAATTTGCAAATAGCGTTTTTGAATCTGGGGAATATCCTTAATCAAACGCCATGGGTTTCGAAGATTCTCTCTAAAATCATTTCCCCCTATGCTAATAACCACATAATGGGGGGTGTCAGGGTCTAAGGATATTTTTTTTTGTAAATTTTTAAGAGGATGCACATAGCTGCCCCGGGAGGCTTTCTCTTTCATGTAAAGTTTTTTTTCCCTCCATAAAGGAAGCACCGCTCCAATCCTATCTCCTTGCAAAACAGATTTGGTAGTAAAACCATCATAAGCATGGCTAACCACTTTATAATTATCTGCTTTTGTTCGCTCCTTCAGCACTCCTTCAACCGAGCTTTCCTTTGCACTCTTTACAGTAGAACCAGGTTTTCCCAACATCCAGAAAAGATTGTCTAAAGTTGAGTCGCCTAGGGAATGAATATAACCTATAGTCATAGAAAAACCTCAAAGATTATGGAAAAGCATATTGGTTCTAGTTGTTTTTGTAAATGGTTTAATATTTCGTAATAATTATTAGCCACGTTAATTTACTATGCCAATACTATTTATAACAAAATGAAAATATGGACAAAGAGTTGTCAGAAATATGAAAAACAAAGTTTTTTATGAGGCAGATTGATGACTTCCGTATGCCACTCATTCCCAGTTTCAGAAAAGATTAAAGAAAGAAACGAAATGTGAGAAAAGCCCCCCATTGGTTGAGGTTTCTTTTGGGCAAATCCAGTGCATCTGAAGCCCCGATAGGTAGAAATCGATAGTAAGGGGCAAATTCTAACCAAAAATTCCTTACGTATCTGTAAGCAATAGAAAGGCGTACTGCGGCGCCCGTTCTATTTTTAAGTATCCAGGCGGCTTCTGACAAACTTTTGATTTTAAGGTATTGATTGAAAGTGGGCAGAGCATCGACTTGCAAACCTAGCATCCAATTTTGCCAGGTATAGTGAGTCTCTACCCCAGCAACGGCATAATAAATATTGTACTTCAGGTGGATAGGGGAAATGGTGGAATAGCCTGTGTGATGATCGGAGAGAAAATCAAGCCCAAGGCCCACGTTGGGGGTGATCGTCCAATTCTTAAGAGCAGAAAAACAGTATCCTCCGACAAATTCTAAGTACCATTCATTAAATCTCGTTTTATTCGATGAGCTCGAAAGACGTCCGAGATTGTAAGTAGATCGTGCCTGGCCAAAAAAGGCATCCGGTTGCTGATAGGAGAGTCTGCCTAGAATACCACCGGTGTTTCCTGAATAAGTAGGAGGAGTTGAGAACGACATCCAGGTGTAGCCACCACCTAGGTCCAAAGACCATCCTTGTGGCTTATTAGTATTCTGTTGAGGCGCTTCTTTATATTTAGATGCAAAGACAGCGCTTGCTGAAAATAGAAACAACGATAAAAACCACTTCCAGTTGTTCATAATAGTCCTGCTTGCTCCAATTTTGTTGTTGTTTCGTCTAGCTGCTGGTAATAGATCGGTCTCAATCGATTAATATCATAAAGTCCTAATAATGGTATTACGCTCACTGTATTAGAAGTGTAATTAGTAATATATGCAAATTGTCCATCGGGCGATATAGCAATTGCATCAGGAGAAAGCCCAACCTTTATTGTAGGGGAAACTATTTTATTAGTATGAATATTGATAATGCTAACAGTTCCTTGGCTAGCTGTTAAATCAGTAAAATTAGGGCCATCATAAAGGGTATGATAGTTAGAAATATATGCATAGGAGCCATCGGGCGCAATGGCAATACCAGAAGGTTGTATTCCAACAGCGATCGTTGCAACAATGGAATTGCTACTTAGGTTAACAACACTCACTGTGGTGCCTACAGGCGAAAAATTATTGCTCCCAAAATTAGTAACATAAGCATATTTGCCATTAGGTGTAATTGCAATTGCAAATGGTCCGGAAAAACCTGTAATGGCATTGAGCTGCACAGTATTATCCTTTGTGTTTATGATGCTTATTGTGCCAGTGCCTGGATTACCATCAACATAACTAATAACATAGACGTAGGCGCCATCTGGTGTTATAGCCAATGAGGCAGGTGCTTGCCCTACAGTTATTGGCGACCCAATAATAGTGTTAGAGTTTAGATCTACCACATTCACTGTTGTTCCATTGCCACTTCCAGCAATAGGACCACCATAATTATTGACATATGCATGAGAGCCATCAGGGGTTATGGCAAAACCAGAAGGGCCATCAAAACCACCAATCGTGCCTGTGACTGTGTTAGTCGCTATATCTATAATGGTCACTGTTGAGCTATTGCTATTGGTCACATAGGCTTTTGTCCCAGTCGCATTAATAGTGACTGTATAGGGCTCGTTAAAACTGCTATCGCTAATGGTTTGTTCGACGGCGTTATACGTTAGATTTAATACGCTAACAGTATCGTCGCCAGGGATTGAATTATTGTTGTTGTTCGCGACGTAGGCAAAAAGATTGTCAGGGGTGACCGCAATCCCAGCTGGATTTTGTCCTACATTAATAGTTACAACAACCTTATTGGGCGTATCTGCGTATGAAAACGTTGACCATAAAAATAAAAGAATCACCGCATAGGCTCTTATATTTTTTATCATTCGTAGTCTTTCCTAAAAAATGGTTGCAAGAAAAATAAATGTATTCGATATCGCCAATCCAAGCAACGATAAATTAAGCAGTTAACTTTGGTAATTACTAGTGGCAGGAAAAAATTTCCAATCAATTTATTAGAGACTGTCCACAAACTATCAATCTATCAGATTCGGAAGCCCTTTTCGAGGAAGTTTCGTCCGGCTTTGAGCTGCCTACGGCGTCTGCGTATGCCACCTCAAAGTCGGACGAAACCTCCTCGAAAAGGGCTTCCGAATCTGATAGATTGATAGTTTGTGGACAGTCTCTTAGGCGATTGAACCGGAAGCAGTATAGATAGTAGTTTCCGCAAGAGATGGTTGAACCTCTCTCTTGCGAGGAGCCTGTCATCAACACCTATCCTCTTTACCAATTGTCGTCTACTTCGTAGCCGAGCGCGATCAAGGATTTTCCCAGCTTTTTCTTGAACGCCTCCTTGTGGACCTCGGTAAAAATTTGTTTCCAACCTCCAATTTTTCCTTTAATGAATGTGCTTTGATACTTTGCAAAGTCTCCCTGACCGAACGGATTTTCCTTATTGCCATAGATTTTACCAGCGATTTTAATCAGGTCGAGCTGAGGAGGATGGCGGTTGATGAACAGAGCAATGTTCTCCAATTCTGTGAGTTGCTCCTCGAGGGTTCCTCCTCCCTCGGGCCCTACGAGATATTCATAACGGCAAGTCAACACATTGTTATATTGGGAGTATCGTTCTGCTTGCTCTGCAACTTTACAGAGAGAAACTTGGAGAGAATTGGGAGCTTTTTTTCTCACCGCCCGCGTATCATATTCGTAATTGATGACAAAATAGAGCTGTTCATCAAATGACAGCTTTAAGAATTCCTCTCTTTCCTCATGGGAAAGTCCCGGCCATAGCCCTTTTCTCATGTGGTGGACCATTGAAATCGCAACGTCACGCAAATCGCGGATCAAGATGATTTTTTTCAGATCCGGCAAGTCGCGATAATCGGCTTCTAATTCTGGTGATAGGCAAAAATGGGTATAGAGAAAGCCATCTTCGGAAGGGATGTAGTGATAGGAAGGGAATTTTGTATGCCAAATAGCCGGGCTTTTTGTCATAAAATGGAGTGTCTTGATCATCATATGGGATCCTGATTTCGGGATCGTGATCAGAACAAAGGAGGGGATTTCTTCCCCGAATGCAGTTGCAGATAAAATTAACAAAGAAAATAAAAATGCAAGCGGCTTCAATTTCATTTTGGTTCCTCCCTCGTATAGATGTCTAAATAGATGGAGTCGAGTGGTTCCTCCCTCGAATAGGTATCTAAATAGGTGGAGTCGAGCGGTTCCGCCCTCGAATAGGTATCTAAATAGATGGAGTCGAGTGGATTGGATCTTCCAGGGAGCTTAAAATATTTGGTCCAAGAGCCGCACCAGTAATGGATCCCCGCAGTTTCGTTCGGAATCCTTAATTGGAAATCAGATATCTTGCGGATCTCCGGCCCAGTGAGCGGATAGAAAAAAGTGCAGGGAAGGTAGATATTCCGCTTGTCGTGCGTGCCGGCTGTTTCAAATTCACAAATGATCCGAGTCAAATAAATGGGGCCTGTTCTCAGAACGGTGTTGCAGCATTTCCGATGAGCTAAGTAATTGGCCTTGATATTTACGATGAGGTCGTGCAGAAGAGGATGGCCGGCTGCTGATCCGATCAAAGCGTTGCAGAATTTGTTCATATTGAATTTGTGCGTAAACCCGTGTTCCAAAGGCTCGAAGCCAATATAGAAGTCAAATCCTCGGTGCAGCTCAGCGAAGATATCGATATTAAGGCATTCGAAATCGGTATCGACATAGAGCCCTCCATATTGATAGAGTATCTCAAGGCGGGCAATATCTGATTTTTCGCCAAAATTTTCAGATTGGTCATAAAGCGCTCGATTGACCATATTTAGTTTGGCAACCTCCTCATCTGTCCAAAGTTTGTATTCCCAACCTTCGTGACGCCACGAGTCCATCCATTGACGAAATTCATTTGGGACGGGGCTGCCGAGCCAGATTTGATGCACAATGCGTGGAATGTGCTCGATCTTCTTAGACTCTTGTTCAGCTTCTTTGATATTCTGGTAGTAAATCTGCTTGAAAAAAGAGAGAAACTCTTGGTTTCTTTTTTCGTAAATTCTTTGACTCCTTTCGTTGAAATTAGAGTTTAACGATTCTAGTCCTAAGCCTTGACGGCACATTGAATGATCAAAATCGGGGTACTGGATTTTGGCACTAAGCTCAGGCCTAAAAAAAAACAGGTAAAGAACAAGGATTAAGAGCCGCGATATGTATTTGGAAAAGAACATTTTGTACCCTCCTTATGAATAATTGAGGAAGGGCCATTGTAAGGTTAATGGGTTTAAGGTTGCAAAAGAAAAAATTTAGTAGTGTAAGGTTAAATTAAACTCGACTTTGCAACTTTTTAATGTCGCCTGCTGTTAAGACTATTCTGTTTACAAATTAAATTAGCTTGGATAGGGTTCCAAATAGAAAGTTGAATATTTTATTTGGGGAGTCTTATGAAAAATTTATTGATGATTCAAGCGCTATGTCTACTCTGCTTTGGTTGCAGTTCTGGCAAAAGTTGCAGTTCTAGTGGAGTTCAAACACAACATGATTCAGCAGACTGGGAACTCACGACAAAAGTGAAAACTTCGATCATGTCAGATACTTCAATTTCTGCAAGTGCCCGATTTGTATCCGTGAATACGACAAACGGCGTTGTGACTCTAACCGGCACCGTTCCCTCAAAAAAAGATATGGATAGAATTGTTAAACTGGCTAAAAATGTCGATGGAGTTAAAAGAGTAGACAATCAAATGACCGTATCGAAATAGACATCTTGCGCAAGCTGTCTATTGCCGTGATACGTATTTTAGGAAAAAGAAATTGCTTATTGCCCCTTCACAAAATACCATACGTTGTTAACTGGATCAAGATGGTGTGACATTCCGAAGGGTGAGCAATGGGTTCCCGTTCTGTTGCGCACAGGTGGTTGGGACGATGGACAGAAGAGGGTGTCCTAGATAAAGTACTCCAGGCCTTGCTTGGGACAGCGGAACTCGCAGGTTTGTTGGACTGGGAACGACTGGCTGTTGATGGTTTTTTTTCCAGAGGGAAGGACGGCGGTGAGGAAATTGAGTATGGGCTTCAAGGGAAAAGGGACAACTACCCACCTACTGGTGGACGGGAACGGTTCTCTTGTAGCTTTGACAAGCACTGCCGCGAATGACGATGAACGTCAGCTTCGAGATTGCTGAGGAGTGGTAAAGTAGATGAAATCTGAAAATAAATGAAGAACTTTTGACTGGATAAAATCGAAAGTTTTTTCTAGCCCTTGCAAAGGGACTTGTTCGGTCTGCCAAGGAAAGTTTCGCACAGGCCGGCAAGACTCTTCCTACGGGAATTTCGGCACCTAAAGATGCAGCCATCCTTGTGCGCAAAAGTGGACAAGGCCCTGCAAAGACAGTATCGGTCTTGCCCCACTAAAAAGAATTATGCACAAGTCCTCAAAAAAGCTTCTATTTTTCGTCTGCGGTCAGCTTCTCTTTGCCCTCGCAAATCCATTATTCCCTGACACAATCTTAGTCACTACTACCTCTAATGATCCTGGTGAAATTGGCTCTTTACCTAATGCCCTTTTAATCGCCGTAGATGGCAGCATTATCGACTGCTCTCCTATTGCTGGACAGACAATCTATGAGGATGTTTCTCGCTTGCCAGCGATTGGATACAATCTTACATCTCCCTCTTCTTCTCTCACCATTCTCGGAAGCGGCGTGACGATTGATGGTGGAGGTTTGTATTCAGCGTTCTCTTTAGCACAAGGCTCGGCCATCATTACTGATCTCATTATTCAAAATGGGAATTCGAAAGGGGGCAATGGAGGGGCTGGCTACACGGGTGGAGGAGGTGCGACGGGCGGAGGTGGTGCTCTTTACATACACTCAGGTGCCGTCATGACCATCTCTGCTGTAAGTCTTAATGGGAATCAGGCC
>Ga0206862_1028_pt1 | contig 42968 bp, 30 predicted proteins | sample Alteio_BWOrgCont_43_FD_152625 | JGI IMG/M metagenome (GOLD analysis project Ga0206862, IMG submission 152625) | Enriched cells from forest soil in Barre Woods Harvard Forest LTER site, Petersham, Massachusetts, United States -... | ecosystem: Environmental > Terrestrial > Soil > Temperate forest >... | reverse complement strand
ACGGCACCATTCGGGCCTGGGGCTGTCGAATCTCAGAAAGCGTCTGGAGGCCATCGGCGGCCAATGCGTCATGCAGAGTTCCCCGGAGACGGGGACCCGGATAGAGATGACGGTGGCTTTCAACGGGAGAACATCGCCATTTATGGCGATTGGCCAAAACGGTTCAAACAATTAAAATAAAACAGTAGTGCCGTTCGCTGACGCCTTGACATGTTGCCGGGGCCAGGCGAATGGATTAAACAGGCGGCGGTCCGTACCGCCCGGATTTTTCGATATGAGTATTTCTGTTTCGATAGTTGAAGACGACACCAAGGTGCGGGAAAGCCTGGCCCGGTTGATCGACAGTTCGTCAGGGTTCCGGTGTGTGAGCCAGCACGCCAGCGCGGAAATCGCCCTGGTCGAAATCCCCAAGGTCAAGCCGAACGTGATTTTGATGGATATCAATTTGACCGGGCTGAACGGTGTGGAATGCGCGGGCCGTCTCAAACCTTTGCTGCCCAACACCCAGATCATCATGCTCACCGTGTACCAAAACACGGAGCATATTTTCAAAGCCCTGGCGGCCGGCGCTACGGGATACATGTTGAAGCAGACCAAGCCGGATGAATTGCTGGTAGCCATCCGGGATGTGTACGAAGGCGGCTCGCCGATGAGCAGCCATATCGCCCGAAAAATTGTGCAATCCTTCCAACAACGCGTCCAACGGGAGGGCGAAACCCCGAGCCTTTCTCCGCGCGAGGCGCAGGTGATCGAACTGCTGGCCAAAGGTTATCTCTACAAGGAAGTGGCCGAAACCATGGGTGTGAGTTACGCCACCATCCATACCCATATCCGGCATATTTACGAAAAACTCCAAGTCCGTTCACGGACCGAGGCGGTCGTCAAGCACTTGAGCCAAGCCCGCCGTTCCTCCGAAGCGGCTTCCAAAGCCAACCTTTCTGCCAATTAAAGAGATTACCTGCCCTATCAACAGAACTGGGGATTATACTGAGAACCGTTTTCCATTATAGTTACTGCTTGCTCCCAGAACCATAGAACCGCAGCATTCCCGGGGCAAGAAATCGTAAAATATGAGCGTGAACGGAAGAATTGTGTTGGAAAAATTTTCATTCGGTGTTGGCGACCGGTTCAGCCGCCAGGCCCGGGCACAATTGCGCGCCTGCATGATGGCGGCGCAACAGGGAATAAAGGTCGTCCCCGTCTGGAACAAATCCAATCGCGAGCACGTCACCATCGGTTCAGACCCCTCGGAGACCCGGCGCGCAGCGGACGCGGCCGTGAAGAGCCTGGGATGGGAGCATTCCTATTATGTGGACGCCGACCACATCCGTCTTGAAACGGTGGACCGCTTTATTCCCCATTCCGATTTCTATACGATCGACGTGGCCGATTCCATCGGCAAGCCGGCGGATGCAAACCTGGTTCGCGCATTTGCCGATCGTCATCCGGAACTGGCCGGAAAAATTGAGATTCCCGACATTGCCGAACCCTTCCAGACAACGAGCGCGGACATTGAGCGCATTGCTGGAAAATATCTGCTCGCCGTCCGCGAAGCGGCGCAGATTTACGGCCATATCGCTAGGGCCAAAGGGGAAGGCCGCTTTATCACCGAGATTTCGATGGATGAAATGGACAGCCCCCAGACTCCCGTGGAATTGCTGGTCATCCTCGCAGCCGTTGCGGATGCGGGCGTCCCCATCCAAACCATCGCGCCCAAGTTTACCGGCCGTTTCAACAAGGGCGTGGATTATGTGGGCAACGTGGCGCAGTTCGACAAAGAATTCAACGTTGACCTCGCCGTCATTCGCTTTGCCATCCGGCAATATCATCTGCCGGAGAACCTGAAATTGAGCGTCCATTCGGGCAGCGATAAATTTTCGATCTATGCGCCGATGCGCCGCGCGCTGGAGCGTTTCAACGCGGGCCTGCACATCAAAACGGCGGGCACCAACTGGCTGGAGGAAGTCATCGGCCTGGCGGAATCCGGCGGAAACGGACTGGCCATCGCCAAAGAAATTTACGCGGGAGCCATGGACCATATCACCGAGTTGTGCGCGCCGTATGCGACCGTGATCGACATCGATCCGAGGAGATTGCCATCCATAGAAACTGTGAACGGCTGGACTTCGGAACAATTCGTGGCCGCATTGCGCCACGACCAGAAAAATCCCGCATACAACCCGCACCTGCGCCAGTTGCTCCACGTGGGCTATAAGATCGCCGCAAAGATGGGTGACCGTTACCTGGACGCCCTCAAGGAAAATGAAGCTTTCGTCTCGAAGAACGTCACGGAAAACCTGTACGAACGGCATCTCAAACCGCTCTTCCTCCCGCAATCGCGCGGCGCCGCAAACAGCGCCAGCCGCCAACTCGTTGCGAGCTAGAGATTCTTATTCCAGGTAAAACACTTCGGTCAGCGGCTTTGTGACCGGGGAATTGTCCGGATTGACCTCCATGAGAGGAGCCATGTATTTCCACCATTTTTTCACAATGGCAGACTGTGGCAGTTGAGAGGCCGTGTTGCCTTCGCTCAACTTTTGCACGGCAAAGAGCGTGAGCGTTTCCTCGTCGAAAAAGATCGAGTAATCCGAGACCCCCGCCGCGCGCAATTCCTTTTGCAGCTCGGGCCAGATCTCATCGTGGCGTTTCTTGTATTCCGCCGTCACCCCCGGCTTCAATTTCATTTTGAATGCATTTCGTTGCATCTCAAAATCATTAGCTGCCCGTTTTGGTTTTCAGCCATGCGCCAAAGCCGATCACGATGGTTGAAAGCACCAACGTCGCAATCCCGCCCCCAATGAGCCAATGCGCCTTCTTGCCGGAGCCTTTCCATTCGTGGAAAATCCATCCCCACATCGTGGCGAAAATAATGATGCTGGACATATGCAATGTCCACGACGCGAAATCGTATTTACCCATCTGCGTCGCGCCCATCGTATAAAAGAAAAATTGGAAATACCACGTCGTTCCTGCGAGCGCGGAGAAGAGATAATTCGGCAACACCGGGATCTTCAGGTCCGTTGCGCCGCTGCCGGCAGCACCGGTAGCGGGAGCGTGCTCGCTGCCGGCCCCGCTGTGATGTGCGTGCTCCGGCTTGACGTGCGAGGCGAAATATTGATAGCCACTGCCATTCTTGATATTCAACAAAAGGCACCAGATGAAGTTGGTCGTGAATCCGCCCAACAAAAGCACCGGAAGCGCGGGCAATCCCGTCCAGATGGAATCGGTGCCGGCAGAGAGTGACGCGGCATTGATGCTCTTGCCTGCTTGCAGGCCAAAGGCGAAGCAGGCGCTCATGATGCCGCAAAACGTCGCCACCAAAATGCCCTTCTTAAAGCTGAATTCCTTGATGGACTTCTTCTTTTGTTCCTCGGGCATCCGCGATTCCTTCGTGTAACCCGCCAGGGCCGCAATGGTGATGCCGAGCATGCAGACGGCGACTCCCGCCAGTGTGACTTGCCCGGAGGTGACTTTGGAGATATCAATGATGCTCGGGCTGTTTGCGAAAACGAAAAAATTTGGAGTGAGCGCTTTGAAGATCGGGGGAACCAGCGTGCCAAATGCAGCGCAGTAGCCAAGAGCCACGCCCGTGCCCAGCGACAATCCCAGATAGCGCATCGTCAGCCCATACGTCAGCCCTCCGAATCCCCACAACATGCCGAAGAAATATGTCCAGGCAAGCGTGCCGGCGGATTGCTGGCTTAAAACGCCGAAGAGATCATTCGTCATGAAATAGGCAAAAACCCACGGGCAAATGATCCATGAGAAAATGCCGCCCACCAGCCAATAGGTTTCCCACGACCATTTCTTTACGCCTTTATACGGCACATAAAAACTGCCGGAAGCCAGGCCGCCACACCAGTGCAGGAGAACGCCAAAAAAAGGATTCGGTTGCATGATTTTTTGTTTTCTGGATCTATTGTCGTTTGCTCTTCATTTTCCATCTCATTTTCCCGCAATGAAAACTTCCCGCGCCTGTCTCATCGCCAATGAAATGGATTTCGGACACTATCTAAAAAACAGCGTCGCGAAACAATCATCATTTTTGGTTATAGGAGATGTTTCAGAAACCCGCCGGCGGACGGACGCGGATTTCCAGAAACCTGTATGGAGATCGCACCGCTTTTCAGGCCCGGACTGCTGGCGCTCACCTTGACTTGTCCGGATGGCGCGTTGGCCTTGACGTAGGCCACACATTCTCCCCTGAATGCCTTGCGCTGGGTGGCCTGGAACGGTTCATGGCTGGCATTGTCCGCGCTGTCCACCGCGGCGATGACACCAGGACTGGATGCTGTGAATGAAACCTCGTTGTTCGCCCCCGGCACCAAAACGCCGTGCTTGTCCACGACTTCAGCCCGCACAAAGGCAACTGAGTCCCAATCGTCCGCAATTTGGCCAGAATCGGTCGTCAGGATGATCTTCGCGGGTTTGCCGGCGGTGACCATGGTTTCCGTGGCGACCGCCGCGCCATCGTTCCGCGCAATGGCTTTCAATTTGCCGGGAACATAATTCACCGTCCACGTCCTCGGCGAGGCATCCGCATGGATTTCCTGCGCGCCCAGCGATTTGCCGTTCAGGAACAATTCCACCTCTTTGCAGTTGGAATAGACTTCGACATTTTCCTGGTGCGGACCCGCATTGGTCGGCGTCCAATCCGGAAACAAAACGGGGCGCACATTGAGCGGCGTGAATCCCGGATCGGCGCTGACCCGTTGGGCGGACGCCACGCGACGCGCGATGGAGACCATCGGCTGGTCCGACCACCAGCTCTGGTATTGATAACCGATCGGCTTGATTCCGCTCGTGCGATCAAGCAATCCCGAACCCGCCGCAACGATCGGCCAGCGGAGCGATTCGCCCAGATAATCGATTCCGCTCCACAGAAATTGTCCCGTATAGGCCGGATGGTCGCGCAACGCCACCCATGCCGCGCGGTCGGGATGGTTTTCAGTGCCGATGATCTTGCGCGCCGGCTTTTGATCATGCGCGGCCAGGATTTCGTTCTCGCGGTAATTTTGTCCGACAATATCCAGCATGTCCGCCAAACCGTCGTCATAGTCGTGGCTCGCATTGGGGCGTAACAACGCCTGCGTGACCGGCCGCGTAGAATCCGTGGCATGGGCCACTTCAATCAGCCCCTTGAGAATGCCCTTGGCCAGGTCCGCATGCGGCGTGTCATGGATCTCGTTGCCGACGCTGTAAAGGATGATGGAAGGATGGTTCCGGTCCCGCATGATGCTGTCGCGCTCGTCCTCCTTTGACCATTCCTTGAAATATAAATGATAATCGTCAGGATTTTTCCCGACCGTCCAGCAATCGAAAAATTCATCCATGACCAAAAAGCCCATGCGGTCGCACAGGTCGAGAAATTCCGGCGCGGGCGGATTATGCGCGGTGCGGATAGCATTGACGCCGACCGATTTCAATGTCGCGAGCCGCTCCTCCCAAACCCCCAGCGGGATGGCGGCGCCGAACGCGCTCCCGTCCGCATGGAGGCAAACGCCTTTGATCTTGAAACTTCTTCCGTTGAGCCAGAATCCCGTGTCCGCATCGAAATGATATTCCCGGATACCGAAGGGAACGGTCTCATCCGTTGAAACGTGCATGGGAACAACCTGCTGTGCTGCCCCCTGCGGTTCTTCCGGCGCCTCTCCAATACCCACACAGACACGGTAAAGCACCGGGTTTGTGATGTCCCAGATATCAGGATTTTGCACAACGATATCCTGGTCAAATTCAGCCGAACCGGAATTAGTGATGGTCTGGAATGATGTCGGGGTGGCTGCGACCATCCGGCCGGCGGGATTAAACAACGAAATCATCAACATGATTTGTTTTGGCGCATCGCCGGTGTTGGTGACCACCACTTGCGCATGGACCGTTGCCTGTGCTGCGCTGACCTGCGGGGTGGAAATGAATACCTGCCATTGGGGAATATAAACCGGCGCCGTCTCGACCAACCGCACGTGCCGGTATATGCCCGCCCCGGCGTACCAGCGCGATGCCGGTTGCTTTGACGTGTCAACGCGTGCCGCGATGACATTATCGCCGCCATAATTCAGGTGGCTCGTCAACTCATAGCTGAAACTGACGTACCCATATGGGCGATGGCCCAGATGAAAACCGTTGATCCATACATCGCTGTTGGCCATGACGCCGTCGAATTCGATGAACGCGTGCCGGTCCGCGTCCGCCTGCGGCAACGTAAAATGTTTGCGATACCAAACGACGCCCGAAGGCAAAAATGCCCCGGCTCCACCGGCCATATTCGTTTCGGCGAACGGTCCTGCGATGCTCCAATCGTGCGGCACGTTGAGTTGCTGCCACGAGTTGTCGTCAAATTGCGTTTGTTCCGCGTTGGTCGCATCGGCCTGGAGAAAACGCCAGTCGGAATCAAAGGCCACAACTGTACGGGGTTCCCCTGCTCTGCAGGACAAAAGCGCGAAAAGCAGGATGGCCGCGCATCCGGGGATAAAGTTTTGTTTCATAGCATTATTGGCTCATGGAAAGGTACGGCCTGGACGGATCCAACTCCAGCCGCAGGTAATCGTACATGATACCGCTGACCAAACTTCCCGCAGGGATGGTCAACTTCATGACGTTGTCGCCCGCCTTCATCAGCGATGCATTGAACGTGACATCGTGCTCGCTCCACATGCCTTCAATCCCGTCACGATCAATCGTGGCGTTATAAATCAAGTTGGTCACCGTGCCGGCCGGTTGATCGTTAACCGTCACCGCCAGTTGCCGCGTGCCGACGCCGCAAATCGCCAGCCGCAGAGTCGCCGTCCCCGAAGGCGCCTGTGGCAGATTGAAATTGATCGACCAGGTCGTGCTGCGGCCCCGGCCCTTCGCGTTGGTGTCGGACAAGTCATCGTCGTGCGGCACCTGCTCAAAAAACCAGTCTTTGCGGAAATCGCTTTTGCCGATCGTATAATTCACGTCGTTGGGAAACAGTTTCGGATACTGAACATACCAGCCCCAGTGGAAATAATCATCCCCTTTGAAAAACTCGCCGGAGGTTCGGTTCGGAATGCCGATGTCCCATAGTTGCTGCCCATAATGGACCGGTTGCCACGCCAGTTTTCCCAGGTGCATCACGCCGCCCGCGCTGACCGTCACATTGGTCATGATATATTCGCCCAGCACACCGTCGGCGATGGCATGGAGCGTATAGTTGCCGGGTCGCACATTTGGGATGGTAAAATCTCCCTTATCATTCCCGCGCACCCAAAATTCGTAATTCTTCGCGTCATTCTGCCAGTCCACAATCTGCGGACCACGCGGGAAACCGAATCCACCAAACCCGCCGCCGCCGCCGGAATTACGAAAACGATTTCGCGCGGGAGAATTTGTTGTCCCGGCGCCATCGCCTTCGTTTTGATTGGTGTCCGAAAGCCCCCCAAAATTCCTGAATCCAAATCCCACCCTCGGCGCGACATACGCGGCCGCGGTCAGGCCCACCATCAGGTTGCTTTCCTGCAAGTCCGGCGCTTGCGGATCATCCAGCACGAATTGTCCGTCAACACTACTGCGCCCGTCCTGGTGCGGATAATCCGCGTTTTCCACCCAATCATATGGCCACGCTTTCATCTCCTTGTCAGTGCGTTTGAGCGCACTGTGCCACATCGCGTCATGGCTGCTGGCGGCATCACAGTAGATCAAAAACGGGCCGATGACTTTAGTCCAATCTTCATTCGAGGCAATATTACAGATCGCCCCGCCGTAATGGCTGCTGCGCCAGTAATTCAACAAGCACGGCGCGGCGGGAGCGGTCAAGCTATCCGTAAATGTTGCGTCGCGATGCGCGCACAGTTCCACCTTGGTCGGACCTCCACTGAGATATTCCACCGAAGGATTGATGAACCAGATGCCTACGTTTTTGGCGCTGCTCGACCATCCCCAGGCGCGCGTGTCAAATTGGTCGGCCGTGTAATCATACTTGTGTTCCACCTGCCCCTTCAAAGCGCCGGTGTTCATCCGCCGCGCTTCTTTCAGATTGAGCTCCGTGCCATGGTCCCAGTCGTAAGCAGTGATGAGCCGGAAATTCCGGTTTGAATCCACGGTCATCCAATCGAAGATCGAATCGTTCAGCTTGGCGCAGAAACGCGCTTCGCCCACGGAGGTCGCGGCATAATTCGTTGGATGGGAAAAGATGCAATATGTGTAAAGGGCGGTGTCGCCGCGCGCCAGCGCATAGCGCATCTCCAGGTTGGCGGCCAAACCCCTGCGGCCGCCTCCGGGATTGGGAGAATAAATCCCTTTGATGGAAACCTCACCGCGTTCTCCGCCGTTACTGTTCGGGTCGATGGTGACGCCCGTCGTGCGCCGGTCGTTGGATGTGTCGTACTCCCAATATCCTCCCGATGCCCCGTCGCCGCTGACATCGAGCATTTGAAGATGTTTGTACGTCAGCGACGTCAGATTGCCCGACCATTTGGAGACCGTCGCCGTGATAATGCCGTTGTCGAGGGTAAAACTGTTTTGATTTTCGGAAATTGTTACGCTGCCCGCGCCAACCGCCGACAGACAGCTTAAAAGCAGCATCAAACATTGAATGCCACTCATGCGAAAAATTTGCTTCAATGCGGCGACTTTCATACGACAGTGTTTTGTGACACAGGAGATTCAAATCATTCTAGATGAAGATTTTGTGCCTGCCATCGCCAGAACTGGCTATAACAAGGGCCTCATTTTAAATTGTTTGCGACCGCCTTTTCATTAAGGTGGTAAAAATCAGTCACACCAAGATATGTATCCTGACTACATGGAAATGGGGAGCGCGACCGTCCCGGTCGCTGCGTTCGGCGTCCCGCTGAACGCTCCGTCCGCGAAGCCGGAGAGTTTCCTGTTGGACTAAAAATTCCGCGCATGAGTATTTTGTTTCGCCAGTTGTTTTGTGGAGCGGTTTTGTTCGCATTCCTCGTTTCTGTTATTCAAGCTCCTGCGCAAACCAATACCCTGGAGCCGGCACCGGTTTATCATGTGATGCAGCGCGTCGCCGACTGGCAATTGGCCCATCCGGTCACCAACCGCCCCACCGGCTGGATTTGCGGAGTGGGCGATATCGGAATGATGGCCATGGCCGGGATCTCCAGTGACCCGAAATATCGCGACGCCATACTCGCCAAAGGTGAAACCAACGACTGGCAACTGCCCCAGTATCGCGGCCGCAAATATCACGCGGACGACCAATGCATCGGCCAGGTATGGACCGAACTCTATTTCACCACCCGGCAAAAGGACATGATCCAGCCCATGCGCGAAAAAATGGACTTCATCATGGCCAATCCCTCGCCCTACCAAAGCCTTGAATGGACAAATCAGGACACCTGGTCATGGTGCGATGCGCTCTTTATGGCGCCTCCTTCATGGATGCGGTTGTACGCCGCCACCGGCGATACGCGATACATGGACTACGCCGTCACCAATTTCTGGCGCACCACGGATTTTCTTTACGATACAAACGAGCACCTATTTTATCGCGACAGTTCATTTTTTGATGAAAAAGAAAAGAATGGCGGAAAAATTTTCTGGAGCCGTGGCAACGGCTGGGTGCTGGCCGGCATCGCGCACATTCTCCAATATCTGCCCGCCAATCATCCGGACCGCCCGCGCTTTGAGCATTTATTTAAAGAAATGGCCGGGCAAGTCCTGGCCTGCCAGCAACCCGATGGCATGTGGCGTTCGAGTTTGCTTGATCCGAAAGATTATTCGACTCCGGAAGCCAGCGGCTCGGCGCTTTTTACCTACGGCCTGGCCTGGGGCGTCAACCAGGGCCTGCTTAATCCGACAGATTTCAAACCCGCGATCCTGAAATCCTGGGCGGCCCTTGTCGATTGCGTGAACACCAATGGCCAACTCACCCATATCCAGCCCGCTGGAACCGGTCCCGACCAATTCTCCCCGGATTCCACCGCGCCATACGGCAACGGTGCCTTTTTACTGGCCGGCAGCGAGGTCTATCGCATGAGCAATCCACTACGTTTGAAATAAAACTGTAGCAATGGCGAATGGTAGGACGCCCTACGGTTTCTTCAAAATTTTCCCAAAACCCGATTCATCCGGCTCAATCTCGATGTGATGCACCTCCCCTGCTCCGCTCGCAGGCTTGGGCGCGGACGCCGGTGTGTGCGCTGGAGATGGCAGCGGGAGCGGGGGAGCGGCGGGAATATCGTCCGACAATTTGTCTTCCGCCGCTTCTGCGTCCCTGGAGGGAATATAAAAATTCTTCCGGCTATCCACCCATCTGGCGTAGCGCTGGAACGTCCACATTCCATGGTCCGCGCCGGTTTCAATGGCGGAAATGATCTTAAAAAATTCACGCGTGCGAATGAAATTTTTCACCGCGTTCGTCGCCATAAGGATTTCGCATTCCGGCACGCGCATGTTGATGTCCTCGCGAAAATGCAGGCGTTGGGAAATGACGGCCACGAGGCAATCGGCCAGTTGCGCGCAGACCGCGCTCTGGATTTCCGCCGGAAACGCGGACGCCACCCGTTGGATGGCCTCCGCGCAGCTTGATGAATGGACTGTGGCCAGCACGAGATGACCCGTCTCTGACGCGCTCAGCGTAAGACGCATGCACTCCGGGTCGCGCATTTCGCCCACCATGAGGACGTCCGGGTCCTCGCGCAGGGCGTCCAACAGCGCCTGCTCGAAACTCGGCGTGTCCCGCCCCACTTCGCGCTGGCGAATGAACGCCCGCCGCGGGCGGAACATATATTCAATGGGGCTTTCCACCGTGATGACGTGCCGCGCCTCGGTCAGATTGATCTCCTGGATCAGCGCCGCCAGCGTCGAGGACTTGCCGGAGCCGGTCGGCCCGCTCACGAGAATCAGGCCGTGCAGATTTTTGACGAGCTTTTTGAGATCGGGATGCAAATTAAGTTTCTCGATGGTGGCCTGAAATGCCGCGAGGAACCGGACAGCGAATCCCACGCCCCGGGACGTATGCAGAATATTGATGCGGCAACGCACCCCGCCAATCGTCCGGGACAAATCAAACGAGCGTCGCTCGACAAATATCGGCCATTGGTCCTCACCCAACAGTCGCCGGGCAAATTCTGTGAGCAATCCGGCAGCAACGGGATCGCCGGTCAGGCGCAACGCTCCGCGCACACGCATGGCGGCGGCCATGCCCGGTTCCAAGTGCAGATCACTGGCGCCGCCGGCCGCCGCCGATTCAATCAATGAATCCAGATTCATAAGCGTTTCAACACCGTAAACAATGAAAAGTCTTTAAATGACAGCAAATTCCACGCCTGACCACACCTTCGCCTTGCATTTTTTGTTTCTGGGCAACATTACGTTTCCCTTTCTTTGTGGTTCAATCGCGCTATGCGAAGTGTGCAGACATTTTTGAGCATCGGTCGGGCCGGAGACTGCTTGTCGCGTCGAAGCTTTAGCGAAGACGGATGGACTCTGGACTGGTATACGTTTTTGAAAAACGAACCCAAATCGAACCCAAACAACCCAAATTTATGACGCGGATTGACGCAAATTGGCGTGAATTGACCCGAAAAGAAGCATATCGAACCCAAAATTCGGACAGTGGACCGGGAACTCTGGATTGCCTCTCAATCCAACCCAGTCCAGCCCAGTCCAACCTAATCAAACCAAAATTGAATATTTGCCAAACACGGCCGCCGGCCGCTGATCTAGTTAGTCATTATGGTTTAGAAATTAGTCATTCCCGTACCGGTTGGGGCGAAAGTCTCTGCGAGTCGCGTCCTCAACCCTCAACCCAAACTCCTCTCAACTGGCCCCCGGCATCCCCCGTTGTGGCGATAGACAGGCAAAGGAGTGACTGCGAAAATGTCAAAATGAACCGTCTGCCTCAATTCAAATGGGTGCTTGCTTTGTGCCTGTTGCAGTTTTGCGTGGCCGGGGCCGTTGACGCCAAAGAATTTAATGTCAAGACCCTCGGCGCCGTGGGCGATGGGACCAATCCAGACACGGCGGCTTTTCAAAAGGCGTTGGATGCCTGCGCCTCCACCGGCGGCGGCACCGTGGTCGTGCCGGCCGGCAATTACCTGATCGGCAGCGTTGTTTTGGGCGGTAACACAACCTTGAAGATTTCGACCGGAGCCAATCTCATCGGCAGCACGAATATCGCGGATTACCCGTTGGTCCAGGGACGATTTGAAGGCGAGCTTGGACAAGCCCATCGCGCATTGATCTCCGCCGAAAACGCAAACCATATCGCCATCACCGGGAACGGTTCCATTACCGGGCCGCCGGTTGAGCTTGGCCGCCTCCGTAATCCGCGCGGCCCGGTCCTCATCGAGTTTGTTGGTTGCACCAACGTGACCTTGGACGGCTTTTCTACCCGTTATCAGCGACTCTGGTCCATCCATCCCCTGTTCTGCCAGGATGTCACCATCAGGAATTTGACCATCCGCTCCACCCTGGTCAATGGCGACGGCATTGACGTGGATTCCTCCCGCAACGTGAGGATTGAAAATTGCGACATCAACACCGGTGACGACGCCATTTCATTGAAATCCGGACGCGGCGCATCGGCCGCGCGCATGGATCGCCCCACAGAAAACGTGACCATCAAGAATTGCAAATTGATCAGCAGCAACTTTGCCGGGTTGGGCATCGGCACGGAATTGTCCGGCGGCATTGATAATACGCTGCTCGAAGATTGCACGATCTCCGGCCGCCAGAACGGCATCTTCCTAAAAAGCCGCGATGGCCGCGGCGGTTATATCAAAAATTTCACGGGCCTCAACCTGACCATCAGCAATTCACCGACCTTTTTGAACATCGACCTCCTGGATAAAGGCATCCAGGCCACCGACCCCGTCACCGGCGACCCGGACCAATGGACGCAACTTTCAAATATTTCTTTCAAACATATTCACGTGAACAATGTTTCCTATCTTTTGCGGGCGCATGAAGTCCCGTCCCAGCGCCCGATCGACGGCTTTACGCTGGCAGATGTGCAGGGCAATTGCGGCAAGGCTTTGGACATGGCTTACATGAAAAATGTCGCCCTAAGCGGCATTCATTTGTCCCATTACCAGGGGCCGCTCCTCACGGAAAGCCATGTGGAAGGAACCGGGATTTCCGCCCTGACTACCGAAAAGGATCCGTGACCAAGTTAAAGGATCAAACGGCCGTTATCGCACCCGCCCGGCGCGATTTTTCAGCAACACATCCGAGAACACGGCCGTGTCCGATTTGTCAGGCAGGTGCGAGCAGAAGCCGATGCCCACATAAAAAGGTCCGTTAATTTGAAGATGGATGGGCGGACCGAACGGGTGCATCGGTTCTCCTTCCAGGCTCATATAGAGTTGGAATGCGTCGCCCCGCTTTTCCAGTCCCACGCGCTGCGCTATAACGGTGACCAGATCGTCCGGCGTGGCACCGCCGGGCCGGCCCCGGCCGCCGATGCGATACTCCGTATCCTTAACCCGTATATTTTTTTCGGGACGCTGGCCGAGTTGGACCATTCCCGCGCCGTGATATCCCACCAACACTTCCCTGGAGCCGTCATCGAGGTCCTGCCGGATGATCAGAACCGCCTTGCGGTCGCCATAACCGTTGGTGTCAGGGAAGGTGATGTTCGCCGCGAGCGAAAAATCGCCGGACATTTTCTTCCAAAGAAAACGGAATTCATCGCGCGAATACCAGATGTTATATCCGGCGGAATCGATGGTGTATTGCTTCGTGCCGGCGTCATAGCTGGCGCTGCCGGGCACCACCGCGCTGCCGATGTCGGATTGCCCGTCAAAAATGCCGATGGGCACTTCGAAATTCCTGCTGGCACGGTGAAAATCCGACGGCGGCGCCACCTGCGTATGCGAGGCCGAACCCGGTTGCGCCCACGCGGGCACAACGGGCGTCTGCGCGGAAAGCATTTGCACGGCAAATAGTACGATGAGGAATGGCAGGAAATTTTTCATAAATGCGACTATAGATTATGCCGGTCCTTCTTGTAAACCGGATTATCCTCCATGTGCCGCCGCGGCATGGCAAGAGGGCTCCAGACTCAATTGGCCGCGACTGCCGCGGTTTTTTGCAGGCGATGAATGTCGTCCAGCGAATCGGGGTCGGTTTCAAGCTCTCCGCTTTGGAAGTAGTCTTCGGTGGGCATCGAACCGCGCCATTTCCAGTATTCCTCATGCCCGTCAGCAAACGCCATCGTGTCGCCGTTAGCATGCCGCCATGCGGGGATGTTGTACCAGGCATCGAGCGTGTCCGAATAAAGGAAATGGCCGTCGTCGATCGTTGAGATGTCCTCTTCGAGGAACGTCAAGGACGTGGTGGAATTAAGGATCTGGCTTTGATGATGGATGGGTTTGATGCTGTAATTGTCGGTATCAGACTGCGGTCCGCCCATAAAACCGCTCAGTGAATAACTCCGCAACGTCAGTGTGCCGGCGCTCGCAACCATACTCCGGTCCGTCGGACACCGATAGCTCGTGATGCTTTTAACGTAGGAATAGATGGTGCCGCTGGTAATGTCCGTCTGGTCGGTATCCAGGCTGGCGTTGCCCACCACCCAACACCCCGGCGGGCTTGCGGCGACATCCGATGAGCGAAAATACCAATCATTGGACGCAAGAATGCCATTATCATCATCAGTGTATAACTGCCAGCCCAGGTCCAATTGTTTCTCATTGTTGAGGCAACTGACCCGTTGCGCCTTTTCTTTGGCCCGCGCCATCGCCGGCAGCAATAAGGCCGCAAGGATCCCGATGATGGCGATGACCACCAGCAATTCGATCAGAGTGAATGCCCGCTGCACTTTCATTATTACGAGGACGTTTCCGTCGTTGTTACTTGTTCAACCTTCTTCCAATATCGGTTCCCTACTCATTGTATGTCCACTCATCGCCGGAAAAGGACATTTTTCCCATGGACAAAACTATTGGCTCACGTCCATCAACGACAGCTCGATGTTTTGCTGCAAATGACCGCTCATGGCCTGACCTTGCGCCGTGATTTTCATCGTTATGTCCTGGTCGCTCACCGTATCCACAAACATCCCCAGTGCCGGGTCGAACCAAACATCGCCTGTGATCTGCCCCTTCTGGAAATCGATCGCCGCGCCCGCCATGCCCGTGGCAGCCGATTGGTTTTTACTCTTGATGTTCCCCGTCACCTGGAGGTGCGCGCAGTTATGGCTGTCATGCTGCTCCCATCCCTCAAAAGTGTATGTTATATCCACTGTCATCATCCCGGCGCCGGTTGTGACGTCTCTGCTTTTGCTCCAACTATCGCCGATATTGACCGGATGGTCCGGCGATATCTGCGCAAATCCGCCGTATTGCTTCAACGTGCCTTCGTCGAAGAGTTGCTGGAACATCCCTCGTTGGCGCGGGTTTACCACGGCTGCGGCAAGATGCGTTTTTAATGCGTCAATGCCGTCGATTTTTTCCACGGTGCCATCGGCGGCGATCGAGTAATCGAGCGGCACATCCAACATCGCCCGCATGACTTTTGCCGCCGTTGCTGCCGGGCTGTTCGGTTTCGCCGGCGTTTTTTGTGTGGAATCAAAAGTGATGATGTCTTGCCCGTTTCGCGCCAGGTCAAACTTCTGGCTGTCGAATTCCATTTCAACCTGGTGGCCGCCGTCGTCGAGGGCTTTGAGAGGCGTCATGTGAAGCCCCTGCGTTATCTTCAAATGCTGCTGGAACGGTTGGCTGCCAGTGTTCACTTGCATGTCCTGGTCCAAACTCATCTCCAACGCGTATTTTTTTCCATCACTCCATCTGATTGTCAGATCCGTTGGCCCGTTCGTCGCGGAACTGGCGCTCCCATTGGAAGCCACCTGATTGCCGCCACTGTTGGCAGACCAGGAAACCTTCTTGGATTTCGAGCAGCCGGTTGACAATAACAGGCCGCCCGCCAGGCAAAAAGTGAGAGAGATAATAATTTTTTTCATAATTTATGTTCCTCTGAAAGAGCTGTGCGCACTGAGGAGACCGGTAAACAATAAACCAGCGCCTTTGGCTGCGACCACATCATTACCATGATTATTAATAACCGGAAAGCTCCAACATGTTACAATGGTTTTGCATGTTTTATGCATAAACCATTGTTAATAGCCATTCCACCCTATAAGTGTCTTTAAATCCCAAAAGGTGACAGGTTTTTTGTGTCAAATGGCATCAAACGAAAAAAGCCCCGCAAATGCGGGGCTTGAGAAAGCTTGCGGACTCCTATTTCCGACGGCGACGCATCAATACAGCGCCGAGACCGGAAATACCCAGAAAGGCCGCAATTGCGGGTTCGGGAGCGGCCTCAGGAGTGATGTTAAGGTTGTTGAAATAGCCGTTTCCGGTGGTGTTCGCGTCGGTTAGGTTAAATGATGCCGTGTTGAACGACGAACTGTCGAAGGTTCCACTCGTGGAGTATAACGGGCTGCCGCCGACAAAGGGAGATACTGTAAACGTGTAATTTTCTGAAGTGCTGTTCAGCGCGCCGCTCACCATCAGCGATACATCGATTCCAGCACTCAACTCGCTGAAATCGACACCAGTATTCGCCGGGTCACCTGCAGTTGAGGGATCATTGAATTCAAAATCGTCCACGCCTGAGCCGATATATTGGAAATCAAACGCGTTGCCAATCTCTACCGATAAAAGTCCCTGCCCTGGTCCAACGCCGCCGCTTCCAAGCTCAAAGCTCAATGTCTGGTTGTACAAAGACGCTGAACCACTGCTCCCTGTCGTAAAAGGACGCATTAAAATAATCTCTCCAGTCCCCGAACCTCCGTTGGCATAAACGCCCCACGCATTGCCACCACCATCTACAATTGGCGTGCCTGAATTACCAGTGCCGCTACCGGCGAGGTAAGTCCCGACATAAGGCGGACCATTGTTGTTGTCTACCGTTACATTCCACGAACCAAACCCGGTACCGTCGTTTGGAGGCGTTGTTCCCCACCCTCCGCCTGAATAATTCGAGGCAGTGTCATTAGCCGTGGCAGCAGCAAAGGCAGCACCCGTGGATAATCCAAACGCAATCGCGATGATGGAAGATTTGGCACCAATAAAGCGAGACCAAGTATTCATAAGGCTATATCAAACGATTTCGGGTTCAAAAGTTTCACCAATAATAGCAGCACTTGTGGAATCGTCATACCGCACGTTTGTGCGGTTTTGCCGCGTCCCCGGGTAATCAGTGTGGAAAAGGCTGGCATTCCCACAAGCCACCGCCTAACATCCAAAGCAGCATTTGCGGGCGTAGTTCAATGGTAGAACGGCAGCCTTCCAAGCTGCACACGTGGGTTCGATTCCCATCGCCCGCTCCAATTTAAAGAAGGGCCAATGAAATCAATGGTTTCATTGGCTTTTGCGTTTTTCAAAACCTCAAAGTGAGAATAAAAGTGAGAATATTTTAATTCGCACCTCTTTCAGGAGGCAGTACTACAGTTGGGTTTTACACATAGATCAATTTGCATATACAATTCAGCCTCAAAACGAGAAAACATAAGCCATTCAATTTCCCCATTCGACATGAGAGTTCAATACGCGAAAAACACCTACAATAAAAGCACCATCAGTTCAAGGTCAACATAGCAACGCATCCTGTGCGCGGTGTAGCCTTTTTTGCGACCGCAGAATAACTGTCGCTCGCAAGGGTGTTGCACCAGTTTGGACACAGAGTTTTCCAATCACCAAGGAGCCTGCAAACCTTGGTAGACATCTCAAGAAGAAATGGTTCGAAATGGAAATCCGGCAGTAGGAAGCGGCTCAAATGCTAGGCTCAGCCTTTGGGAATGCAACAGGCTGTTTCCAACTGCTCCATATCATACCCGTATCGCTGCATATATGGGATACGATTTGTTCAAAAGGGGGGAAATAGGATCAAAAACGGTAAAGACAACGAACCGTCAGGCGTTGCCCTTTTGTGAAAACCAGACTGTTTCGAATGAAAGCTAAAGCGAGGGTCGGAATCGGACATAAATGTCCACTACCTGTTTTAGAAATACCACATTTTCTTGTGGTTCTCAAGCATAATTAGGAGTAACTAGGGTGAACTTTGAGTAACCATCACTGGCAATTCTGGATGTTGCAAAGCTTCTCCAAAACTAAGATTCGAACTGGGACGAACTCGTTAGCAGCCAACTGCTTCCCTATGCGGGCATGGGAAATATTTCAACCGGACATTGTTCATATTTTAGCCATCTACCATGCCAAGAACCATTTTCATTCAATGCCAGTGAACAGGTCAAATCATCGGCCGAAAATATTTCAAGCTTAACCCCATCCTTAGTATTTCGAATGTCCCAAAATATCTCTTTGCGAGCGGCACCTTCACCGACCCTTCCTTCGGATAAAAAAGTCATCGGGCGCTCATCTAAACCTACCCTGCGGTAAATGAATCTGCGGTTCAGCAGATCACTCGCCGCCTGATTTTCCATTTCTGTTTTTAACGACGAGTCATACCATCGTACTTGGCCAAGACCGTTTTTAAAATGACTCCGCAAATCATCCAGAAATTTAAGACATTCGTCTTCATAAAGGAAACCGTTGATTCGCTTGTTTTCACCAAAGAGGTTCCATTTATCCGTGTTACGATGTTGAAATATACGTCTGCCGGTGAAATCGTGCTGACACATAGTTGCTTCAAGCCCACAAATGGAGTAAGGGGGCATCGAATACGGGGCTTTTAGTCTACGAAAAGCCATATGATATGTTTCTTTATCTCCATGTACATGTTGGTAAAAGAAATCGGAATGCTCATTGTACCACATCGCCAAATTTATTGGGCGCCAGCACTTCCTTTTGTTGATGAGTATTTGGCCGCTTTCAAATTCAGGTTCGTTTCGATACTCCACCCCGCATAGCGACCAAATCAAACGACTCTTACCCAACCGACAGAAATCCGGCCAGAATATGGCACCAGTTTCTTTATATTCGGGGGTCTCAAAAAGGAAAGTTGGATCCATGACCGGAACATTGTCGGCATCCAATAATAGCACTTCTTCATATGATGAATGTAATATACTAAACGGCTTTAGCTCCCAGCCATTCAAAATTCGACATGGAATTTTTTTCCTTAACTCCAACGCGTCAACACAAGTTACGTCTAAACTTGAAAGTAACTGACACATATTATTATCCATTTCGTGCTCTCCCAAATGCCATAATTGGATAGGCAGGTTGCAACCATGGAAACGAAGCATATGAATGCAGACCCAAGCATTGGCAAAATAGGTAGTTCCTCCAGCAGGTATGATTATACCACACCCTTCATAACGGTCGGGATATGGTGAAAGGTTTGAAATAAAGGAATTAGCAGCTTCCAGAGACGTCGAACTGTTAAGCATTGTATTCATTCTTAATACAAATTTTTTATTTCAATCCAAACCTCGTCATTTAGGATACTGCACATCATCAAAGGTAAACATTGGGTCGTGCAAGTCAATGATTTCCGCTCAGACCCTCATGATCAAAGAATTTACATCGACATAGGAGAAGTACAAAAACGAGAATGAATTGGATTAATAGTCAATTGATTCTCAAAAGGGAAATCTGCGTTGAATTATTTCAGCACTTTTCTTTGACGTTCTCATAACTTTGGAAATAAAGCGCGACTTCATAGTTTTTTTCGCTGAGACTTTGCTCGCCTCGATTTTGAGATAATCTTACCGCTCTGCCGGGTCAAAAAAGGCTTTGCAGCTTGATATTCTACTGGATCCAGATACTGAACTGCACCACCCTCAAAATACATTTCTATACGCTGAATGACATATTCCGCTTTGATCATATCCATACACCGCGGCAGACCTTTCAGAACATCTACGCACAAGTTTTCGGGATTATCCTTCTCATCTCCGTCGCCTAAAGGAACAGTTCTGGACTTCCAGCAGCCGCCCTGATCACAACATTTAAGACTTCCATTTGTGTGAATGAATTGATGGTGCGGATATGCCTCCCACTGAGACGGCTCTCGCCCGCCTGCGACAACAACGCACGGACGATTTTGGGGAACTCCACCTTTTACTTCGACAGCGGCTGCCAGGTGCATCAACAAAGTCACTGGGCATAAAACTCCTTGCGAATGGTAAACCAAGCGGACAAGTTGCCGCAAATCCGTCTTCCCCCGCAAATCCAAAATTCCATTCAATTTTGGATGGCAATGCCCGCTTTCTCCAATTTGCACAAACAAAATTTTGCCTATAAAATGATCGACCACCTGTTGAAACCGGCGGTGGTCCCACCATTTGATTGTATAATCATTTTTCCCCCCCGCAACTATAATCCAAAACGGTAAATCCATGCCAACAATCTCACGAATCTGTGAAAACCATGATTTTTCCGCTTTCGATATATGTATATCACCTTTGAATTCTGTTGGTTTAATTTGTAAATTAAGTTTTTGATTTAGAAAATCAATAAAACCATGGATGAAATGAGCCGGGATTTGATTGCTACGATGAATGAGTGGGTATAAGCACTCTAATGAAAGGACATCCGCTTCATCTTCGTCTAATGGTGTTAAATAAGGATTGTTTTCCCATAGGTGAGAGCACGGTGTTCGAACATCTGTTATAAACCGACCAGGATAACATTTATGCAAATCGCGTGTAGCCGCAGTAAGCATTACAATGTCACCTGGAGATTGAAAGTTTTTTAGGACCAACTTTTTGACTTGTAGTTCAGATTTTGCCATTTTCTCTTATATAAATTTTGGATTAATTATTGACCTGCAGAGTGATACCAGATGGTATAGCGTTTAACAAGTAATACCACTTCTAGCACGTAATTGCACTATTCTCCGGTGCGGTAATGTTTACTTGTTCAATGAGCCAAGGGTGTGAAACCAAGCTCCGTACGCGCTCGGCGCTTTGGCACAGGGGCTGTAGTTCCTGGCTGATCGCTTTTTCCAATGCTTCGAAAGTGTGCCAAAGGGTATTGGCGATCCGGTCCTTGATCAGGTCGCCGATGATTTCGACCGGGTTTAGTTCCGGACTATAGGGTGGCAAGGCCAGCAGATGGATGTTGGCTGGCAAGCCAAGGGCACCAGCCCGGGATGAAATCCTGCCTGATCCCAAATGACCACATGTTCGGCTTGCGGGTCTTGCGCTGAGAGGTGCGCCAAAAACAAATGACTCATTTCCAAGCTGACGCCCGGCAGGCAAAGAAACTCGGCAGCATTCTCCCCGTCTACTTCCAGTGCACTGTAAAGATAGCTCCATTCGTATTTGGTTTGATAGGGCGCCACCGGTCGCAACCCGCGCAAGCTCCAACACCGCCGCACCACCGGAATCAGGCCATAGCGGTGCTCATCGGCCACCCAAATGCGGACCTGCTTTCCACCAGCCACGCTCAAGTTCCTGAGCCGCGCGCAGAGCGTCTGCTGGAACTCGGCGCTTTGGGCCGCGTCTTTGCCGGCGTGAGTCTTGCGCGGCACCTTCAAGACTCCGCCCAATTTTCCCAGCCAGTAATATACTCCTTTGAGACTGAGGCTGGTCTGATGTTCGCGTTTAAGCCAGGCTTGGATTTCTTTGGCCCGTTTCCACTGCCCCTTTCTCAACCCGGCCAGCAACTGCTCCTGTAACTGGCCTTGGATCCGTGCCGGTGCTCCGCCGCCATGTTCACGTTTGAGCAAAGCGGCCACGCCACCAGCCTGGAGCGCATTGACCCAATTAAAAAACTGTCGTCGGCTGACCCCCAGTTGTTCCGCGATCTGAGCAGCCGTCATTTATCCGCCAGCAGCCAGCCGCATGGCCAATAAACGTTGTTGATCTTTAACGTTCTGGCACTGCGCCAGTGCTTCGGCAACCTCTTTGGCCAAATCCGGACGTTCAAGGTGAAATCGTTTCGGCATCACCCCTTTTGCCATACCCATAAATAGTGCAATTACAAACTAGAAATGGTATAAAGCACCATAAAAATAGCAAATTACACTGGCTTTGGGGTCATCCCAAGGATGAGGTAGCAAAGCAACTACTATGACAGTGCTCCTATTGAAAGTTTCTTGAGAAGTCTCAAACGCGCACTGATCCACCGCTGCCAGTTCGCCACACGAGCCCAGGCCAAAGCGCCGTTTTTGAATGAATCGAAGTCTTTATAACCGCGTGCGATTCCAGAGCGCCCTCGGTTATCTATCCCCTATGGACTTTGAAACCAACCTCAACGAGTAATACCCATGCCTTATGCGATCACACCCTGTCCACACATTCGAGGCAAGGCTATCTTCCTTGTGATCATTTACGTTGATAATCTTTCATTAAATGAGCCAAAGACATTTGATACTTACCATTTCCAAAAATCATATTAACTCTTCATTTTGTGTGATCACGCCATCGTCACTGGCTCGTGATAAACGCATCAACATTTGCGAAGAATTCGGAGAAGAGATTGGTTGGCATTGCAGTTAAGTCAGGGGTGTATATCTGGGTTCAGTATCGTAATATGCAAAAACATCAAACTCCAGTGAAAAGCAAACCGCGCTGGAAAAAAGCCATAGAGGAAACCGTATGATTTTTGGCGACTTCCAGAACGAGTGCGAGGCCGAGGAGCAGTTTGGGTTTCATGGCTCAATTTTCCGCAACCGGATGTATTCGTCACGAAGGATATTTCGTCCAAACCAATCTTCACCGACCAGCGCCCATTCATCAAGATTGAGCGTCGCTGCCGAATGCCATGCCTGTGGATTGCGTGGTTCCCAGACGATGTAAAAGTGATTCGTCTCGGCACAGGCGTAGCCATACATGGCTTCGATTTTGTCGGTGACGGCATTGGTGAGAATGACATATTTGCATTCAGCGCCCCGCACTTCCTGGTCGGACAATTCCAGCGACGTCGCGGCGATTTCCCTGGCTCCGGCATGAGTCAGCGCAACATCACGCTTTTCTCCGTGCGGCATGAAACCTGCCTTGGCCGGAAAGGTGATGACGGAATAATCCAATGCCATTCTGGAGGGCATGGGTTTTTCCCAACGCGGCCCGTTTTTGGCCCGCGTGCGCGCCTCGTCAAACTTCCATGGGAGCTTATAGCCGGAACGTCCGTTGTAACCAATGGCGCTGTAGACCAGATAATCGGGAAAGTCGCGAAATTCCGGAGGTTCCACCTGCGCATTCCACGGCACCCGTTTGACGGTCAGAACATTGTTTTCCAGATTGAGGCTTTCAATCTGATAATGCAAAAAGCATTCCGGGCCTGAACCCGGCGATGAATAGAGCGCGGGATTGGCTGGCTTGAAGAACGACCGCAGATATTCCTTCGCGTCTCCCGCCGCCATGTCAAAACGGGCGATATACCAATAAGGCCGTTTTTCCCAAATCCACCACTTGCAAACATAAGGGCCGATGATCAACACCTTTTCATCCCCGCGCATGATTTCCTGCGGATGCGGAAACCGTTCCAGCAGGGAGGGACCGTAAGGGTAATCCAAATCACCATTGGCATCAACCCGCTCGGAAGCGCCGGTGGCTGGGTTTTTCAGAAACAATTCATTGATTCGGACGCCGCCAGGCCAGCCGGATTCGCAATGGGTGTGGTTTTCCAAAACTTCGCCCGACGGCAAGCTCACAGACTCCACTTTTTCCTGAGGCTTTGCACAGCCGAACCACCCGCCGCTCAAAACGAGCGTGAGGCAGAGGATGAGTTTGGGTTTCAAGGTGGCGGGTAAGTGTAAGGAGGCACGCCGCTAATATCGCCATTGTCAAAAGACACCTGATAATAAAAAACTTGACCTTGTGTGTTGCTGGGGCCTAAATACCCCGACTGAAGAAGTGCCCCCCATTGAAATGCCTCAGATGTCGTTTCATCGAAATTGAAACTATAAATACAATTAACATTTCCATAAACTGCTACTTGAAGGACTTGTAACGTCCCGGCCTGAACGAGCACCCAGACAACATAATTGGACAAATTCGCATGCCGCATAGCATAATACAAATCGCCGGAGTTGAATGTTATGGTTGTTGGCCCGTTCCAGTGGAACCAATGATCAGGAGCAGTTCCAAAATTATAACTTTGAACATCGCTGATCGCGCTTGCTGATGTCATCGTACTTACTATTGTATTTATGAAATCACTACTGGCTTGTACCTTCGTAGATAAAGTAGTGCTATTATCAAATATATATAATGGTATTGTTCCTGCAGTTGCTGAAGTCCAAATCACCCCGGTATTATGATGCAAGGTGGCATCTAAATTTGTATAATTCGGGGTAATTGGCATATTGCTGACGGACGTCACTCCGCTGGGGGTGGTGCCGTCCATGAAAGCGCCCAGAAAATTCTGTGCATCGGGATATATCGTCCACGCAGTCCAAATTGCAAGAAGCGCCGCATATGCGTCACCCAGTATTGCTGAGTCGGCGAACACAATTTCACACCAACCGCTTGAATCGACAGCTGGATCGTCGTCTGGATTATATATGCCCGATCCATCGTTATCCTCCCACACGACAACAAAATATTTGGAATTGAAAATTTCACCGTCCAAAGGAAAAGACGATATACCAATATTCGCCGTTCCATCCGCAGCAAATGAAGCCGGAGATCCAACAAAGACGTAATTGCCACCGCTGTCAAAATAGCAAATGCTCGCTTTTAACTTGGGAAGAATCGTGGCGTCTGCATCCACGCTAACGCCTACGTTGGCCACATTCGAAGTATCCACCCCCACCATAATGTAGCTGTCGTGATTAGCGCCGGAACTGCCCGGCAAATAATTGGCGGAAACAGGGCTCAACAGATTTGACCACACTTCTGTGATATTAAAACTTCCCGAGCTTGACGAAGACGATGAGCCACTACTGCTACTGCTTGACGAGCTACTGCTACTGCTTGACGAGCTACTGCTACTACTTGATGAACTTGAACTGGATGAGGAGGAACTACTTGAGCTTGGTGACGAACTGCTACTCGATCCCGCTCCCAGCGCCATGAACGTCGATAGCGATTGTGTACGCGGACTGAATTGCATTGGCAAAGGTGGTGGCGCTTTCCGTCCTGATTGAGACAAATGTTTCTGTTTTTCGTCGGAAGCACGGCTGCCAGCCTTTGTCGCCAGACGAACCTCTGTTTTTCCTTTCGAGACAAAGGTTTTTTTTCGCGTTGCCATAAGCAAGATAATCAGAATTTTCCGAGGGCCAACTCAACCCAAAAAACAAGATAACAAATCAGTCCACTTTTGCAAGCTTTTTTTGTGATGGATCATTGCTCTGTTTCAATAAAAGTGCCTAGCTTTAATTGGTAAGTCGTAGGATTGTCTTCGATTTTATAACGCTGTTCAAGCAATTTAAAGTTAGAAGAACTGAGATAATTTGTAGATATTACGAATTCAAAAGAAACGTCTTTATTAACCGATTTATGAGGACAAACCTGTGCTTGAACAACCAACCCCTTTTGATCTTCCACCTGTAAAACTCCTAAAAAATTTTCCGGTTTATGGCCATTTTTTGGCATCATGATTATCGTAAAATAATCTTCCTCAGTCTTAGGCGCGTGAATATGAACTGAAATGACCCGAATAAATGAAAAATCAGAAGATAAGTTGTTTTTATCCACATAAAATGGAGGCGTTTCCATCCCGTTTACAATAGTATTGGAAAGTAAAAGCAACAAAAGACCGCAGCTAATAATAATCCTAATTCTCATGGGTGAGGAGCGCGGGTATCCCAAACTTCAATGTTTCCTGAAAATGTAATGTTTGAATCGGCATTAGAATCGGTTTGATGAGGAACATACTGCAAGTTAAAATACCCAGGGCTAATCCAGGAGGATGAAGCGGTCGTTAGATACTGGCAATTGGTGAACTCACATTGGTTATTTGAAAAGCCCGGCATGTAAGAACCGAGGTCGTATGCCTCGCCTTGCCAAGACGCACCAATAAACCAGTAACCCAAAGTTGACTGCATGTTTTTGTAAATGCTGCTATATAAACCATTAAAATCGGAAAGCTGATTGTTTTCATTAAAATTAATAGAACCACCTGAAAATGTTCCAGATGCACTCCAGTTTCCAGTACTGGTATCTAATTGCAGAACATATGTCACACTAGTTCCAACTGGGGGGCCGGAAAAAAACATTTGATAAGGATTGGGTGAAAGAAAATCACCGCGAAATTCGATGAAGTAGTCAATTCCCACAGAGCCATCAGGCCTCCTTCTCTTAACCCATCCTATCTGAGCTGAAATATCAATGCCGCCCGATAGATTAACATGAGCTTGAGAAAATGCAGGAACCATGGAGTTTGGGTCGCTCTGACAAGCAATCCACGGATCAAATGTACTAACTGTTCCCTGAACGCCAATAAGATTCCAATTGGACTCACCACCTGAAGCGACATAGCCTCCACCAACTTCGGATCGTCCTGGTTGAGGGATACAACCACTGCTTGAACTCGATGACTTCGACGAAGAAGAACTGCTCTTTGAACTCGAACTGGACGACAAACTGCTGCTCGACGAGCTTGAGCTACTACTTGATGAACTAGAGCTGGACGAGGAGGAACTGCTCGAACTTGATGACGAACTACTGCTTGACCCAACGCCCAGCGCCATAAATGTTGACAGAGACTGTGTTCGCGGGCTGAATTGCATCGGTCGAGGTGGTGGCGCTTTCCGTCTTGGTTGAGCCAACTGTTTTTCCCTTTCGTTGGAAACGCCGCTACCAGACCTTGTTGCAGGATGAACCTCTGTTTTTCCTTTTGAGAGGAAGGATCTCTGTCGTGGTGCCATAAATCCATTAGTTATAATTTTACTCAGGACCAATCCGCCACCAAGTTCAAGAATTTAATAACTTTTGAGATCGATTGTCAATTCCTTTTTTTAAAATAGCCAATTTCCTTGACATTCCGTCACTGATTATTATGAAATCACCACGAGTGTAATGGCTGCAGCCTAAGACTGCACATATAGCTTTTTGGGACTGTCATATGAGCGATTTAATAATTAGGTGTAACCAATCAGCAACCCAAGTTCTGCTGTTGACGGCGGTTATCAGGGATATCCATCGCAGTCTCCCGGGGATGTTTCGCACGGATGTGCGCACCCCTTATTCTGAATTTTGGGATAATAATCCATATCTTATATCTCTTAAAGAAGACGATGCGGACATTTTAATCGAGTGCAGTAATTCGCTAATCGAGAATTGCAATAAATTGCCCCTTCATTCCGTTCAAAGCTATGTTTTCGAGATTAATGAGCGGCTCCGCGTCAATATTCAATCGACTGCATTTTCGCCAGATGTCCACCTTTCCGTCCAAGAGAAAACGGCTGAAGTAGCTCAAATTGACGGGCGGTTGAAGGATCCATTTTGGATTCTGAATGCTGGCTGTAACCGAAAACGAACTGTCAAGCAATGGGAACATTGCCGCTACCAAAAACTAGTAAATCATTATAAGGGCAAAATTCGTTTTGTGCAGATTGGCCATGTTAATGACATGCATCCAACATTGGACAATGTGATTGATTTGCGCGGAAAGACAACCCTCAGAGATTTAATGCGGTTGATTTATCATGCTCACGGCGTTGTTACATCTTCTGGTTTATTGGCACATCTTTCCGCAGCTATTGAGAGTAAAAATGGCCGTTTACGTGCATGTGTTGTAATCGCCGGCGGACGTGAGCCTGCTAATTGGAACGCCTATCCAGGTCAACGTTATATCACTTCAGTCGGCATGTTGCCATGCTGTAGCCTGGGTGGTTGTTGGCGCTCCAGAACAGTACCATTAGGAGATGACCAGCCAGAAGATAAGGAAAGCCAACAGTGTGTTAATTTTAACAAGGGTATTGCCCGTTGTATGGACATGATTAGCGTTTCTGAGGTTATCCGGCATATTGACGATCTTCAATACGAAGATCCTTCTTGGAACAGCTCCGCCGCAGTAATCAAGAACTATTGCGGATCCCAAATCGAACCGGATTTCCCAACTGAAATCCTCACAACTTCTAATGCATTGCGTAAACAGGAGAATTTTACAGCATACATGGACTCATATCCCGGTGGATACTCAGGTCGCGGCATTGTCATTTGCGCGGGGGGGGCAAAATTATTCGCCAATGCCTGGGTATGCATCAATATGATTCGACACTTGGGTTGTCAGTTGCCAATCCAAATGTGGCATATCGGGCCAGGAGAGAGAGACGAAAAGCTAGAATATATGTTGTCATCCCTCAATGTGCAATGTATTAATGTTCTTGAAATTCAAAAACGTCATCCTGTTGGTCGCCTTGGAGGATGGGAGATAAAGCCTTATGCGATTCTTCATTGTCCTTTCAAGGAAGTCATGCTCCTGGATGCTGACAATGTTCCCGTTGTGAACCCTGAAGTTTTATTCGACACACCTCAATTTCAAAATACAGGGGCAATTTTCTGGCCGGATATCGGGCATTTAAGGCCAGATGCTTCTATTTGGAAGCTTTGTGGTGTGTCATATCGGGACGAACCAGAATGGGAAACAGGCCAAATTGTGGTAGACAAAGAAAAATGTTGGAAACCACTGTTGCTTACCATGTGGTTTAATGAGCATTCGGATTTTTATTATAAATACATTTTGGGAGATAAAGAGACGTTCCACATGGCATTTCGGAGATTAAATTCACCTGTATCCATTCCAGATCATCCTGTTCGCGTTATCCACAATGTGCTTTGTCAATATGATTTTGAAGGACGAAGAATCTTTCAACATCGGACGCGCAAGTGGAAGTTTTTGGAACCAAACGAACGGGTGCCTGGCTTCTTATTCGAGACGGAATGCCTCACCTTTCTTCATCAATTTCGCGAAAAATGGGATGAGCCTGCGAATTTGGTATCTCGTATCGACCTTGATACAAAAACCGCTAAAGAGCGGGATTATATTTTAGAAACTGCGAGTCAAGCCTTTGATTATGTTCGTGTTGGATATGACAGTCGACCTATGACTTTCTCTGCAAAGGGATGTATTGAAACCGGGCGAGGCGGTTGTGAAAAATTTTGGGATGTACGAGAAGATAATGGACAAATGGTGATGGAAATCTCTTATGAAAATGGCGTTATTTGCCAATTAACAGAACACGGTAATGGCGATTGGAGGGGTCGTTGGTTGCATTTTGAACGGATGCCGGTGGAACTTCGCCGCGTAAAAGCAAAGTCTTCTTCTTTCGATCCTTTAATTTTTAATTGTCCAACTTTCGAAGAGAAACAAATACTTTTTCGTGCGCCTATCAACGGCTATTCGGGTTATGGTCTTCACGCGATACAAATTATTCGGGACATGAGAAAAATGGGATATGAAGTGCTCATTCGAGCGACTCATTTGAATGAAGCACATGCTCCAATTCCAATGGACGTTCGCAAGCACATTGCCTGTCAAGACATCTCTAAACGATGGGAGTTGGTGCTATTACCACCAGCAGGCTTTCATCCGAAACAAGGAACCGATTCACTTGTTTTTACTATGTGGGAATCTACACGAATTTCACCCGAAACCGTTTTGCGATTAAATGAGGCCGCCCAAATCGTTGTTCCATGCCTTTGGAATGCCTCATGTTTCAGTGCGTGCGGCATTGATCGCCCAATTGAAATTGTCCCACTTGGAATTGATCCCGAAGTCTTTAGTTTGAGATCTATGCGTTTAGACGGACCATGCATTTTTGGCACAGCAGGTCGGATGGAATCGGGAGGCATGCGCAAGGGAATTCCAGAGGTAGTTCAGGCATTTCAGGATGCATTTCCCAACAATCGAGATGTCCGGCTTCACATTAAAATTTTTCCTGATGATGAATTGCCAGCGTTTGATGACAAACGAATTAAGATAATCGGTCAATATCTGAAAGAGACAGAACTGGCAAAATGGTTTTCTGAGTTAACTTGTTTCGTGTCATGCTCGCATGGCGAAGCCTGGGGCCTAATGTTGCATCAAGCACTCGCCGTTGGTCGCCCAATTATCAGCACATTATATGGAGGCGTTGCAGAATTTTTTAATGAGGAAATGGGCTATCCAGTTGGCTTTCGACTAGTTCCGGCGCAAGGCTTTTACGAAGGGTTTGGTTTTTGGGCAGAACCCGACCAATGCGAAATTGTTGACCAGATGCGGCGTGTCTTTAAAGATCGTGAGAAGGCAAAGCAAAAAGGCTTAAAGGCTTCACAATGTGTTTCAGGCCTAACGTGGGCGAATTCAAATGCGCGTCTGTTAAAAATAATGAAGCAGGTTGGGATGGTAAGTTAACAAATATTGACTCATGCAAAAAGTCATTACCATAGTATTATGTAATCGCCCATGCTATACTAAGCAAGTACTTGATGCATTGAAAAAATGTGAAGGCGTCGACGAATATTTGGTTTTGCCGTTTATTGAACCGGGGAATGATGAGGTGATTGAGTTGGTTGGTGCTATCGATTTTGCGGAAGTAAAAATGACAATCAACCCAGAGTGCTACGGTGGCGGACGCAATACATTTCAAGCATGGGAATGTGGACTTGGGATTTCTGATTTTATCGTGCATATGGAAGATGATACGGTGCCGGCACCTGATTGCCTTCGCTTTATGGAGTATTGCCGCAATGCATATCGTGCTAACCAACAGGTTTTTTCTGTCGCTTCGTATAATCGTTTTCCTTGCCCACCAGAACGGCATTATGCAATCTCAACTCGGTCTGGGTATACCTGCTGGCTGGTCGGCATCTGGAAAGAGCGATGGTCGTGGGCCAGGGCAGATTGGAACCCAGATCCAAATCGATACGCGACTTATTTGGCAAAACGCATTAAAAAGGAGCGTATGCGTGAAGCATATCCCTTGCTATCACGTGTGCAAAATATAGGAATCGAAAATGGCATCCATGAACACAGCGCCCGTTGGCACCAAGTGTATCATCATACAGATCATTGGGCTGCCAACTATCCTTTGACTTCTCGGCAATATTTTGAAACTGACAACCCATTGGTTACCGCTGTGATGATCACCGGTATGCATTCAGATAGATACCATTCTGCTCGCCTGGCAATTGAATGTTTCAAAAATCAAACCTATACTCACCGAGATCTTCTCATAGTTAACCACGGCAACCGATCGCTGGACCCAAAAGATGATGCGCGTATTACAGAAATTATGGTGAAGAAGAAATCAGGAGAAACAATTGGTGATTTAAGAAATTTAGGATTACTGCATGCAAACGGCGACTTCATAATTTGTTGGGATGATGATGACTGGCATGGCCCTAACCGAATTGCGATGCAAATGGTCGCACGACGTGGAAAGGCCGCAGTATTACTTTCACAGCAAATTCGATGTAACTTAACAAATGGTTCTGGTTTCTACATAAAGGTTCCAGAAGGTATTCCGGGTACGATTCTTTTTCCCAATTTGGCAGAATTAAAATACGAAAAGCTCGTTCACGGAGAGGATAAGCGATTCCTTGAACTTTTCGACAACATTGTTGTTATTGATAATGATCCAATGCTGCATGTCTGCACTTATGATGGGCTTAATCTATTGGATGCCCAGCAAATGATGCAAGATTATGCTGACCATCGGCGATGTAATCGTCTCGATGTTGCAGATGTGTTTAAGCCTGAATTGAAGAGGCTTCTCGCGCTATATGGCGTGACTCATATAAGCACCTTTAGAAGGAATTTCTTATCGGTTCGAGCACGCGAGGAACATTTAGCGGGATTGCTTTAACAATAAGGGGAATATGCTCAATGCTCAGCTAACGCTAAAATCGGCTCTTAAAAAAACTGATGCTTTTATTAAGCAAGCGCCTGATTGTCCAAGTAACTTTGCTGATTGTGGCATCATTATCCCTGGCGGAGGATTAAAATATTTTACAAATGCGTGGGTCACAGTGCGAATGTTGCGAAAACTGGAATGTAACCTTCCTATTCAAATTTGGCACCTCGGTCCATCCGAGATAGACGACCGAATGCGAGCAATGACCGCCCCCTATGATGTGGAATTTATCGATGCTTACGAAGTTAGAAAAGCACATCCAATTAGAAATTTAAATGGTTGGGAGTTAAAACCATTCTCAATTCTTCACTCACGATTCAAAGATGTCATTCTTATTGACGCGGATAATGTTCCAGTTGTAAATCCAGATTTTCTTTTCAAAACCCCTCAGTATAAAGAACTAGGGGCCATATTTTGGCCGGATTTTGGCCATTTAAAACCATCAGATCCCATTTGGGATATTTGTGGGGTTGAATTTCGAGATGAACCCGAGTGGGAATCAGGTCAAATTGTAGTCAACAAGGAAAGGTGTTGGTCTGCGCTGCAATTAGCGATGTGGTATAATAACCACTCGGATTTTTTTTATCAGTATATATTAGGAGATAAAGATACATATCACTTAGCCTTCCGAAAACTAAACCAACCTGTCGCGATGCCGTCTACTCCTGTGAAAGCAATAAAATGGACGTTGTGCCAGCATGATTTTGATGGAAACCGAATTTTTCAACATCGAGTCAACGACAAGTGGAGCTTGGAAAAGGAGAATGACCATATATGGGATTTCCAATACGAAGCAGATTGCAGGAGATTTTTGGAAGAATTACAAACTTTATGGTTCGGTAAAAAGCAGCAAACTCCACGATTTAATAATGCCAAGCGTCCTCAAAAGGAGAATGAATTGGCTCATGAAATTATTCGCAATGTATTTTATTATGAACGGATTGGATTCGACAGCCGTCCGATGACTTTTGGGTCGGATGGTTGTGTTAAGCAAGGGGCTGGCATTCATGAGACTTATTGGGATTTAAAACGAGAAGGAGGGGCATCCATTTTGTTCATCTCGTCTAAAGCCCAGATAACGTGTTCGCTTACTAAAGATAAAGACGGCATATGGAAAGGCCATTGGCTAATTGGCGAGGGTATGCCAATTACGCTCAGAACATTCCAACATGCGGCATGGTTCAACCAAAAGAGACATCTTAAAACAAAGCGCCTTGACGTGCGAGTGAAATTCGATTGCGACATTTCTCCGAAATTAATGCTACAAGGGAGGAGTCTCTTCAAATCAATGGACATTAACCTTCATGCGTCTATACAATCACAAAATCGAAAGAGCATTTCAATAAATACGAAAAGTATTAAATTCGATCAAGTATTATGGGTCTGCCCATCAACCGTAAATACTCGCATTCCTAAGGGTCTTCTCTGGGCCACTTTCTGGGATCCATTTTGTTCCACCCCTGAAATGATCAATCGTTGGAAGATGGCATGTGGCTTAATAGTGCCGAGCGAATGGGATGCATCCGGGTTCAGCTCTACCAGCATAAACCAACCGATATGGATCCAGCCGCTAGGGATTGATAAAATGACATTTAATTATTTGCCTATAAATAGAAATGGCCCTTGCGTTTTTGGTATTTTAAATGACAGCCCTATATCTAGATCCCATATTTCAATTATAATTGAATGTTTTTTAAAAGCATTCCCTGAAACGACGGATGTTATGTTAAATATATATCAGCCAAATGTAAGGCCACATGCGCCAGTGGATTCACGCATTAAAATAATCCACAGTCATTTAACGGACAAGCAGTATGCCTCTTGGCTGCATAGGTTGACGTGTTTTATATCTTCTAAAGAACCGCATGGATGGTCAACCCCTGAACATAAGGTTCTATCTGTCGGACGTCCTTTGCTTGGCCCCCGATTTGGAAGGATTGCAGATTTGCTATCCACAGAAACAGGGTATCCTGTTGAGTTTTCGATTAAGAAAAGTAATGTCATTGGAAGTGGAATAGAATTGAACTCAGAGCATATGATTTTTCAAATGCAGCAGGTTTATAATGACGGTGATTTAGCAAATAAATTAGGGTTAAACGGCACAAAGCGAGTTGAAAATATTACTCATAAAAGCTTTTTTCGCAGATTAGCCGTGATATTAAAAGGCCAAGCTTAATTGTCCATGAGAAATCTAATGTTCAACTGCAATTTGCCGGCTTCCGAAGTCGTCATATTGACCGCTGTGATTCGTGATTTGCACAAATGTTATCCTGGTGTATTCACAACCGATGTTCGTACTCCTTTTCCTGAATTTTGGGAGCACAATCCATACATAACCAGAACAACTGGAACTTTTGAGATTGTTGAATGCGAAACATTGTTGTTGAGAAAGCGAGACAACGCAACACAACATGTCATACGAGATTCCATCAATTATTATAATGAGAAACTGGGTTTACAGATTCAGCCAACATTATTAAAGGGAGATATTCATTTATCAAATGAAGAAAAGCTTTGGAGTTCTCAAGCCAAGGAAATTGTTGGTGAGGAAATGCCATTCTGGATAATAGTAGCTGGAGATAATGAGCCTCATTCAGTCCGGCGCTGGGAGTCAAACAAATTTCAACAAGTCATTAATCATTTCAGAGGAAAAATCCAGTTCGTTCAGATAGGCGAGCCATCACATCCGAGGCTCAAAAATGTCATCGAACTGCTTGGAAAAGTTAATTTACGCCAATTAATTCGACTTATCTATCATTGCCAGGGTATCGTTTGTCTTAATACAATACATGCGCATCTTGCCGCTGCGGTTGAAACTAAATTTCCACATTTTACAACTCGGCCTTGCGTTGTTGTCGCCGGAGGAACAGAGGCTGTACATTGGGGGACATATGCTGGACATCAATTCATTCATACAGTCGGCGCGCTGTCCTGTTGCCTTAAAGATGGTTGTGGAAAAACTCATATTCATGATTCAAATATTGAAGAAAAATCTCATTCGAATGGTCGTCTTTGTATCAATTTGTTTCGCAAATTGCCGCGGTGTATGGCAATTATTGAAGCCAAAGATGTTATCCAAAAGATCGAAATTTATTTCCGCTCCAGTTATTTTCCGTCTCTTATTCAAAAGCAAAATCAGGCAGCCTCAGCGGCAATCAAAATCGGCAGTAAGGTTAGGTGGGATAGTAATAAGTTGGAGATCCACTCATTTCGGCAGACAAGCGAACGTTTTATTAAACATATACCGCCTTATCCTAATCAATTTGACAAGCGAGGAGTTGTTATCTGTGCGGGCGGTCAGTATTTACAATGTGCTTGGGTTTGCATCCGAATGTTAAGAAAACTAGGATGTAAGCTTCCGATCGAATTATGGCATTTGGGTGTAGACGAGATGGATGAGAACATAAGGCTTTTGCTAAAGCAATTTGGGGTTCGTTGCGTAAATGCATTTGATGTTAGAAAGCGGCACCCGGCACGAGAACTAGCGGGTTGGCCTCTGAAAGCTTATGCAATTAAACACTGTAAGTTCGAGGAAGTCTTATTGCTCGATGCAGACAATGTTCCCGTACAAAATCCTGATTATTTGTTTGAAACTCATGCATACCAGCACTCGGGAGCAATTTTTTGGCCCGATATACGTCGAGGCATTACGCCAATAGTTTGGAAGCTTTTTGGAATTCCATATATTAGAGAGCCAGAGTTTGAATCCGGGCAAATTATTATAAACAAAAGAAGGTGTTGGCGTGCATTGTGCCTTGCACTGTGGTTTAATGAGCATGGCGACTTCTATTACCGGCACATTTTAGGAGATAAAGATACATTTCACTTGGCATTTCGTAAATTGCGAAAATCTTTTTCCCTTATACATACTTCTGTGGAGCGTATACCGGGCACGATGTGCCAACACGATTTTAAAGGGCGGAGGATTTTCCAGCACCGTAATCAATACAAGTGGCTATTAAACGGATCTAATCAACAAGTACCAGGGTTTCAATATGAGGACAACTGTCTATCTTTTTTGGATGAGCTGCGCTTGAAATGGCTGTCCCCCCCACGAGAATCTGTTATCAGTACCGACACCAGTCAAAATAAAACCATTACTGATAATATAAAGACATTAACGACCAATATTTATGAGTATTACCGTATTGGTTTCGACAGTAGACGAATGTCGTTTAAAGCTGATGGAACCATTGGCTTAGGTTTGGCCCCAATGGAGAAATTTTGGCAACTAACATTTCTCAAAGGTCAACTATGGTTGGAAATATTTTCTGAAAAGAATACAACTTGTCGCTTAACGATGACTTCTTCAGGTAGCTGGGTGGGGCAGTGGAATTATTTTGAAAAAATGCCCATTAAGCTAACGTTGGAGAGTAAAATGAAGCGAGTATTCTCTTTACCTATCAAATCTGAACATCGCAGGATTCTCTTTCGAGCTCCCCTCAATGGATATACTGGTTATGGATTGCACGCCAATCAAATTGTCACCGATTTACAAAAGTCTGGTTACGATTTTTATATTCGTGCCATCGATATTAACGAAACTTTCGCCCCAATTCCTTTAAATGTTCGAAAAGCAATTGTCTGTCAGGAATACCCGAGCAAGTGGGAACTGGTTTTGTTCCCACCAAGCTGGGCTCCAGTGGCGGGCAAAAAGACTGTGCACTTTACGATGTGGGAATCAACAAAATTGCATTGGTCGGCCATTTCAAACCTTAATCGCTGTGAATGCATAATTGTTCCAACACAGTGGAATGCGTCATGTTTTGTTAATTCAGGAGTAAAGAGCCCAATTTATATTGTACCACTCGGAATCAATACTGATGTTTTTCGATATTCCCCAATGGATATGATCGGCCCCTGTATTTTCGGAACTGCCGGAAGGCTTGAATCAGGTGGTACCCGAAAAGGAATTAATTTAGTTATTAGTGCTTTTAAACAAGCGTTTCCTCGTCAAAAAAATGTGCAGTTATACGTTAAAATATTTCCAGACTGTGAAATTCCATCCGAAGCAGACGAACGCATCAAGTTTAATCGCGAATATTTCAGTGAAATGCAAATGGCAAACTGGTATCAACACTTGACTTGTTTTGTTTCGGCTGCGCGCGGAGAAGGATGGGGCCTGATGCAACATCAGGCACTGGCTATGGGTCGTCCAATCATCAGCATACGTTTCGGGGGCACCGCAGAATTCTTTGATGAACAAATGGGATATCCATTGGATTTTAAATTAATTCCGGCCGAGGATTTGTACATCGGTTGTGGATTATGGGCGGATCCAGACGAGAAGCATCTGATACATCTTATGCGCCGCGTTTACAGTGACCGAGAAGAGGCTGGGAAATTAGGTTTGAAAGCGACAATTGCCACTTCAAAATATTCATGGTCAGAATCGAGCCAGAAGTTACGAAAAGTGCTGCAAGGTGTAGGAATGGTTGAATAAATATTATTTGAATTTTGATTGGGATTCCGTGATTCCGTATCGCAATTTTATACAGATAGTGTTATTGATCTCTTGTATTCTTCTGGCAATTTCATAGAGTGTCAGCATGAGTTCTGTTCATGTATGTTTGGCATGCCTTTTGGGCAACTGCTTGCGTAACGTTGCTTCGACAAAAATCCTAGCGGACTTTATCGGTTACGAATGGAACATCGATTTAACGCAAAGCATAGCATTACCTGAATTGAATCAAATTATGCAAGAACTTTTCCCGCAACGAATCGTCCACCTTTCCGCCGGCAGTTATCCTTTAATCAGTGAACGTGATTTATTTCAGTTTGTCGACGTATACGGAACTAACAGCCACCCCATAGTAGAGGCTGTGGTTTCAGATGTTCCATTATCTAGTTTTGGAGTCCGTCATATTTACGCCATTCGTCATTCTGCGATGGATGATAATAATTATATTCAGCGGAAAATTAAATTTTACAAATACGACGTCCTATGGCCTAACCATTTATTGCAGGACGTGAAGAGTTTTATTAGCAACGAAGCAAATGGCTCTCTTTCGAATTTTGTAGGTTGCCATATACGATATACAGACAATCTCCGAGATCAAACAAAATGCAAGTTCAATCTGAACACTTCATTATCTACATTTATTGAAAGATTGAAACAAATAAACAATCAGCCAATTTTTTTATGCACAGATAACTCCGATATCAAATTGTTAGTTAAAGAAGCTTTGCCGAATACCAATATTTTGTATCCGAATAAGTGTACTCAAAACTCATATTTATGGCAGCCTGTTTACGAGATGCTTTTGCTTTCGAGGACCGCTTATTTGATTGGGAGTCAATCATCAACATTTTCTTACGAATCCAGTTTTATTGGCGGAATTGATATCGAATTATTTCGAAACAACCAGTGGAATAAATATAGAATATCGGAGAATAAGGCATGATGTTTAAATGCTTCAATAGAGTTTTTGAATATCACAATTTTAAAACTTCGCATATTATTTTAGATGAAATTATGACCGTGGGAGATAGCAGTTAAACAGCTCCCTAGATGTGACGATCTTCAGCACTTGGCCAATGATTGAGTCCGTGCTTTAGACTTCACAAAGTTCAATTGAGTTTGCTCTAAAAACTCTCGTTGGATCTAAATCCGAGAAATATGTTGGCAGAAAAATCGGCTTGGAGCACGCTTGCTAAGATTAACTTTAAACGCTTCACTTTTACATTTGCAACTTGTTTATCACCGCCCTGTACCATACATATTAACCGAATTCAGCATTTCAGGAACAACAGCAAATCGCTTTACATTATTGCTTAAAAATGATAATCTAGGCACGTTCAGAAAACAATGTAAAAGACGTAGAGTGTCGATTATATTTTTAAAATGAATTATTATTTCGAGATGGACGGCGGTTTGGGTGATGTTTTACACAAACTGTATTCACAGGGTGAATACAGACAAATCGAGAATCTCGATCCGGAAGACAGGGCTGAAATTGTCTTGATTACAACCAACCCATTTGCGGATGAACTCTTCAAATGGCACCCCAAACGCAAGCAATTGAAAATCAGAATTCTTCCCGCTTGGTCACGGCACATTGAGGATGAGGATTCCGAAAGACGCGCTCGATACGAATTGCCTCCGAAGTCACATATAAGTCGTGTCCCGCATTCATCCGAAGTTGTGAAATTTTATCCATCCCCCTCAGATTTGGATGTAATCACACGGCTCGGCAACCAGAAATATTTCGTGTTTGCAGCTTCGTCATATGAAGAATACAAAATTTTTCCGCCGGCAGTTTTTTCGATGATTTGCCAGCAGGCAAAAGAGTTACAGATTAAATTAGTGGCCGTCGGTCGAAATTATACTGCCCAAAACGGAATGCGACGATACGAACCTCGAGACCCTGAAAACCCTAACATCATAGATCTGATTGATAAATTAAGCGTCCCAGGGACGGCAAGAGTAGTCGAGGGAGCGCAAGGCGTCGTTTGTTCGCATAGTTCTATAAATCTACTGGCATGGCATCTTAAAAAACCGACTCTTCTATTTTACCCCCAAGAAATTTATGATGCGCACGTCATCCACGGACCGACACGATATACTACATTTGGCTTGGAATATCCGACTACACGACATGCCCTTTTTAAAGACTGTACCGTTGAAATGATCCGCGAATTTTTTACAATGACGAATGGATTGATGTAAGCGTTACGTTGTAATATTGTCACTACTTACAACAATTTTAAACTCTTTAATAGTGACAGACAGATGTTCTAACGGCTCAAGCGTTGGACTTTCACACCACTGATCAACAAATCGTCCCCTTCATTTTGGAACCGGAAGTCGGAGCCGCCATTTTCCAAGTGGCCAAAACCGGCGTCGCTCACGTAGAACCGGGCCAATTTCCACTGTCTCGAATTCCCACGATGGAGAACATACGGGTACCGTTTATAGACGCCGCCGAGTGTTCCGCTAATATCCGTTGAATCATAATCCATCGCCACGTCACCACTGCCTCCATCGAAATAGGTTAGGTCAATTTCCAACGTCTGTCCGGCTTTGGGCCTGAACGCATCTGGCACGGCCAGATAAAAATAATTTGGAGATGCGCTTTGATTAACTAGCCAGTAATGTCGCCCTTCGCGTTCAATTGTCGTAAAATTTCCGTCTACTTGAGGGATAGGTGTCACCCCATTGGTGTTGTCCGGCGTACCGAGAGCGTTCGTCATATCTGTATTGTAATAGGCGCGAATGGTGGCAAATTCATCTTTCGGCAAAAGGAACATGTAACGTCCAGGATACGCCGCATTAACGCGATCAATCACGCGTTTAATTGCTGAATATCCATGGTCTCCTTGGTAGAACCCACCAACAATGCAAGTAAATCCCCAAAAAATGGGTTTCGACGGGTCAGGTTTTATTGACGTGATCTGTTTGAAAAGATCTTCCTCATTACCAGCGCCAGTGGTTTCAACTTCTGGCGGAAAACCGGCTGTAATCTTAAAGCCTTCAGAAAGCACACCATCAAATCCGCACATCTTCATATATTCGCTGTATTTCAAGCTTGGAATATCTCCCATCCAAATGTGGCCTGAACGAAACCCGGCTCCCTCACACCAGGCGCGGGTCAGACGGCACCATTGCGGAAATAGGTATTCATTATAATATTCGATAAAAATATATTGGAAACCAGTCGGCCCGGCGACCAGTTCATCATTGGTCGTCAGGTTTGAATAATACCAATCTAACAATGGCGAATTTAATTCCTGTAGCCCGGGTGCCAGTTCTGTTCCCACCGGTATGGTTCCTCGTGTAGGATCGTGCCAAAACTTATAAAGCGGGTTTTGATCGAATTCAAGGTTGTCACCATCGCTCCAAATGATGTGAGCATAAACTTTTCCCGGTTCTGCCTTAATCGCCGTTCCCGGGGATTGCGTATAAGTTTTATCCGGAAAACTGGACCAAAAACTTCCATTTGCATAAAGATCACTGACGACATATCCAATGCCGTACGGGTTTGCTATATAATTGGCTCCATCAGCATCGCTCGCATACCCCATTAGTGAAGTACCAACCCCATAACCCGGAGTGCGGAAAATTTTTTCCACTTCAGCCCGCTCAGTATCAAAATCCAGCCAAAACACAAATCCTTTGCTGGCTACCGCATAATCGGTGATCGGATTGCCAATGCGCTCTCGATATTTGTCGCGGCGGTTGCTGGTCGCGAAAATCACTTTTTTAGTACAATTTGGCATCAGATTAACAAGAGCCCAATCATAAGCTTCAAGCCGATTCGCCCATCGGTTTCGAAGGTCTACCACTTCACCATTCCAACCGAATTCGGAAGTCAATTCATGCTCAATTGATTTTGTGACGGGAATCCCATCTTGCTGTGCCCCATACATCAAAGCCATATACCAGGTCCAATCCTTTTTGGGATCGTAGATGAACATTTTATTTACATTTCCGTGGTATTTTTGAAAGAGCGTTCTAAGCCCGGCGTTGGTGCCTGTCAATCGTGGTAATTCCAGGTATGGTTTCCCACAATCTTTAAGCGGTCCCCAATCCCACGGATTATTAACCAGGTAAATTTCAGCGGATTTTTGATTAATAATGCCTTGCAAAGCCCAAGCCGCCATCCAAGCATCCCCACTGTCCCTGTGGATATTAACCACATAAACGTTGGTTGCTGCTGGCATTTTGGGGAAGAGGCCGCTCGCAGCAAAAACTGATTGGATGCATAAAGTAATCCCAAGGAACAAAACGCAGCGAAATTTGCTTTTTATGGCATCCATGATAGCAGCATCACACCTAACCACTTTTGCGTCAATGAAAAATATACAGGAAATTACTAGCGAGAAGGAGACATTCTTCCCGAGATTCAATTTGTCTTTTACGTATCGTCGTTATGGATTCTCATCTCATTAAGCCTGATCTCAGCAAATATTTTAAAATTTATAAGGCAATTCTTATCAAGGCCGTACCAGACTATCTAATTCAAAATAAGATCACGCTTCATTTTCTATTTTGTATTTATCTCTGCTCGCATCACCAAACCAGCCATGAAAACCGAATGATTTTTCAATCGACCAGTCGGGGTATTCAGGAATCTGATTTTCAAATGAAAATCTCAACGCTAGATCAATTGGTGCAATTTTGCATCCATAACCGCGGTAATGATTTACATATTTTCGGCAACAAAAAACATCTTCGGGTTCATTAGCATAAGCCGGAGCAGCTCTTCCCGCCTCAAGCCACCGTTTTGATCTTAATGAGAAGCCGCCATTGCCCACGCGACAAGCCGCATTTGATGTCATATGCGGCGGCCATGGCGCACCTATGTAATCATATTCTAAAAACTCTTCAGTCCAATGTTCACGATTGATGCCGTAACCATCCCAATGGACCGTGATACAGAAATCAGTAAAAACGTAATCAGCCAATCCACTGATAATGAAATGGCCATAGTCGCCTATCTCCCACCGGCCATCTGGCATCCAACGATCAAGTCTTTGCCAATGACCCGAAAATTTTACAGTTGGTGCTGTAGGCGACAATAAAAGTTTTTCGACCTTATAAGGCACTACAGTTGATGTCCGTTCAATGGCAATCGCATGTTGATCAATTCTAAGGCTGGTCGCGGCTACTATTGTAATCATAGTTATCAATATAAAGAAATCGATTCGAAACTTACTTATAATAGATTTCTGTATTAAGTCAAGACATATTATGAAGTCGTTGGCCTTACCTCGGTTGTGTGGGTTAAGGGTCACTGATAATCAAAATTTCAGATATGCCTATAGATTGGTCATAAAGACGGCTCTTCTACAAACATTTTCTAAAGTTTAGCCTTACAAATCAAACAGGTCGTACAAAACGCCTGAATGCCTTTTGATTTATAAAAACGGCATGAACTTATTTCGAATTGGAAAATAATGAAGACACTATATTACAAATTTGTGAAACAAACTGTTCCTTTTCGAAATAGGCCCGATAAGCATTAAGCGCATTTTGAGCGATCTGCCTTCGTTTATCTTCGTTCTCTAAAAAGTATCTACAAGTTTTGTATAAATCCCGGAAGTCTGGTTTTACTGGGACATATGTTTCATTCGGAATATAAATGTTAGGATTTGTTATTAGATGCTCCATCGGCGGTTTGACAAGTAATGCTCCGGCGGCTATAATTTCAAAGTCCCGGTGGCATATTTCACCCAAGCCCCATGGAGATGGACATATTTTTGATTGGCGTAACTCTTTGTTGTATCTGCTGAGAGATAAACGTTTATCAGACACCATAACTCGGTACTTGTTACTTAGATTAATAATTGCGCTAATGCATTGGCGCCGATGATGAGTATACCAGCTAAAT
>Ga0206862_1027_pt1 | contig 43138 bp, 24 predicted proteins | sample Alteio_BWOrgCont_43_FD_152625 | JGI IMG/M metagenome (GOLD analysis project Ga0206862, IMG submission 152625) | Enriched cells from forest soil in Barre Woods Harvard Forest LTER site, Petersham, Massachusetts, United States -... | ecosystem: Environmental > Terrestrial > Soil > Temperate forest >... | reverse complement strand
ACATCTTGCTATGCAATCATTCACTGAAACGCCCTGCAGATAATTCCCTGCTAAAAAAAGATTAGGCCCCAATTGCTCCTGAATCGCCTTGATATTTTTGGCATGGCCTATTCTTGGTAAAGGGATAGCATCGATCAAGGAAACTTCCCGGCTGTAGTTTGGAAGAATATCGATTCCGAGATGCTGGTGAATCATCGACAGCGCAGTCTCCTTTGCATTTTCAAGAGGAGGCATCATGACTGTAAGACGTGTTTGCCGTCCCTCATTTTGCGAAGGGAAAATACATGAATCGAACATCACTCCATAAATGGGAAGTTTCTCGATGCTCGGGACGAGATAGCCAAACCCTTTTTTTGGTAGAACTTCGCTATCGTATCCCAATTGCACCATCGATAAACTGGTCATGGCAATATCCCGCAGTCGTTTAGCTGCAGCTGGGGCTAGCTGCTCCAGCACACGGCCTGCTTCATGAGGCGGCAAAGCGATGACTACGATGTCTGCTTGAAAGCAATTGTGCACCGTGCGAATTTCAAAGAACTCTTTCTCTTTATAAAGCGCCTGCACTTCTTGATGCAGGCAAAGGCGTTCTCCTAGCCTGTTTGTCAAAGCATCGATCAACGCCTGCGTCCCTTTTTGGAAGGAAAAGAGAGCGGAACCATGTTTTTTTCTCTTAGAATGCAGAATGGCTCGAGTGATGGAGCCATGCTCTTTTTCCATCGTCTTGAGCTGTGGAAACGCCGCGTCAACAGAAAGGGATCGGCTATCTGCCGCATAGACCCCAAGACTTAACGCATCGAAAAATCGTTCTGCAGCGTTGACTCCAAACCGTCTCTTTGCAAAGTCCCAAACCGTCTCTTCCTCTTCGACGACAGGCTTTTTCCATTCCGTAAGCAGTCCACTCCACATCCCCCGTAAGATGGGTGAAAAAAGAAATCCAACCGGATGCTTTGGTATCTTCTCTAATTGCCCTTGAAACAATAGATAGCGCTTTTCTGCCTGGGGATCGGAAAAGATGCATTGATCTTGCAGCCCGAGTTCTTCGACAAGCGCTAACAGATGTTGGCTGTTGCTGCTTCGAAAAGTGCGAGGGCCTGTTTCGAACAGAAATCCCTTTTCACAAATCGTTTCAAGCCAGCCCCCAGCCCTCTTTGTACGTTCGAGAACCACCACATCGTGAGTCTTCATGAGAGCATGCGCTGCACTCAACCCCGAAATCCCCGCCCCAAGAATGACCGCTCGCTTTTTTTTCATCGTTATTTAAAAATAATTAATAACTGCATGAATTTTGCCACGACAGACACCTCACAGCAAGCAGAAATCATCGAGTTTCTCAAAACTTTACGCGAAGAGATCATCGAAGGTTTTGCTTCTCTCGAACCGATGCAACACTTCGAGCGTAACTTTTGGAGCCATCCCCATGGCGGCGGGGGAGAAATCGCTCTTTTGCGTGGGGACTTTTTTGAAAAAGCCGCCGTCAACTGGTCTGGCGTCTCCGGTAAAGAATTTCCCATGTCCGATGGCACTGGCCCATTTTTTGCGACAGGGATCAGCTTGATCACGCATATGGTCAACCCACATGCTCCAACAGTCCATTGCAATTTGCGCTATATCGAAACGAAAAACCAGTTTTGGTTCGGCGGAGGTTATGATCTGACGCCGATGGGTTTTCCCTACGATGAAGATACACAGCACTTTCACCGTGTAGCGCAAGAAACCCTCGCACCTTTTGGCCACGAGCTTTATTCCCTCTTTTCCAAAGCAGCTAAAGAGTACTTTTATATTCCGCACCGCAATAAAGAGCGCGGAGTTGGCGGTATCTTCTTCGACCATTACAATACCGGCTGCTTCACTACCGATTTTGCCCTCTTCAAGCACATCGGCAAGACATTTCTCGATGCCATCCTTCCCATCTACAGGCTGCGCATGGATCAACCCTATACTTTGGAAGAGAAGCAGCGGCAGCTGACCTTTCGAGCACACTATGTCGAATTCAATCTACTCTATGATCGCGGTACAAAGTTTGGCTTTCTCTCAGGTGGCAATCCAGAGGCCATCCTCTGCTCAATGCCGCCGTTAGCCAGGTGGTAGAAATTTAGTAGTGTCGATAAAAGCTTGAACATTCTCGAGCGGCGTATTGGGCAAAATACCATGCCCTAAATTCACGATGAAGCCAGGCTCTCCTCGCATGGAGCCAACGAGCACGTGCGTTTTTTTTTGCACTTCTGCAACAGAAGATAAAAGATCGGCGGGTTCAAGGTTTCCCTGTACTGCAATCTCTAAAGGAGTTTCTTCTCGCAATTGCTTCATCGTCCTTTGTCCATCAAAACTGATGGCGGCCGGTTTGATCGAAGCGAGCTCTTGCACGTACTGAGAAGCACCACGCATGAAAAGAATGGTGGGAAGAGGCGCAGCATCGACGAGCTGTCTTAGATACGGCAATGAAAATTCGTCAAAGAGGGGTTTTGCGAGCAGTCCAGCCCACGAATCGAAGATCTGCAGAGCATTTACGCCAACATGCGCTTGCAGCTGAAGATATTCCGACGTTACAGTCGTAATCCGGCGAAGAAGAGCGTGCAGCTGCTGCGGCTGGCTTTCTATCCATCGCATCATAGTCTCTTGCCCTAACAAATAACGCGCTACCGTGTAAGGGCCACCGCAAAAACCGATCAATGGTACATCGAGCTGGGGTTTGACAAGAGCGATCGTCTTAGCAACATACTCCAGTGTGTTATTAACAGAACCTGGCGTATGTGTTTCCTCAACATAGGGACTTTTACCCTCAGGAAAATGAACCGTATACCCAAGCGGCTCTAAAATGACTAGGATGTCAGAAAAAACAATCGCCGCATCGAAATGAAAGCGTTCGATGGGCTGCAAGGTCACTTTAGCGGCTAGTTCAGGTGTATGGAAAAGTTCGCGAAGCGAATATCTTTGGCGAAGCTCACGATATTCAGGAAGATAGCGCCCTGCCTGCCTCATGAGCCACACTGGCGGTGGGCCTTCATGGTTTTGGCAGGCAAGTGCTTTAAGAAACCGATCCTTCACGTCAAGATGCGATCAAGGATCGCATCGACATTGAACCCATACTCAAAAGCAAGATCGCTAGCGGGCGCCGATTCTCCATAACTTTCCATGCTGATCGAAATCCCCTCTCTCCCAATCCACTTCGTCCAGCCAAAGCTAACGGCTGCTTCGATGCTCACTCTTTTACCGAGATCTCCGCCAACAATAGACGCTTTATACTGTTCATCCTGTTGCTCGAAAAGTTCCCAGCATGGCATCGATATGACACGAACAGATTTACCCCGTTTTTCAAGGGCTACGGCCACATCGACAGCCAAAGAAAGCTCAGATCCTGTAGCAAATAACGTGCATTGCGCCGGACCTTTTTCTTTTCTTACGATATAGGCACCTCGCCCCATCCCTTGATCATAGGAAACATCTGTACCGGAAACATCAGGAAGATTCTGGCGGCAAAGTACAATCGCGGTGGGGCCTTTGTAACGTAAAGCAGCAACCCAGGCCATTTTCACTTCATGCGTATCGGCTGGCCGAATCACGTGCAAATTAGGCATTGCTCGCAAAGCCGCTAAATGTTCGATTGGCTGATGAGTTGGCCCATCTTCGCCGAGGAAGATCGAATCATGTGTAAAGTGATAAATGACCTTGACCTTGGAGAGCGCTGCCAGTCGGATGGCATTGCGCATATAGTCTGAGAAGGTCAAAAAAGTACCAATGAATGGCGTAATCATCCCTGTTTCAGAAAGGCCGGATGCTGCCGTCGCCATCCCAAACTCGCGTATTCCATATTTGATATTACGACCGCCAAACTGCCTTGGTGCAATGAGAGGAAATTTTTTCATCATCGTACAATCTGAACCAGAAAGATCCGCTGAACCGCCGTAGAGATGGGGCAATAGGTCACCAAGGACTTGCAGCACGGCCTGCGAGGAGGCCCTCGTCGCAATCGGTACTTTGATCTCGATCTTGCGTAGCTGCTCTTCTAGGTCCGTTGGCAAAACCCGTTCTTTCATTTGTTGGAACTGACGATAAAGATCAGGATAGGCCTTGGCATAACCCAACAGCATTTCATTCCATTTTTCTTCCCACTGCGCACATTTGGTCAAACGCTGTTCAAAGAAAGTATAGATCGACTGTGGAACATAGAAATCTTCTTCTGGAAGACCGAGGGCTTTCTTTGTCAAAGCAACTTCCTCTGCCCCAAGCGGAGACCCATGCGCTTTATGCGAATTCGACTTATTTGGCGAACCCTTGCCGATGATGGTGTGCATCAAGATAAAGCAAGGTTTGGTCTGTCCATCGCGAATTTGTAAAAAGATCTCCTCCATAGCATCAAAATCATACCCATCCACTTCGTAAACCTGCCATCCATAGGCCTGATAACGCATCTTCGTATCTTCTGAGCCCGAGTCAGAAAGAGGACCATCAAGAGTGATGTTGTTGGCATCGAAAATCAGCACGAGATTATCAAGGCCAAGATGGCCGGCGAACGAGGAGGCTTCCGCCGAGACGCCTTCCATGATACAGCCATCACCTGCCAAGCAGTACACTTTGCTATTGAAAAGAGGGAATCCCTCTTTATTGAATTTGCTGCCCAATATCTTCAGCCCAAGTGCCATCCCCACAGCATTGCCAACCCCTTGGCCGAGCGGCCCCGTCGTCGCCTCCACCCCTTTAGTCATATGGAGTTCTGGATGGCCTGGCGTCTTAGAATGAAGTTGGCGGAACTGCTTCAAGTCATCAAGTGTCAGACCAAAGCCCGCCAAATGCATGCAAGAATAGAGCAACATCGATCCATGGCCGGCCGAAAGGACAAAACGATCGCGGTTCACCCAATTCGTATCTTTCGGATTATGCTTGAGTACACATCCATAGAGATAGGCGCCAAACTCAGCACAGCCCATGGGAAGCCCGGGATGGCCTGAATTGGCCTTTTGCACCGCCTCCATAGAAAGTTCTCGAATGGTATTCGCAATTTTACTTAGTTGTTTTTTTAGGTCAGTGTCCATGAATAGAAAGTTGTTAGTATATAGATGACATCTGTTTTACAGCTAAAGCCTCTAAAGTTTCAAGAGCTATGAGAGCCTTTCTTTTCGCGAAAATTCGCATGTCGACTATGCTAGCTCCGAATTTTCAGCATATCCTTAAAATTTTTATGAAAAAAATTCTTATCATCTGTCTCTTAGCGATTTTTTCTTTATCTGCTCATGAGCAACCCACCTGCGGAAAAACGTTCTGTGCAACTTTGGACAATTGCGAAGAGTTCATCGATCTTCGGATCATCGATGACCCCGCTTCCAAAGAAGATCTCCTCCGTGAGATATTGACCTTGCGTCACCCCCTAGTGGTCGATTTCACTGAGAAAGAACTTTCTCCTATCGCCTCTCTCTATGGTTTTCTTTTCCCGCCAACAACTCTTGAGCGCGTCAAATTTTTCTTCGAAAAATACGAGGGTAAAATCATCACAGCGTATCTCAATGAAGAGCTCGTCGGCTTTCTTGCTTTGACAAACGCCTCTGTATTCACCGAACTCTCTCATGATCCCAACTATGGCTCTTTTACATGCACAGAAAATTTAGTTGCCCTAGAACAAGATTTTCTCACTAAACGCATCGGTTATGTGACCGAAATCGCCGTTAAGCCTGGCTATTATAAAAAAGGCATCGGCACCTCTTTAATCCATGCTGCCAAGCGCTTAATGCCCCAAGGACTAGTTGCTGATATTTTCGTCTATCCGTTTGCCAACAACGCTTCTTTATCTTTCTTTGCTAAAAAAAACTTTAGAGAAATCGGCGTCTTCCACCTAAAGCACCCAGATACGTTGAGTGCTTTAAGAACCCGCGTTGTTTATTGGACTCCCGACAGCTAAAAATTGATAATCTTCTTGCGTTTTCGAAATAAGAGGGCGGTAACAGAAATTTTCGATGCCTCAAAAATTTTCTTGTATTTTAAATCACTGAAAACCAGTGTATTGCAATTTCAAATTGCGCATCTTTAACAATTATCTGTTTTACGCAAAGTGGTGTTGCTACCAGTGATGGTTGACGCTTTTCAAAGGTTTTAAAAAAATTAATTCAATTTTATGTGCCCTGAAAAAATTCGGTCTTTTTTTGACTTTCCATCTCTAGCTTGCTAGACTGCTTGATTCCCATTTTGTTCGAAGGTAAAAAAAAGTATGCTTTCTCAAGAGATCCGCCGAAAGTTCTTAAATTATTTCAAAGAGAGAGGCCATGCTGTCATCGCTTCCTCGCCTGTCGTTCCCCATGACGATCCAACATTACTTTTTACCAACGCAGGCATGAACCAGTTCAAGGATGTCTTCCTTGGCAAAAGCGCACGCGATTACACACGAGCGGCCACAGCGCAAAAATGCATACGTGTCGGCGGAAAACACAACGACCTCGATAATGTTGGGCATACGTCCCGCCATCTCACCTTCTTCGAAATGCTTGGGAATTTTTCTTTTGGCGATTACTTTAAGAAAGAGGCTATTAGTTTTGCTTGGGAAGTCTCTACAAAAGTGTTCGAGTTTCCCGAAGAAAAGATTTGGCCAACGATTTTCGAAAATGATGATGAGGCCTTTGAACTTTGGAAACAGATTGTGCCTGAAAAGCGCATCACACGGTTGGGCGAAAAAGATAACTTCTGGGCCATGGGAGATACCGGCCCTTGCGGTCCTTGTTCCGAACTCTATTTGGATCGAGGGCCTCAGTTTGGCGATGCAAGAAATCCCAAAGAAGATGTGACAGGCGAACGTTACCTAGAGTTCTGGAATCTGGTTTTCATGCAATTCAATCGCTCGACGAGCGGAGAATTATCGCCTCTTCCAAAACAATCCATTGATACTGGCGCCGGCCTGGAAAGGATCGTGTCCCTGAAACTCGGTGTAGACACGCTTTTCGGCACCGATATCCTACGTTCATTGATTGCAGAAGTGGAGACGATTTCCAAACGCAAATACGATCCGCATAATGCAGAGTTTGCTCCAGCCTATCATGTCATCGCAGACCATATCCGCTCTCTCTCCTTTGCCATGGCTGATGGCGCGCAACCGAGCAATCTCGATCGTGGCTACGTGCTAAGAAAGCTCCTGCGTCGAGCCGTTCGCTATGGAAGGATCATAGGAATGCAAGACCCCTTCTTAGCGCAAATCCTGCCTCGCCTCGTTAAGGAAATGGGAGCCGATTATCCTGAATTAAAAAACGCTGAAGCACGCATTGCAGAAGTTCTTACCCTTGAGGAAGAGAACTTTATTCGCACGCTAAAACGGGGCGGTAATATTTTAAGCAGCGTCATCGATCAAGCCAGACAAAGCGCACAGCACAAAATCAGCGGCGAAGATGCCTTTAAACTCAAAGACACCTATGGATTCCCTCTCGAAGAAATTTTGCTCATCGCCAAAGATACCGGCCTTGAGGTGCACCTGGAACAATTTCAAATTCTCGAAAAAACAGCTCGGGAAAAGTCGCGCAGTGCACAGGCTGCCCATCATCAACTAGCCGAGGAAAACCTTTTTAAAGAGTTCTTAGAGCGGGAAGGTCCCACAGTCTTTAAGGGCTTCCAGGCGACGATGGGGACAGGCCGTATCATAGGATTAGTCAAAGAAGGAAAGTTTGTCGACAAGCTTGAAATCGGCGATGAGGCAATGGTTTTTCTCGATGAAACCACTTTCTATGCAGAAAAAGGAGGGCAAGTAGGCGATACCGGATTACTCTCTGATGAACATCTTATCTTCAAGGTCACCGATTGCAAAATGCCGTTCCCTGGGGTGATCGCCCATATCGGAACCATGGAAAAAGGAGACCTGATCATCAGCCAAACAGTCCACATCTCAGTCGACAGCTGCCGTCGTCAAACGATCATGGGCCACCATACAGCGACCCACCTTTTGCATTGGGCGCTTCAGGAAGTCTTCGGAAGCCATATCCGCCAGGCTGGATCTCTGGTAGAACCCGATCGATTGCGCTTCGATTTTCATCACCATAAATCAGTTACCCACCAAGAACTTCGACAAGTCGAGGAGCTTGTTAATGAGAAAATACGTTCCAACCAAGCAGTCGCTGCTTATGAAGTCCCTTACGAAGAAGTGCAAAAAAAAGGGGAGGTTAAGCAATTCTTCGGCGACAAATATGGATCTGTCGTTCGTGTCGTCGACATCGATTTTTCCAAAGAACTTTGCGGAGGCACTCATGTCCATCACCTGGGGACCATCGGCCTTTTCCGCATCTTGAAAGAAGGGAGTATTTCCGCTGGCATACGCCGAATCGAAGCTGTTACTGGTAAACCGGCCGAGGAATTCATGTATGCCCAGGAGAATCTTTTGAACGATTGCGCAGCGCTTATTAAGACAGCCCCATCGAAAATCATCGAGACAGCCTCTCATCTCCTCGATGAAAATAAACGACTTCTCCTCGAAATCAAAAACTATCGCCGCACTGCGATCAAGCAAACTGCTCAAGAGCTGCTTAGCCAGATAGAATCGCTCCAAGGGATCTCCTTCCTTGCCTCGGAAATCCCCTTTAGCGGTGAAGAGCTCGGTCTCCTTGCTGAAGAACTTTTGCAGAAAAAAAACCCTCTCATTCTGCTGCTCGGAGCTAATATTGATGGCCGGGCTCAGTTGCTCGTTCGCGTAAGTCCCGAGCTGACAAAACGAGGCGTTAGCGCTGTACAGCTCATCAAAGAAATCGCCCCTTTAATTGGTGGAAGTGGCGGTGGTAAGGCTGAAAGCGCCCAAGCAGGCGGCAAAGATCCTAGTGGAATGGTGAATGCCTTTTTTAAAGCGAAAGAAAGCGTCCTACAAATTTTGTCCTGACCTCTAAATGAGCGTTCATCCTCTTTTACAAAGTCCATCATTAAAGACCTTCCGTCAGGCGGTCATCGATGGACATTCGCTGATCGTCGAAGAGCTTTGGGATGCCCCCAAAGCCGCACTCCTAGCTTTAGCCCAGGCGACTGATTGTAAAACCATCCTCGTCATCTCAGGCAGTGTGGGTGAAGCGCGCTTGGTCGACGATTGCGCCTATTTTGGCATTGCGAACGTCCTTGAATTCCCAGCTTGGGAAATCTTGCCTGGGGAGGAGATCCCGCCGAGCGCTGATATCATAGGGAGGCGTTTTGAAATTCTCCATGGGCTTTTGCAAGACAAAAAACCACGGATCCTCTTCGCATCCCTTCAAGCTTGTCTACAAAAAACACTCACACCAAACCGACTTGCTGAGCTTTGCTGTACTTTGCGCAAAGGAGGCACATTTTCCTTCGACTCGATCCCCCATCGATTACAGGCTCTTGGCTATAAACGTGCCGCGGTGGTCAGCGACAAGGGGGAATATGCCCTTCGAGGTGGGATCCTCGATCTCTTCCCTGTTAGTGCTTTAGATCCCATCCGTATCGAATTTTTCGGCGATGAAATCGAGGAACTTCGTTATTTTGATCCCATCAGCCAAAAATCGATAGGCAAACGCGAAGAATTTTTTCTTGCACCTGCTTCGGAACTCTCTTTATTGAGGGAATCTTCCGACCTAGCTTCCCTTGTTGATTATCTTGCTCCTTCTGCTTTAGTTGTTTTCGACGACCTCCTTAAGTTGGAAGATCACTACGTAGCTCTCAAAAATTTACCTGGGGCAAAGTCTCGCTACTTCTTGGGTTGGGAAGAATTTCTCAAAAGTTTGGAGAAGCGAAGACGCCTTTATTTTTCCGAGAACAGAGTTGAGGAACTGAGCGAGGAAGGGTTGGCTAAGCCAAAGGGACGCGGTTACTATAGCGGCAAAGATCCTCTTCACGCTGTGGATTTTGAAATCGCCGGGACTTCATTTAAGGCACAGCGCTTTCGCCACCCTTTTTCTTCCATCGCCGATTTCTTTTCACCGGTTGAGAATAAAGCAGCGGCGTCCGAAGAAGAAATCCTGCATAGTCTCCATCGCTTACGACAAGAACCTCTTCATCTCCGCCTCGTCACTGCGAATGAAGCCGAAGAAAAATCGTTAAAAGAACGGCTTGTTAGTTATTGCCCTACGCTCCCAGCTGACAGCTCTTTCGAGCAGGGCTATCTTTCCAGTGGCTTTGTCATCGGCGACAGCCTTCTGGTCGTACTCCCTATGACCGAATTGACCCATCGCTACAAAGTACGAAGGCAGAAATGGCGCAATACCTATCATACGCCGGCCGCTGAGTTCCATCAACTCGAACCCGGTGACGTCGTTGTCCATTTCCATCATGGCCTTGGACGATTTTTAGGCATTGAAAAACGCGCCAACCATCTCGGGCAGACAACGGAGTTTCTCGTCATCGAATATGCCGCAGGCGGTAAACTCTATGTTCCGATCCAACAAGCCTATCTCGTCAGCCGCTATATCGGAGCGCATGAAGAAGTGCCATCGCTTCATACCATCGGCGGCAAACAATGGCACCGAACTCGTGCGCAAGCAGAAAAGGCCATTGTCGGTTATGCCCACGATCTCTTACGCCTGCAAGCAGAGCGAGTTTTACAAGGAGGCTTTGCTTATCCCTCCGATAGTCCAGAGATGGTCGATTTTGAAGAAGAGTTTCCCTATGTTGAGACAGAAGATCAACTTCTAGCTATCGCCGATGTAAAAAAAGATATGGGACAGCCAACCGCTATGGACCGACTCATCTGCGGCGATGTCGGTTATGGTAAGACAGAAGTGGCTATGCGCGCAGCATTCAAGGCTGTAATGGATGGGAAAAAACAGGTAGCCATCCTCGTTCCTACCACAGTACTTGCTCTACAACATTATGAAAATTTCAAAGCCAGGATGGGCAGTTTCTCCATTCGCGTCGCCTCCGTATCGCGTTTTCATAAATCCAAAGAAAATGCAAATACCCTTAAAGAGGCTGCAGAAGGGAAGATCGACATCCTTATTGGCACGCATCGTCTCATCAGCAAAGATGTCTCTTTCGCCAACCTCGGGCTGATCATCATCGATGAAGAACAACGCTTTGGCGTGCGTGCCAAAGAACATCTCAAAATGGTCAAAGTCGGCGTCGATTGCCTCACTTTGTCCGCCACGCCTATTCCTCGCACGCTCTATATGTCTCTGATCGGAGCAAGGATGATTTCGGTGATCAACACACCGCCTCAGGACCGCCTTCCGATTAAAAGCCTGATCGTAGAACGAGAACCTGCCATCATGCACAACGCTCTCCTACGTGAGCTTTCACGTGATGGTCAAGCGTTTTTTATCCATAACCGCGTGGAAAGCATTTTCAACGTGCGCGATGAACTTCGAGCCATGCTGCCCGAAGCGAAAATCGTCGTTGGTCATGGGCAGATGTCCTCCGATGAGATCGACGCTGTTTTTCACGCCTTCAAAAGCGGCGAAGCCGATATTCTCATAGCAACTACGATTGTCGAGAATGGCATCGACATCCCCAATGCAAACACCATTCTCATCGACCGCGCTGAACAATTCGGACTCGCCGATCTCTATCAAATGCGCGGCAGGGTCGGAAGATGGAATAGGCCGGCTTATTGTTATTTTCTTACGCCTCGCCATCGCCCTTTGAGCGATCTGTCACGAAGAAGATTATTTGCCCTCGTCGAAGCATCTGGCTATGGCGGTGGTATGAAGATCGCCATGCGCGATCTAGAAATTCGCGGCGCTGGAGATATTCTTGGCACACAACAATCGGGGCAAATTGCGACAGTGGGATTCCATCTCTATTGCAAATTGCTTAAACGCGCCGTCGATGCCCTACAGAAAAAAAGCATCCCGGATTTTTGCGAAACCAAAATGGACTTCTCTTACGACGCTAAGCTGCCTGAGGAATACATTCCAGAAACTTCCTTGCGAATGGAGATCTACCATCGCTTTGGCGATGCAAGGAGTTTTGAAGAGGTCGGCGAACTCATGGCAGAACTCCAAGATCGCTTCGGCCCCTGCCCCTCCCAGGTACTCTGGCTGAAAGCACTTACCTGCATCAAGATTTTTGCCTCACAGCGCAACATTATCCTACTAAAATTCGATCGAATGACCTTGACGGTCGAGCAAGAAAAAGGGAAAGTGTCAAACCGTTATACACTAGTGCTCCCCAATGTTAAAAAACCGGACGGATTCCAAGAAGAAGTTCTTAAACTTCTAAAAAGCCATAAATCATGAGTAAGACCCCTCAAATTTTTCTTAAGGCCCCTGAAGATTTCATGCCAACGATGCATGTCGCTTCATGCTATATCACTTGCCTTGGCAGACTTTTGTTATTGAAGAGCGCACCGCATAAACCTTTCGGAGGAAGCTTCAGCGCTCCTGGCGGTAAGATGGAGCCTTTAGAAACTCCCCTCTCTACTGTGATCAGAGAAACCTATGAAGAAACTGGACTTATGCTCGATCCCGCCCAAATAAAGCACCGTGCTACCTTTTATGTCCGCTACCCGAACCTCGATTTCATTTACCACGTCTTCGTCCTTCGTCTTTCCGACCTGCCTGCGCAAATCATCTTGAGCTCGAGAGAGCATGTCTCCTATCTATGGGCTTCCGCTAAGGAAGTTGCCTCATTGCCCCTGATGCCCGCTGCTTATGAGTGTTTCCAAAGCGTGTATGGCAAAGACCTCCAAGGCTTCCTAGAAACGAACTCCGAAATAAACTAGAGTTCTTTCGAAATCAAATTTTTAAAGTCCGAAGTACGGGCTTCCATTACCGCGCTCACTTTCCCGCCGGACTTACGTCTCGGGGCGGGACCCTTTCTCGCGTCAGTTCGCAGAGCTGCAAAAAGCTCCACTCATACATTAAACCCCCTTCCTTGTGCGAAGCACCAGGGTGCTTCGCACAAGGAAGGAGAGTTGCGAGAGGTGTGCCGTAGGACATACCATCCGACATTTCTATTGGAAGCGCTTATGCAGATTTTATCCTAATTCTAAAACAAGATTTGAACTGATTTTGCGACGCTTCGGCGCGAAATTAGTCCAAACCCAGCTGGAAGCTCATCCTAGAAAAAATTCCTACAAAAAGTGTTTCTCTATTTAGGCTACGCACTTGGACTGGAATCAATCTATCTAAACGTCCACCTTTTTGTTTTTTTGTTGCCATTTCAAGGAACCACTCATAGAATCCGCTATGGGGGTCTTCATACTCAGCTTGAGATTTTTTTGAGAGATGGTTTTGCGATAAACAAGGCATCAAACATTGCAAAATCAGGCTGGGATCATCCCAACATGAAGACCAAAGGAACAGCATGTGGCCAGATCCTCGAGAAGAGTCGTTTGCTAAGGAAACGTTAGAGAGGTATTCTGGCAGCAAGGCATCGGACTTTCAGTCTAATCTTCTTTTGACCAACTTCCCAAGATATGTGGAGTATTTTGCCAAAACGCGCAATGTCCCTATTTTTGAAGGAAGCATGTTCAAAGTGGCTCATTATCCCCAGGACGAATTGACGATTCTCGACTTTAAAATCGGTTCTCCTGCAGCAGCGCTCGTCGTCGATCTATGCTCCTTTTTGCCGGTCAGGGCGGCACTCCTCTTAGGCATGTGCGGGGGGCTAAGAAGGCGTTATCAGATAGGAGAGTATCTAGTCCCTATCGCCAGCATTCGGGGCGAAGGAACATCCGATTTCTATTTTCCGGCACAGGTACCGGCATTAGCAAATTTCCTCATGCAAAAAGCAGCGACAGAGGTGCTTGAGCAGCAGAAGGCTATTTATCACATCGGCATTACGTATACGACGAACATGCGTTTTTGGGAATTTAACGAAGAATTTAAGTCGATGCTCAAAATGACAAAAGCGCAAGCGATCGAAATGGAGTGCGCGACTCTTTTTACTGCTAGCTATAAAAGAAGATTTACCTTGGGTGCACTCCTGCTCATTTCTGATCTGCCATTAATGCATGACGGTTTCAAAACTAAAAAAAGTTCAGACTTTGTTTATGAGCGGTATATGCCAGACCACCTTGAAAAAGGCGTACAAATTGTGAAACTCGCCAGGGTAATGCAGTCACGCCACATCAAGGGAGCGTATCACCGCAATTTGGGAATGGGTCCACCAACACCTTAAAGGAGTCGTCTACGAGTTTTCCTTTGGAATTCTTAGATTTTTTAACCTGAAGGGAGACAGTAGAGGTGTCAAGCTTTTCCGTTACTTCGCCAAGCTTAGAATTATCGTCTGAGGAGTCGTCTTCGGATTTCGGTTTTCTAGCTTTAAAAGAAGAGTCAAGAAAGGTCCCAAGCTCACCCTCTGTTTCGTCAAGCATAGCATAAACATCTGGCAACTTATTTAATACCTCTCCAAATTCCTCTTCTGTTAGCCCCTTTGGCTCATTAAGAGAAGAATATACAATAGTACTTGTGTCAGCCTTAGAAAGATAAACTACCCTTTCATTAAGAGGAGAGCCTACAGTAGTTGGGGTTCTAGTTTGGAAGTGTTGATGGTAGAAAATACTCACCTTGTTAACAAGGCTATTAATAAGACTACTCAATCCTGTTCCCAATGCTATGAATATCCGAACAATGAGTGACCTTCCTTCATTATTTTGGTCTCCTGGTAAACGATTGTTATTTGGTACAAATCCCGTTGCGGATATGCTACTCATAAAAAGCCTCTTTTTTTATTATTAATTAAATATTAACTATATATTAATATTAACAGTCCGCCTTTTAATATGCAACAAATAATTTGAAAAATCTTATGCGCTAAAAACATCTAAGCGGCTGATTATAAGCAAACTAAGTCATGAGCCTATCCAGATAACCTCTGTATATGACAAAAATCTCATTAGGTTCAAGACGTTGGGGAGGGACTTTGCTATAGAGAAATAACAGGATAGGCATGATCGGCGAAAACGCCGGCAGGATGGGCAAGATAGAGAAGATCTGATAAATCTATCTTTCTTCATCCTGTCCATCCTGCCGGCGTTTTCGCCGATCATGCCTATCCTGCTATTTCTGGTGATATATCTTAATCTCTGTTTTCAAATTCTTTTTTAAATGCTTTCTCCGATGCTCTTTCAATTTCTTTTTCAGATCTTTTTTCAAATTCTTCGTTCTCTTCTAGTGCTTTGTCCAGTGTAAAGCTAGCTTCTCTAAAAATCTTTGCCATTTCCTGATTCACTGGGTCCATTGGCTCTTCAAGAGGAGAATCCACAGTAAGAGGAGTTCCTGTTTGGATATGTTGATGCCAGAAATTACTAACTTTGTTAATAATATTTCTGACAAGATTACTCAATCCCTCTTTTAATGCCGTCACCACTCTAGTAATCAACGACGCCCTTTCATTATTTCTGGGTTGGTTAAAATGATTACGAGTAACTGACTTAACTAGAGTATCGCTGCTCTTTTTGCTTTGCCCTAGTCTTACATACCCACCCTCTATCACAAAATCTGTAATTGCCTTTTCTCTTCGGGAAGGTTTGTTGGCGAACCTAACGTCTATCATAGTAGTCATAAATCACCTATTATATATATTTATATTATTGTTTAAATCGACAAACATGACATCAATTTTATTTATGATTATTTATTCACATCATAGCCAAATTAAAAAGCCATCGCTTATCGTTTAATGATTGTAGACTAAGCATTCATTAATTTGTAGATTAAACATTCATTAATACTAATAGTAATTGTTCGCTTACTTCTTTCGTCGGCAAGTGAAAAAAAATGTGGTTATAAAGTTTTTTTTCTGTACTAACGTCTGTCTGAAACTTTGAAAATATTTCTCTTATAAGATCCAAAGGCCCGTAAACGAGGAGTCCAAAGTTAAAAGCATATACTTTTAATCTATCGCGAGGCAAAATCGCTCCTTTTACCTTGGTTGATTTATGGCGCAAATCGGTACGAATGAATTCAGAGCTGGCCTAAAAGTCGAAGTCGAAGGAGAACCCTATACCATTGTAGGCGTTGAATTCGTAAAACCCGGCAAAGGCCAACCCTTTACCCGCACAAAACTCAAACATCTTAAAACAGGCCGCGTGATCGAACGCACCTATAAATCTGGCGAACGGCTCGAACTTGCTGATGTTGAAGAGACGAAGATGCGTTTACTCTATACTGAGCCGGGTGGCGTCATCTTCATGGACGACAAGTCATTCGAACAGCTTACCATCTCCACGGCCGTCATCGGCGACAATGCCAAGTGGCTTATGGAGGAAATCTCCTATGATATTCTCCTCTATAAAGGGGAACCCATCGAGGTATCGCCTCCTACTTTCATGGAGATGAAAATCACGGAGACAGCTCCTGGTGTAAGGGGTGATACAGCATCGGGACGCGTCCTCAAACCAGCGATTCTAGAAAGTGGGGCTAAAGTCCAGGTGCCTATTTTCGTAGAGGAGGGGGACAAAATCAAGGTCGATACCCGCACTGGCGAATATGTCTCTAGGGCTTCTTGAAGACAAAATCGCCGTCTTGAAAGACCGCGCTGCTTGTTTAGCCAAAGCGCGTGCGTTCTTTGCGGAGCGGGGCGTTCTCGAAGTAGACACTCCGCTTCTCAGCCACGCTGCCCCTGTTGATGAACATATCGAAGTATTCAGGGTCGCTTTGCCCGAAGGAACCTTTGGGTACCTTCACACTTCTCCAGAATATGCCATGAAGAGACTTCTTTCCGAAGGAGTCGGCGATATCTACCAGCTTAGCCACGTTTTTCGAGAAGGAGAGACTGGCCGTCTCCATAATCCTGAATTCACTATGGCTGAATGGTATCGCATCGGCATTGGCTACACCGCTATGATCGAAGAATCGCTCGATTTCATCCGTTGCTTCTTAGGTCCTTTGCCAAGCGAATCGATCAGTTATCGAGATGCATTCCAAACCTTTGCCGGAGTCGATTACCTCCACGCCACTCCTGCTGAACTCTTACAAGTGATAAAAACACAGGGGATTGCCTTATCCGACGAAGCACAAGAGTGGGATAAGGAAACGCTTTTACAACTCATTCTTGGCTATGTGGTCGAGCCCCATTTTGGCCGGGAAAAACTCACCGTTCTTTTCGATTACCCTTCCTCCGAGGCTGCCTTAGCCAGAACAAGACAAAAAAGCGAGGAAGTCGTAGCTGATCGTTTCGAAATCTATTATCAAGGGATTGAACTTTGCAACGGTTACTATGAACTGATCGACCCCTTCGAACAAAGAAAGCGCTTTGAGGAGGCGAACTACGCCCGCATTGCCATGGGGAAACCAGCGCTTCCCATCGATGAACAATTCATCGCTGCTTTAGAAAAAGGAGTGCCAGATTGCTGCGGCGTAGCCGTGGGATTTGATCGCATCATGCTTCTTCGCCACAAGGGAACGAGCTTGAATCAAGTTCTTCCCTTCACTTGGGACTCGATTTAAAGATGTCTAAGTACGTTTCAGACCCAACCCTGAACAATTGGGTATCTACGGCCAACGCGAAACGCTTTTTTACTGACGCGAATGCCAGGCGGAGCTTGGCGCCGTTTATACTCTGCGCGATGAATGCGTCGAATGAGATCGGTGACTAGCTCCATCGGAATCTTGTATTTCTGGCTAATCTCATGCGGTGAAAGAAACTCTTCAACATAAGCTTGTAGAACACTATCGACGATCTCATACGAAGGCAGAGAATCGGAGTCTTTTTGATCAGGGCGCAGCTCCGCAGAAGGAGCTCTTTCGATGATCCCACGTGGAATCACTTCGCGCTCGCGATTGATCCAACGGGCAAGCTCGTAGACCTGTGTTTTCGTCACATCTGCAATAGCAGCAAGTCCACCTGCCAAATCTCCATAGAGGGTACAATAGCCCATAGCCATTTCGCTTTTATTTCCTGTGCTGAGTACGACATACCCTAATTTATTAGAAAGGGCCATCAGGATCATCCCTCTAATCCTAGCTTGGAGATTCTCTTCTGTCACATCGGGCGGTTTTCCTTCAAAGGATGGCTCTAAAAGTTTCAGATAATCTTCGAAAGGCCCTTCGATCGGGATTTGTTTTATCATAACGCCTAAATTGCTCGCGAGTTTCAGGGCATCGTGAATCGCCCCTTTGGAACTATACCGAGAAGGCATGTTGACGCAGAGAATGTTTTCTTTGCCGAGTGCATCTGCCGCAATGCAAGCCACAAGCGCTGAGTCGATCCCGCCTGAGAGACCAAGACAGGCTTTTTTAAAGCCAGATTTATGGAAGTAATCGCGAACTCCTATCACGAGCGCTAGATAGAGATCGTGAATGGGGTCGTAATGAAATACACAAGGCTTGGCGGGAATAGCCAGATCGACGATCATCTCATCTTCTTCAAAGCCCTTGCCTAACCGACACAGCTCTCCCTCTTCATTCACGTAGATACTATAGCCATCGAAAACGAGTTGGTCATTAGCGCCAACTTGACAGCAAAGCAACACCGGACAGTGAAGGGTGTTGGCTGCTTTGACACAAACATTCACTCTGACATAAGGTTTCTGAAATTGATAAGGCGAAGCAGAAAGGTTCAGGAGCAGATCGATCTTGTAGCGCTTCAGCTCTAAGACAGGATCCATGGAATAGCGTGTTCCGCCTGTATAGCCGGAATGCTGCCAGATATCCTCGCAAATGATGATCCCGACATTCATCCCCTTTAGAAGCCAGGGATAGACCGACTTGCCTGGCTCAAAATAGCGTCTTTCGTCAAAAACATCATAGGTTGGCAGCAGCGCTTTGTCCTGAAAACCGATCAGTTTGCCATTTTGGATGATCGCAACGCTGTTGAGCAGCGGTTTACCCCCCGATTGCAAGTTGCGCCGGACAAGACCCACTAAAGAGATGATCTCCGTCGATGCATGGATGATCTCTTCCAAACATTTCTCCATGTCATCGATGAAAGCGCTGTGAAGAACGAGGTCTTCAGGCGGGTAGCCGCAAATGGTCAGCTCGGGAAAAAGGACGAGATCCACCTTTTGAGCTCGGGCACGGTCGAGAACGCCGATGATTTTACGGGTATTTTCCGTTAGAGCGCCGATCGTGGGGTTGATTTGTGCAACAAGCACCTTCATGGAGGAAGTTCCTGTCAATTTTTTTATACAAGCACCTGTCCGCTTAGGAAGGCGCAATAGGCGAATCTTTTCTTCGCAGCATACTTTTTTTCTCTTTTCAGGTACACTGGGCAGTTTATACTGCTGACAGTTCAAGCGTCCAAAGGTTTTTGGCTTTGGCGCCTCGATTTTAAAGCCGCCGAAGCAGAACATATGCGAAGCTGCATATGTTCGATGCAGGCGGCTTTAAAGGGCCTTGGCACAAGGCCCGTAAGCGAGGATGCCAAAGTCAAAAGCACTTAGGCGATTGAACTGGAAGCGGTATAGATTCAATGATTTACTATCATCATCGTTATAGAGAGGAATCCGTTTTATGACCCAAGGTAAACTATCTATTCATACCGAAAACATCCTGCCCATCATCAAAAAATGGCTCTATTCCGATAGGGAAATTTTCTTGCGCGAGCTGGTCGCTAATGCCTGCGATGCTCTACATAAACGCAAAATCTTACAAGATACAGGCGAAGCGCCGCTTGATGCTGGCGAAATGCGCATCGACGTGGCCATCGATGCTAAGAAAAAAACCTTGACGATTGCCGATACTGGCATTGGCATGACCTCGGATGAAGTCGTCAAATACATTGCTCAGGTGGCCTTTTCTGGAGCCGAGGAGTTCATGGGCAAGTATGCGAAGGAAAATAGCAAGGACCAGATCATTGGGCATTTTGGGCTTGGCTTTTACTCAGCTTACATGGTCGCAGCCGACGTGGAAATCGATACTTTGAGCTATAAGAGCGGCTCCGCTCCAGCCCTCTGGCGATGCAATGGCTCGGTCGATTACACCTTAGACATTGGCAGCCGAAGTGCCCAGGGGACGACCATCACCCTCTTCCTCAACGCGGAAAGCGAAGAATATTTGCACGAAGATAAAATTCGCGAAATCCTCATGCGCTATTGCGCCTTCCTCCCTTTTCCCATTTATCTCAATGGCAAGCACATCAATCACGAAGAACCGCTCTGGGTTAAAAACCCTTCCTCTCTTTCAGAAAAAGAGTATCTCAACTTCTACAAAACCCTTTATCCTTTCGAATCTGAGCCCGTTTTTTGGGTTCATCTCAATGTCGACTACCCATTCCACCTCAAAGGCATCCTTTATTTCCCGAAAATCCAACGACGCTTTGAATGGGATAAAAGTGCCGTTAAACTTTTCTGCAATCGCGTTTTTGTTTCCGACAATTGCAAAGATCTCCTTCCCGATTTTCTCACTGTTCTACGTGGAGCTATTGACAGCCCCGATATCCCTTTAAATGTCTCTCGCAGCTATTTGCAGATGGACCGGACCGTACGTCAACTTGGCACCCATATCACCAAGAAAATTGCCGATCGCCTTACGAACCTCTTTCAAAATGAAAAAGAGAAATTCGTCGCTGCTTGGAACGATATCGAAATGATCGTTAAACTCGGCATTCTCCAAGACGAAAAATTCTATGAACGCGCCAAAGATTTTCTTCTTTGGAAATCGATCAGCGGCGAATGGTTGACGCTGGAGGAATACAAAGCTCGCCAGCCTGACAGCGCTAAGGATAAAGTTTTTTACACGACTGACGAAAAGCTCTCCCCCGCTTTGGCCGATCTCTATCGCAAACAAGGAATTGGTGTGCTGATCGCCAACGCGCACATCGACACTGCCCTTATGAGCACACTGGAAACAAAAAACGAAGCCCTCTCTTTTCAGAGAGTCGATGGTAAACTCGATGCACATCTTCTCGATCAGACGCGTGAAAAAACTTTGCTGGACACGGAAGGGAAGACCGAAAGCGTGCGGATAGCTGACCTCTTCCGCTCCTATTTAGTTGATAAAGAACACCTCGAAGTCGAAGCGAAAAGCTTAGCATCGGATGTTCTTCCCGCTTTTCTCGTCGTCGATGAAGAAACACGCCGCTTGCGCGACTATATGGCCTTAACAGGGCAGTCCCTTCCACGCGATCTCCCGAAAAAAAAGACCTTTGTGGTCAACACCAATAGCAAGCTGGTGAATGCTATTTATGCCCTCAAAGAGACAAAGCCACAGCTCGCCAAGGAGATGAGCGCCCACCTTTATGATCTTTCTCTAATGGCGCAAAAAGAGCTCGATCCTGTCATGGTGGCTTCCTTTGTCGAACGAAGTGCTCGTGTCCTCGAGCAACTTGTCAGCGACTAAAGAGCGGGGGAGCTTTGTCGAAGATAGCTCCCTGATTATCGATGGCAAAAATATGGCAGTCTTTCTGTCCAATCGTTACAAGATAGACAGAGTTGATCTGCGCGCTTTTTTCGATATAAAAGACCTCTTTGGGCGTGAGCGGTTTTCGCGGCGATACACCCCATGCCCCCTCTCCTAAATAGAGCACGCCTTGCGCATCAATCTTTCCACCTTTGATAGGCTTAGAGCGCGAGTACACATGATTGTGATGTTCAAAGGCTACCTGGAGACCATAGCGCTCGAAAAGCGGGCTCCATGTGGTGCGAATGAGCATAGCCTTTCTGCTATTGTAATTGCCATAAGCGCCATAAGCAGGCCGATGGTAAATCGCCATTTTGTAAGGGAATCGTGCAGACTCTTTAAGCGCGCTTTTTAACCACGCCGTCTGCTGTTGATCGATCGTATGCACATGACCGGTATCGAGGAGAAAGAGGGCCAAATAGTCACCGAACATCAACTCCCGATAGGTAGTGAAGGACTCGTTGAAAGGAAAGAAGGTGAAAAACAAGCTTGGCTTTTTCTTTTCATTCATGAGCATGCGGTAGCTGCCGTTTGTGTCGTGATTTCCAATGGCAACAACCAGCGGAATCAATCGTCCATTTTCATCGATCATCTGTTCTGACCAACTTTTTAAGAACGTCTTCCACCTTCGCCATTCCCAATCGGCTTGTTTTAAAGAACTCCCATGCCTTGCCGCATAGGCGATATCCCCTCCAAGGACCACAAAATCAGGTGAAAGATGCGCCACAACCCCGTTCATTTTGCGAAAGAGATCATAATGATAATAGGCATCCCCCCCAACGACGAATCTCACAGACCTAAATAATTGCTTGGGCATCGTCTTAAAGCGATACTTTTTCGTATGTTCTATGTCCGAACTCAGACAAAAAACATAGTCCGTATCGGGATGGAGTTTTTGGAGAAAAACCCTTTTCAAAACTGCATTCGCTCCATGGAGAACTGTTGCTTGACAGGGGACATTCAACCATATCCCCTCCCCCTGCTTGAGATAGAGGGCGCTCGACCGTTTCTCACTCTCTGGTTCGACCCATTGTACAACCATCGTACTCGCAGGATCATCTACCCAGGTTAAATAGACCGCGATAGGCTCTGATCCAAAGAAAATGTTAGGTAAAATTAGAACAAGCACTGCCAGCAGAAAACCCTTCAATTTCATCTCCTGTTGGGTTTGGACCATTATTCTAATTTTTGAACCACGATGGGGATAATATACTGCTGACAGTTCAAACGTCCAAAGGATTTTGGCTTTTGGGCGCCTCGATTTTAAAGCCGGCGAAGCAGAGCCTATGCGAAGCTGCATAGGTTCATCGATTTTCTGAGTGCGGAAGTTTTGCAACTACCTTATACCATAAAAATTTTTAAAACTAGCGAATAATTAGTTTTAGTGGAATAAACGAGCGCTTTTTGTTAAAATAGCACCTCCATTAATTTAACAAATCTTCTTATTAGGGGATTTAAGGATTTTTTTTATGTCTGCTAAAATTGATAACAACTCGCAAGCGAGTTCGCCACGATCAAATCCTAAGAAATCCTCGGAAGCCCACTTAGGAAAACAGAATTCAAAAGCAAACCCCTGTCACCGTGAACCCCTCTCTAGCCGTATTCCATTCTCTTCTTCCCATCCCAGCCAACCTTTAAAGCACCGCATCAGTCCAGCAAAAGGCGTACATCACATCGAGCGCGTTCAAGAAAAAGCCTTAAAAACCCCCCATTTCGACTCTTTAACTCTGTTAAAACTTGCTAAACAATTAGACAAATTTAGCAAAGCAAGTGATTCCAATCATGACTTTATCAAAAAGGATACGCTCGCTCTCTTGCCGAAAGAGGCACAGAGCCGCCTCTATTTTCATCTCTATCTTCTTCATGCAAGCAAAGGCAAAAAAACAGATTACCACTATGGCGAAAAGGCATTTAAAGGCAGCGATGGTCATACAGCAACCCACAAAGAGCGTGCAACCGCTATCCACAATCTTCTCTTAGAGCAACTCGCCTCGCGTTTCAGCTCTCTTGGACATCAAAATAGCGAAGGTTTGATGAAATGCTTTGCTGCACTTCCTAAAAAAGACCGCGATGCCATCTATTTCCATGCATTCCAGCTGAGCGCCTCTTCCGGCAACAAGGCCTTTCATCGAAAAGATCACCCCGTAGAAACCAATCTTTTACGCGGCCAAGCTATCTATCGCCACCTTCTCAAACGACTCAATAGTGAAAGTAGCCACTTGCCACCCGATCTTCAAAAAGAGATCCACCAACTACGCAAGGACTGTGGCCTCCTCAAGAAAACAGTCATCACAGAGAAAGAGACAGCGCAACAAGCCAAAGCTGCTAAACAGGAGCTTCAAGAAAATCTAAAACAACTGACAATAGTGCATGGAGTGGAACAAGAAGCTCATAAGACTGTAAAAACAGAGCTTGCTGAAAAAACAGAAGCTCTTGAAATACAAAAAACCGAAGCAGAACAAACGCACAATAAGTTAAACGCCCAACTCAACGCTCTCAAAAGCAGACATGCCTTAAGGATCCGCATACTGACTGCCAAGTATAAAAAAACCCTTGAAACCCATGATAAGGGGGCCGCAGAGATCGAGAAAGAGCTCGAAAAAAGTTTGAGACAACTTGAGGTGGGGCATAAAAGTCAGGCCCAGCAAATCCGATTTCTTCTTAGCGAAGTGCAAAATAAAAAAGAGCAAGTCGAAACACTCACCAGCCAAGTCAGCTCTCTTAGCTCTAAGGTCGAAACGCAAGCTCTACGCCTTAAAACTGCAAATGCCCAAATTCGACAGCTTACGTTTGCTAACCAGAAGAACATCGAGGAACTCACTGCAGCTCACAGAACTTCTCAGCAAGAATTGCTGAAGACCTACGAAGCGCAACAACAAGGTAAGGACCTTTACCGCAAAAAAAGGCTCGAAGCAAAGAAACAAGAACCAGCCCCTAAAGTAGCGCATACCGATAAAGCTGGGGAAAATACTGATGCTCACCAAAGAGCACTCGCAGCGCTTTCTTTAAAAGTAGAAGAGCTGAGCAAGGCCCTCCTAGCCGAAAAGGCTGTTTCAGACTCTGCTAAAAGAGAGAGCCTAGCTAGCAAAGAGCAGATTCAAACCTTACAAAGTGAAATGCTTCAACAACAACAGGCTCTACAAAAAAAGCTTCGTTTCAAAGAGGGCGCTCTTCAAATCCAACTAAGGACCGTGAAAGGGCTTCAGTCTACGGCTGCAAACACTACTGCAGTTCATCAAAATGAAATGCTACAGGTTCAGCAGGCAGCATCCGAGCAAATAACGAAGCTTAGACAGACGATGCGGCAACTTCGCCAAAAGAGCAGTACCGACCAAGAACAAAACCAAAAGCTTTCTTCTGAGCTCGACACCCTGCGTGCTGCTAACCTTACAGCACAGCAAACTAACCAGCGAAAAATCGATTCCCTTAATGCACAATTAAAGGAACTGACCACCGCTTGTAATGAATTTGAAAAAGACTCTGTACAAACTCGTTCTTCTCTTCAAAAGAAGGGCAGCGAATTCGAGAAACTTTCTCGTGAACACGAATCTCTAAAAAGCCAGATGGCCAAGACCTCTGCTGACCTCAGTACAAGTAAAAAAGAGGAAGAGAGATTGAAGAACGAACTAGAAGCCCTCGGCAAAGAGTTCCAGGTGTGCCAACTTGAGTTTTTTACCTCGAATATAAAACTTGAAAATTTTATTCATAATAGAGGAAGTAAAAGTGAACCAGTAGGCGACTTTTATCCTCAAAGGGGCAAGTTCGCCTATGTTCCAACACCCGACTTTGATCGTGCATTAAACAAATATATCCTGGACGATTCAAAGCTCAGAGAAAAAACACGCAAAAAAACAAGTAGCTAGTAAAACTCATTTACTAGATTCTTAAAGCACTGTTTCTCTTTTACCGCAGAAACCCGGGGGCCTTTCGAGCCCCCTGTTTTCTGCGGTAACCCCCCACCCCTCTTATCGAACAAAAGCCAAGCTATTCAAGCATTCCCCCTTCTCTTTTTACCTCTTTATTATTCCTTGCGCGACAGCGCCCTGGAGTGCTGCGTGAAGCGCAGCTTTTCTTAAGGGGGCTTAGTAACTACAACTTAGAAGCTAATTTGAGGGTTAGGAAATTCTTTCTTTGATTCTTTCTCTAAAAAGGCTGTTTCTAGGATCTTTTCTAGGATTAATTTGTAGTCTTTGTAGGTTGAAGAAAAGCTGCGCTTCACGCAGCACTCCAGGGCGCTGGCGCTCAAGGAAAGAAGAGTTGTGGAGGAGCCTATGTAATCGAGAAACTACGTAAAGCAAGTCCCCCAAGCACCCCACTTTATTTAACTTCACAGCTTAAAACTGCATCAAACGTTTATTTGCTTATCCGCCCTATATTCAGGGAATTAGCCTATTTAATCCCATTTGCACCGACTGTTTTTCTTAAGACGCTAATTACAAGTTAATTAAGACCGTCTAACTTAAGTTTTTAATATGCAGCACATTGCGAACTAAACTATTTCGCTAATTTAACGATCAGTTATTGAAAATTAATTAGATGCACTGTATAATTAATTGTAAGCATTAATGTGTCTGAGCTTTTTTAATAAAAAAACAAACCGAAATTAGAGCGTGATTAACTTTATGACAACAAGTGGCCCAAAATTTTCCTTTTTAGATAGTGGACGCAACGAGATCTTTCCTTGCGCAAAGCCTTCACCTTCACATAAGAAAGACATTGAAAAAACTCTTGGCACTGAGTTGTCAGAAAAGATGAATAAGTTTTTTCAAAAAACCATTGAAAAGGGTGTCTTCCACACTCAGCCTGGGAAAAAGATCACCGGGGACCTCATCATTCTCGATAACAAGAACGGCGAGATCACACTCTCTTTTTCTCAAAAAAATAAAAATAGAAGATCCGCCCAAGACATCGATATCGACAAAAACCACGATCTCTTCAAAGAAGCGAATAGCATCCTCAAGGCTATGAAGTCCATCTGGGGTGATCATACACATTCTCACGATGTTGACGAAGATGACGATTCCACCACCCGACTCCGTAATAGCCGCACTCAGGAAAATGAGGTATCCGATGTTGAAGAAACCAACGAGCGCACCTCCGTTTCTGATAAGTCAGACGTTGAAAACGTTGAAGAAGATAATGATGGGCTAGATAGCGTATACACAAGGCCTGCTGGTCTTAGAGAAGAGCGCAGCAGCACATCTGTAGCACAAGCAAAGCGTAAAACGACAAAAGCAAGCAAAAACAAGTTCGCTTCACAGAGAAGAATTGCATTAGCTCGTGAAACAGGTCTTCTATCGGCCTCTGAAGCCGCTAAATTGCTCAACGATTATAACCACAACAAACCTGTTGCTAAACGTGCGGTCAAGTTAATTGAGCAAATTGCAAATGCCGATCGAACCCTCGACTCGTTAATTCCTGAAGTTGCCGAAATTCAACAGCCAGAGCTTCAGGATTTGCGTAACGTCCTCTCTGACTCTGCTGGACGCCTTGAAGCAATTACAAGTAACAGAAAAGTCATCAAAAACACCATCGTCCCTATCTTAACCCAGCTGACCCAACTAGCTGACGAATTGCGCAATTGTCCATCTGACGATCAAGAGCAATTCGATGGGCTATTACAGAGATTCGACGAGATTCTAAATCCAGACAACTACCCTCCTGAAGCTGAAGCCAGAAAAATGATCGAGCGTTTGAAACAGCGCGTTTATTTCTATGCCTATGGATTCTGTCCAGAAAAACAAGGCCAAATAAAACACTCTAAAAACTGCGAAGGCGAATGGCTTTTCACACACCTCCCAGGCAATAATAACCCCTTGTCGAATGACTTACATGCTCGCGCTCTTCAATTTTCGGTCATGCATCAGCTTGCATTACTAGCCCCCGCCTTTTCCATCAATACGATGCCAGCCATCAACCCCCTATTTGACACACTTTCTCCGAAAGATAAGGATAGCCTTCTTTTCTCTTTTGCAGAGATTAGCGGTAAACATATTCGCAACAAGAGAAACATCCGCCGCACTCTCCAAGACTTACAAAAGTCCTTTTTTGGCACTGAGAAAGCTTTCGACCTCCGTCTCAATAGCGAGCGTGGGGATGCAATCCTTCATTGGATCAACAAATCTATTTTCGAACAAACCGGTAAAACTCATCGCCGCCTGATAAACGATAGAACCCAGCTTCAGGAAGCGTATCAAGAAGCGGTTCTCAAAAATCAAGCCCAAGCCCAAGCTCTTGCCCAAGCCAAGGAAAAAGAAGCCTCTGCAAAACAAAAGCAGACCGCGCTCTCCAAGGAAGTCGAGAATCTAGAGGCACAACTTCAACAGAAAGAAGGTGAACAAGCTGAAACACAACGACAACTCGAACAACTGCAGAGACAAAACCCTCTTCACCTAAAAAAAATCAAAAATTTAACCAAACAACTTGAGGCCCAAAGAACTGCTAGCACGCAAGCCGAAAGTGCTCGTGCCCAGGCAAATAAAAAACTTGAAACTGAAAAACAAACGGTCGCGCAACGAGATGAGACAATCGAAGGCTTACGAGGAGCAAAAGCAGCTGTTGAAAACCAGGTTGCCAAACTTAAATCACAAATCCAGAAGAACAAGAAAATTCGCCTTCGACTGGAAAGCGCTCTTACTAACACAAAAGAAACGCTTGCAAGACAAAATCAACAGATTAAAGAAGTCATAGAAATTACTGACAGAAGCATGGCCGCTTTAGAAAACGAAATAGCAACCCTCTCAAAAACGAATGCACTTCAAGCTCAGCACATCCGCGTTCTTATACAATCTGAACAGGAACATCGCTCTCGTGCTGAAGACCTGCAAAGACAAGTTGATTCTTTAACTTCTCAACTTGGAACACAAACAGAAGGCCGTGAACAAGCAGAAACCAATCTCAGCTTACTTAGAGAGCAAGCCGCCCAAGCAGCAAAAGAAGCAGCTACCACTGTGCTAGCCTTACGAAAGCAACTTGCCCAACTCAATAAAACAAACGGCACTCAGGCTGAGGTAATCCGCACCCATCTTGAAACTCTTCGAAAAAACCAATCCCTAATTGGATCTCTACAAAGGAACATTGTCGATCTTCAACATGAGCTTGAAACCCAAACTCACCGTGCTGAAACAGCAGAACAACGACTTGCGCAGCTCCAGCCCCAACTTGTTGCCGCTCAGTCAGAGAAAGAAAAATCAGCAACCGCCCTTACCAACACAAAAGCAGAGCTTGGCCAAACAAAAGAAGAGCTTGAAACGCAAAACCAAACCGTTCTTCGCCAAGAAGATACAATCGCTGACCTTATGAGAAAAGTTGAGCAACAGGAAACCTCTCTTATAGAAGCAACCCAAGAGCTTAGTACACTAAAGGAATCTCTTAGAGGTCTAAAACGAAAACGTGAGGAAACTAAAAAACAAATTGACAACCTTGGCCAGAAAATTAAGCAGCTCACTGAACAACTCCGCCAGAAAGATCTTTCTCTTGGACAAAGAAAAAAAGCTCTTGTTAAGGCCAAAAAAGACCTCGAAGCACAAAAGAAAGAAGCTGAACAAAATCTCATTCCTTTACAAAAGGAAATAGCGCAGCTCAAGCATGCTCTTAATGTTAAGAAAGAAGAAAACAGAACCCAAGCATCTCTACTTAAAAAGCAAGGCGACGAACTCTTTCAAGCACAAGCTAAAATCAGAGGCCTAGAAGCAGAGCAGGCACAAAGCAACCAGCATCTCAAAAGCAGAGACCAAACTATCAAAAGGCAATCCGTTCAGCTAAAAGCTATAGAGAACCTTGTACAAGCCCACGACAACCTTGCTAAACGCCATCAAAAAGACGTAGACACACTTACTGGTGTAACCGAGGCACTTAGAATAGAGTTAGGTAAAGCAGAAGAAACTATCCAAACCCGCAATGAGGCTGTCTCAACCAGTGCTGCTAAAGTGGATGAATTGCAAAGAGCTCTTAAAGCAAAAGAGGCAAGCAGCAAAAACGATCGCTATCTCATCGGCCATCAAAAAGCTGCTCTTAACCGCGCACGAGCTCTTCTTAAGATACAAAAACAGCTAACTGAAAAAACGACTCTTGCTGGTAAAAAAGAACTTGCAACTCTTAACCAAAAGAAAAATGAAGCTCTCTTAAACGCGAAAACAGCTTTAGAACAATTGCAATCTTCCGAGCAAGCCAAAGAAGTACTTAGCAAAGAGATTGCCGAGCGGGATGCTCTTATCCAATCTCAATCACACGACTTAAGCCAGCTTAAGAAGCAGCACCTGGCATTAAAAACCCAGCATAAAAAAACTCAAGAAGAGCACGGAAATACTCTCTCTCAAATTAAACAAATCAAAAAAACACTCCAAGAAACAACTCAGGCGGCTACTGAAGAGTCTCAAGCCAATCAGCAAAAAATCCAAGAACTCAGAGTTGCTCTGCAAGAAAAAACAAGTTTAGCAGAGGCTCATGCCGAACAGTTCGAATCCCAGAAAAAAGCTTTGACCTCTTCCAAAGAAATCCAAGAAACACTGTCTTCAAATTTAGAACAACTTCAAATTAAGCAGAGAAAAACCCAGGAAGCTTTAAACAAGGCAGATGCAAATCTTAAAGAAAAAACCGAAGAAAATTTTCGGTTACGCGAAGAGTTTTCTGCTCGTTTGAAGCAGTCAGAAACACAAGTTAGTGAGCTTAATGCTCAGATTGCAGATTCTCAAAAACAGCTTAAACAAGCTAAAACTGAGCAAGAAGAAACTGTTGCTCAGATTGAAAAACTTAAAAAAGAACTTCAGAAAAAAACTGAGCAGATCACTACGGAATCTCAGGCACGGGAGGAAGCTGCATCTCTCCTCCGAAAAAAAGACGAAGAGCTCGGAAATCTTAATTCTCAGATCGAAACCCTTGGAAAGGATCTCCAATCCAAAACAACTGCATTACAAAAGGGTGAAGAACTTCGTGAAAAATTAGAACGAAGCCTCGCAGACCTACAGGTTGAAAAAACAAGAGTTGCTGAGCTTGCGAAAATCAAAAGCAAAGAGCTCCAAAAGAAAATTGCAGAAGTCGAGCAATCTACTACAGAAATAGCTTTGAAGGACACGCAAATTCAGCAGCTAAGCGCTTCTCTGGAAGAACAAATGGCCTCAGTGAAGAAACTTACTAAGGAGGTCTACCAGCTCAAGGCAGTCGAGGTAAGTGGTACGCAGAGATCAATCGAAGCAGAACAACAGCGTGTTGAGTTAACTAAACAACTGCAGCAAGCTACGCAAAATGCCGAAAAAACAAACCTGGAGCTTCAAGCACGCATAAAAGAAATCAGTGAAAAGTCCCAAGCAGAAGCTCTTGAAAAGGATAATATAATAGTACCTCTTCGAGCTTCCTTAAAGGAAAGTCAAACTAAAGAAAATCAACTTCAAGAAGCCGTGAAGGCTGCCACTGCTTTACTCCAATCTAAGGCAACGGAATTATCCTCTCTTCAGTCGGAGAATAGTCTATTAAAGAAAAACTATGCAGAATCCTTAGCTCAACAAAAAACTAATCTGGAAACGATCCAATCACTTCAACAAGCAATTTTCGCTACTTCAGAAGATTCTACCAAAAAAGCTAGGACTATCGAAGAACTGCAATCTGACCTGCGAAAAAAAGAATCTGGCCTAGTGTTGCTTAACAATAAGGTCTCAGCCCATGCAGACACTATCCGATCCCAGATCTCGGAATTACAATCTTCTAAAGAAAAGCAAAAAAACTTGGAGTCACAGCTAGCAAACCTTCAATCTCAGAAAGAAGCTGCCGAGACCGCTTTAAAAGAGAAAACCGAGCAGCTTAAAGCAAAAGTCGAAAGTGCTTTTCAGGAAGCTTCAGCAAAAGACGCTGAAATTCAAAAGCTCACCGCAGCACGCGATAAGTTTCAAAAACAAGCTAGCGATCTGGAAGCGCGGATTGCAGATTTTCGCAAACAGCTCGAATTGGCACAGCAAGAAAAAGAAAAAGCTACTACCGAGATTGCTCGGTTGTCTAAAGAGGCTCAGGGAAAAAATGAATCCATCCTAGAGCTACGCGCTTCTGTAAAAGATAAAGAAGATCAAGCTGGCCTACTTAACAAGCGGATTAGCGTTCTCGAACAGAGTTTCCTAGAACAATCAAAGCAATTAGAGCAGATCAAGAAACAACACCAATCATCACAAGAAGAGCTTGAAAAAGCTCAAGCTAAACAAGAAAAAACTGTTGCTCAGATTGAACAACTTGAAAAAGAACTTCAGGAAAAAACTAAGCAGACCTCTAAGGAATCCCAGGCAAAAGATCAAGCTATTGCATCCCTCCAACAAAAAAAAGAAGAGATCGAAAAGCTTAAAGAGACTCTCCAATCCAAAACAACCGCATCACAAGTGGGTGAAGAACATCGCAAAGAATTAGAACGAAGCCTCGCAGACCTACAGGCTGAAAAAACAAGAGTTGCTGAGCTTGCGAAAACCCAAAGCAAAGAGCTCCAAGAGAAAATTGCAAAAGTCGAACAATCTGCTAAAGAAAAAGCTTTGGCAGATAGCACGGAAATTCAACAGCTCCGCTCTTCTCTGCAAGAACAAACGGACTCAGTGAAGAAACTTATTGAGCAGGTCTCCCAACTCAAGGCACTCGAGGCAAGTGGCACGCAGAGATCAACCGAAGCAGAACAGCAACGTGTTCTCTTAAATGAACAACTGAAGATAGCTGAGCAAACTGCCGAGAATACAAAACTGACGCTTGAAGCACGCATAAAAGAAATCAGTGAAGAGGCTCTTGATAAGGATGAGACGATAAAAACTCTTCGAAATTCTTTAGAAAAAAACCAAGCTGAAAAAGCTCAGCTTCAAAAAGAATTCGATGAAACCAATGCTTCACTCCTATCTAAGACAAAAGAAGTATCCTCTCTTCAATCGGAGCATAATACATTAGAGAAACAACGTACAACTCTCTTGACTCAACAAAAAACTGATCAAGAGATGATCCAATCACTTCAACAAGCAAGTTCCGCTGCTTCAGAAACTTCTTTAAAAGAAGCTGAGATTATCAAAAAGCTGGAATCTGCCCTGCAAGAAAAAACATCTCAATTAGAAGTGCTTAACAGTGAGGTCTCAACCCATTTAGCCACTATCCAATCTCAGACCTCGAAATTACAATCTTCTGAAAAAACGCAAAGAGACTTGGAGTCACAGCTAGCAACCCTTCGACCTGAGAAAGAAGCTGCCGAGAAAGAAAACGAGCAGCTTAAAGCAAAACTCAAAAGTGCTTCTCAGGAAGCTTCAGCAAACGCTACTAAAATTCGAGAACTCACCACAGCACGCGACGAGTTCGAAAAACAAGCTCGCAATCTGGATGTGCGGATTGCCGATCTACAAGCTAAAGAAAAAGAAGCTCAACAAAGAGAATCGACCCAGAAAGCGCAAATCGATGAGCTATCTAAAAAGAATACGCAACAGCAAGATAGGATCTCATCTCTCGAGAGTACTTTAAATGATTTACGTGAGCAATTAAAGTCTTCGAAATTTCAAGGCACTCAATTAAACGATAAACTTCTGCAAGCTAACGAGAACTTAGGCAAAGCTGAAAAAGAAAAACAAGAGCTTCGTGAAAGAGTTCTCTCAATAACGAAAGAGAGCGAAGAAGGAGCCAAAAAGAACAAAGAAGCTCTTCAACGTGCTCAGCAAGAGAAAGAAACTACTGTGAACTCTCTTAAAGCTCAAGTTCAGGAACTCGAGCAGGGCATTGCTCAGTCTAAGGAACAACAGGAAGCCTTAACCGCTCGCTTTGAAACTCTTCAAAAAGAAAAAAATGAAGCAGCTATACTCGCTGCCGAAAAAGAAAAACAACTCAATGAGCAGATCTCTACGCTCTCTGATGAATCTGCGTGGCAGAATGAGAGAATTTCCTCGTTGCAGTCTTCTTTAAAGAACCAAGCACAAGAACTACAGAAGAAGACGAAAGAATCTTCAACCAGACAAGAGACTATTGACCGTTTAGGACGCCTAGTTAAAGACCAACAAGAACAGTTGAAGACTCTCATAGAAGAGCAAGAAAAAGCTGAGAAAATGCTTCGAAGTACCCGAACCGAAAAAGAGACCGCCACAAAGAAAGTTATAGAATTGACTAAAGAGATTGAAAACCTCAAAGCCAAAAACGATCAATTAGAAAAACAGCTTGCCGAGCTACAAAAAACAAACCAGCAGGCAACTGTTGTCTTCAAAGAAAAGGAAAAAGTGTCTCAAGAAAAGTACGTAGAACTTGCTGCTCAGAACATTAATCTTAAAGGAAAGCAGGTTGCCTTCCTTAGTAAGAGTATCGACACGGTAGACCTAGAAGCTCGACGTGCCGGGTTGGCTGTTGGTTCAATGCCTGATGATCCTACAGTGGGATCGGCTTTAGATCGTGTCCCACCTGCGATCCGCGGTGGTGCCCTTGATGCTCTAGCAGTGCCGGAAGATCGAGATATGGTAAAGCTTGTAACACAAGCATTAACGGAACTTTTAACAACACATAAGCATGATAAAGAGCCTCTTCGCAATCAGTATATCCTTCATTTAGCGATCTATGTTGCTAATTACGCGCAGAGCTCTCTAAGAACTGGTGATCTTTTCCTATTACTGACAAAATGGGCTGCATCGCATGATGTAAGTCGCTTTGCTGATGCAGAAAAAGCCAAGCTCCTCACTCTTCAAATCGCACTAGCAGATAAACATGGCTATCATAATGGGGCTATACACTCTGCTGTTACCGAAGGAAGAGAGTTCGCTATAATTTATACGGCCACTCACCTTAATCCAGCTGAACGTTTTAAATTCGCAAAAAGGATTTTAGAAGCGAAAGAAACCTCGCTAACTCCTCTGGAGAAACACTTAAGAGAGGTCATTGAAACGTCCCTTAATCAATTGAAACCCGAAAAGCTCATCGATTATGCTCCGCAAAAGAAAAACTCCATCACTCTCATTGAGCAAATTATTGATGAACCTAAAGAGCATCATCTAGTAGATAACCACTTCGGCGATTCCCCAATCAAAGCATGGAAACGCGTAAAAGAGGACCGAGAAAAAGCAATCGATGAGGTACTTCAAGACTCCATCTCCTACGGTATTCTCAGCGAAAGAATCGCAAGCGATAGCAACATCCGCTCCCGCGATATTGACTTAAAACCATCGGATCAACCTATCAAAGAGCAATGGCTTTCTTCCCTACGCGATACAGTACGTCGCGGCTCCATGACTCGTGAAACCCGCGAAAGCCTACGAAACAACGTCCGCGATGTTCTCTTAGCTAAACTATCCAAAGCTAGCGGTCTCGGCTTTGCAAAAGAAACCTGTATAGATTACCTTGCTCAAACCGTTGTGGCAACAGGAAAGCTCCCTCCTCTTTTCCACAAACTGCTATGCAAAGATAATTCCCATGAACTCCTGATCGTGGCACAACTTCTTTATTATTATGTGGCCTTGAGCACACCACCTAAGCAAGGATTTGAGGAAATCGCTGACCACGAATCATGGAACTGGCTGACCGATGGCCATACTCCAGAAGTGGGTGCAGAACGCCTCTTCCATCTCATGCAAGAATGCCACCGTCCACCACAATTCCGGCCCACTTCTTCTCTACGTTGGGCTTATCCGATCACAAGGCAGCAGGCTACGTGGGCTCAACGCCTCTACAAGCATGTTTGTGGCGGTCAAGCAGAGCCTATCTATGCCGATCCCAATACCGGCAAAACGGCAATCGCTGAGACGATGGTCCGTTTCTTTACAACCTATCTTCCAGAATGTAGAGACCGCCCTGTATTTTTCTTGAGTCCCTACCATGTCGATGTTCAAGGAATGAAAACGGTGCAGTTCCATGCTGAAGAGCAAACTATTCGAATCCCTGTTGCAAAAGCTACTGATCTGCATGGCGCTGTGATCGTCGATGAAGGGCACCTGCTTCACCCTGAAACAACGATTACTCTTGTTCATGAAACTACAAGCCAAGAATGTTCGCCTTTACAAATGACTGCTACCCCCGTCGTGCCGAAAAAAACCTATCGCGACTTTAGAACCAAAACGCTTGCAGCAAAGTATGCTGCAGAATTACAGCAAACCAAAGATACCATTGCTGATTTAGACAGCAAACTAGTCGATAAGCGACGTGCTGCACACCTTCTCTATATGCAAATGGTCAGCGGACAAATCCTCGATAAAATCGATCAGTGTACCCCATTCATGCCAAATGCTCGAAACGCCTACTATCCAAAGCATCTTGCTGCTCTTAAAAAGACGCTTGAATCTCTTAAGGAAAAAGGCGGCAAGGCTCCTCTGTCTCTGAAAAAACAAATAGCAGACATGCGAAACCAACTCGACAGCTGGCAAAATGTTAAAAAAACCCCCAGCTATCCTAATATGAGCGGTAACCAGATTGAGTTCACAAATAAAGCTGAAAAACTCTTCGCTGAGATGATTACTTTTTTAGATACCCTTGATACTCTGGCTTCTCCAAATAATCAAGCTTCCGACCAAACACTGAGTCAAGAACTCCAGAATATATCCAAAGCGTCAGAGGTCATTGCAAAGATCACAAAGTTGAGTGATGAAAGAGCAGAATGGGTACGGCTGCGAGATGTTATACAACATAAGACGAATAAATGGACTAGCGAAGAAGGTAGAACAAGAGACGTGGATGCAGAGAGATATATTGAACTCCGCAAACGCAAACAGAGTGCTTTTAAAGAAGCCCTCCATGTCCGTGGTGGCAATTTGACCCCAGCTGCATCCTATGGGTTCATTGCCGAAAAGATGCACTCAGCAAAAGAACGCCATATGCAACTCATTTTCCCAGGGGTTCGATTCCATGCTGATACATTTGATGCCTTTGTCACGGGTATAAAAGAGGAATACGTTCGAACTGCAGACCAACAGCCGCTCGCTTATCCAATCCATTTTGTCTATCGAGATTCCCACTCTACAGATGCTGGAAAAGGCAAGCAATGGGTCATTTCTTATACACAAAATAATCAGCGTTCAAAACTACCGCTAGATGAATGGAATAGGCAGCCTCAGGCAGGGACCTTCATCATGCTTTACGATAAGACAAATATGCAAGGAGGCGATTTCGGCTCCCTGAGCTTTGCTGGAAAGCCAACAACAAGCACAGAAGGCCATGAAATTGAACAATTCCTCTTCTGTAATATCAATAATACTGATGGACCTGATGCGTCTGAAAATCTTAGCGAAAACGATCTCTTCCAAGCTCTGGGAAGACGTCGCGGCATGTCCAAGCTAAATTCCCATGTGTTTAGTACATTTAAAGAAAAAGATGAGCTCCTCACAAGTGCCTCTACAAAGCAGAAACAATTAGAAAAGTTATGGGCTCGCCGCACTGCTTCTGAAAGGATTGCCTTTAAATTATTAAAAGCTGCTGCACTACGTCGAACGACTTGGTATCGCACAGAGGAATCACCCAATGGCAACTCTCTCAAACAAAAAGTTAAGGAAACGAATAAACAGCAATTTGCTGAAGGGGGAGCCTTGTTAAGCCATCAAATGCGCGATGTTCTCGATGTTATGGAGCGTGATAAGATCGACACCTTAAGTACGGCTACTACACACCCAGCACTTTCTCAGAAAAATCTATCTCTTTTAGCAAAAGATGGCCCCCTCTTTTTGAAAGACAACGAAATAGTAAAGCGTCTACACGACGAACACTTTGGTGAACAAGTCTGGCATGCTAAAGAGGCTGTTGATCAGGCTGAACACTTCGCCGAATGGTATCTAACGGCGGGCAGCAAGTAACATTTATACACAAAAGAAGATCTGGTTACCCAGATCTTCTTTTTTTTATTGGTGCAGCTCGCTTTACTCTGTCACTTCGACTTTCTTCGCGTCTTCTTCAGTGCCAGGCTGTACTTCGGTGATCGCGCTTTTGAGCACTTCGATTTTTGCGCCTTCTACCATTTTCAAGACGATGCTGTTTTCATTGATGCGGGCTACCGAACCAACGATCCCCATCGCCGTCACGCGGTCGCCTTTTTTCAAGGCGCTGCGCTGCTGTTCCATTTTTTTACGGCGCTTTTGCTCAGGACGCCAGAGGATAAAGTAGAAGAAGAGCAAAGCGACGACAAGCATCATTCCAGTCTGCATCATATTGCCAGAAGAAGCTGGGGCTCCACCTTCAGCTGCAAAGAGAGATGCGCTGGAAAGTAAAGCTACGGGCAAGGCAAAAAATTTTTTCATAGTTTTTTCCTGTGAAATTCAAGAGATTCAGATCAATATCATGCCTTAAAAGGGCTCTCAAAGCAAGTGCAAAAGTGCGATGTTCTCCAAATGAGGGGTATGGGGAAATTGATCTATGGGCTGAAGAAGTTCAAGATGATAGCCATTTTTACTAAGAATTTCTACGTCAATGGCTTGTGTTGTTGGATTACAAGAAATATAGAGAATTTTTTTTGGTTTTAAGGCAAGGATCGGTTCCAGGGCTTTAGGACCTAGGCCGCTTCGCGGCGGATCGACGATGAAGGTGCTAGGGGAAACAAAGCCTGGCTGGCTGGCGAGGGCCGCCAGAGCCTCTCCTGCATCGGCTTGGAGAAGCTCTAGATTAGTGATTTGATTGAGGCGCAAGTTCTCTTCGGCATCGAGAATCGCATAGGAGTTGATCTCGATCGAGGTCACTTGTTTTACAAGGGGGGAAATCGCTATGCCGATCGTCGCCGTGCCAGCATACAGATCGATGATCTGTTCCTCATGCGAGGCGCTGAGAAGGCTCAAAGCTTCAGAATATAAGCGTTCTGCCTGGTAAGTATTCGGTTGAAAAAACGCGTTAGGGCTGATGTGGATTTTTAGTTCGCGAGTCTTCCCTGCTAGTGTCAAATGAAGAATTTCTTCGATATGATCCTTCCCAGATAGGTGGAGTTCGTAAAACTGCGTCGGCAATCCTTTGCAAGCCTGCTGAATGCGCAAAAAACAACTGATGCCGGGGAAACGTTCCGTAAGGATCTTTACCCACCGATCAACTTTGGTTTGCGTTAGAGCATACTCTGGGCGTCCCGAAACCGTTAAGATGGCCATTTTGTCGTTGGTGCGCTTCCCTTCGCGCAGCGTTAACGTGCGAAGCGCTCCTGTATCACGATGGGGGTGGTAGGCAAAAGCGCTAACCTCATCCCACCAACCCCATGTCGCGGCAAGCGCCTCGCTCATCCATTCTCCGCCAATATGGCACTCTTGCAAGTTCACTACGCGCCCTTTTCCTCCCGGCATCAATAAACCTAGATAGTTTGTACCGGCGGAATCTTGGGAAAAGGTGAACTCCATCTTGTTGCGATAGTGCCATGGAAGCTGGCAAGGGATAATAGGCTTGAGCGCTGTACCGGTAGCAAGGAAGGCTTTGAACTTTTCTTTGACGCTTTCTTGTTTGAAAACGAGCTGAGCTGTATAGTCGAGCGCTTGCCAACCGCAGCCGCCACAACTTTCTGCGTGCATGCAACGAGGCACGGTTCGATCTTTGGACGGTTCCTCGATTTGCAAAATGCGCGCGCGTACTTTCTTATGCCATATTTTACCGAGTTCCACCTTTAAGCGATCGCCAGGCACGCCATGCGGCAATTCGACCTGAATTGCGGGTTGCCCAGGCACTCTACAGACATGCGAAATTGGCCGTCCTTTGGCATCGAATCGCTCGACAATCAAGGAGAGAGGTTCCTTGGAAAAAACCATGGCAGACAGCTTACTGCAAAAAGGTTTCTAAAAGCAAGCGCCAGCCTTGACTCCCTAAAATTAAGAAAAACCCGATTACCTTTTTTTACCTTTCTTGCCTTTTTTGGGTTTGTGCACTTTAGGAGCAGCTTTTTTCAGGCCGGCTTTGGAAACTTTTTTAAAGCCTCCTTTTTTCTCCGTCACAATCGACTCTTTTCGATAGCCTTTTGCACATTTTTCAAGCTTGATCGTTCCTGTACGCACTCTTTGCGCAGCGGCTTTATTTCCTGTGTTCGCTTTTTGCAAGTCTTTCATGCATGCTTCGAGAAGTTTCATCAAATGTGTCGATGTTTCTTTAAGCGACATAACTCAGTATCCTCACGATTGAAAGTTCAACATCTATACTGCTGACAGTTCAATCGCCCAAGTGCTTATGCAGCTTCGCGTAGTTCGCTTCGGCGGCTTTAAAATCGAGGCGCCAAAGCTGAAAACTTTCGGACGTTTGAACTGTCGGCACTATATGTCCATAGGGGGTTGTGAGAATATTGTGCAAGATTTTTTTGAAAAAAATTTCTTGCCATCAAGCACTTAAGAACCGTCGCGCTTTTCCATTACGAAAGAAAGATCACGCCGCAAAATCGCTTTGCCCTCTTTCTCACGCCGCAGAATTTTTTCCATGGACGAATCGATGATATCCATTTTTTTTATATCCTCCGACAGACTCTCTTCGCGCTGCGAAAAAATAGTCAAGATGTACTTAGGCACATCTCCTCCAAAAAGCACTTTCCATACACGCCAGCAAGTTTGTGTTTTCTTATCGAGATGCTCTTTGGCCTTTCTCTGTAAAAACTGTTCGAATTGCTTTCCCTGGCCAGGTTCGATGGAATACACAAAATACTGTACGAAAGGTCTGTTCATAATGCTGATGTTCGATTCACCAGGAAGGCAAGAACAAGCAGGCAGAAATTGGTGCAGGCTGAGCACCTGAAAATTCAATGTGCTGCTCAACGCTTCCTGCTGTTTTGTCCACAACTCTTGGCCCGCCTGATTCTTCAATGCTTCATTCAGCGCATAGAAACCATCGAGAGCTGCAAAATTGCCCAAGGGAATCAAAGCAATGTATTCTGGCGTACCTTTCGCCTGCATTGTGATGATTGGCGGTACTTCTCTAGTTGCAGAAAGCTGTGTCAATTGTTCTAGCCAGACTTTCCATAGGGCTTCGTAAACATCCCGTTTGCCTATAGAGAAAAAATCTTGATGAACGAGCCAAATATCGCCGCAAGCCCCTGCTTTCGACTGAGGGGGAGGCCCTTGCGCCTTTAATTCACGGGGTAAAAAACTATTCGTCAGAAAAGCCATGATGAGAAGGCCTATCACCGCTTTGCCTTGAAAAAATCGTTCCATAAGCTATGAATCCCTCTCGAATAGTTATAATCTTTTTTTTAAAAAACGGCAATAATTAAGCACCTGCCTGAGAAAGTCGGTTTCTTTAAACGAACGTTGCTCTATTACAAATAAATCATTAGGTTGCAAAGCGGATTTATGTTACCATAGTTCTGATGATTGATCCTTGTTTCTTGTGTGTTCATATGTTCCCAAGGCCCAGATTCAATTATTTCTTGAGAGGCTATCCTCTCACGGTTGTAAGCTTAGCCGCCTTTATTAAGGCGGATTTAAGCATGATAGAATTTTAGGAGAATTTTTTTTCATGAGTCAAACTATGTCTAAAAGTAAAAAGCTGTACGTTGGCAGCCTGCCATACAGCGTCACGGAGGATGAACTGCGCAATATTTTCGCCGGTTTCGGAACCGTCGAATCTGCCCGCATTATCACAGACAAATTCACTGGTCAATCTAAAGGCTTCGGATTTGTAGAGATGGCCTCCGGGGATGAAGCTCAGAAAGCGATCGATGGAGTTAACGGCAAGCAATTCGGTGGACGCACGTTAATTGTAAACGAAGCACGTCCTGAAGAGCGACGCGAGCGTTCGTTCAATAATGCTGGCGGTGGAGACCGCTGGAATCAAGGGGATAGACCTCCGCGCCGTAACCAGCGCTAGTCTGCTTTCCTACGCTGAGTTTGTACTCATGCGAAACACCGTTTGGTCTTTTCCAGCGGTGTTTTTTTATTTTAAAAAAAATCCCTCCCTTAACTAACATCCATTTCAAATCCCCCATCTGCGGAGATCCATACACTAGACATCTTGTGTAACCTGCTCTGCTTGAAAAAAGCGGAGGTTGTTACTCGCTTAGGTTTTTATGCAGCACTCGATCAAAAAGTTTTCTTTGTTCATCGTTCTTCTCGTCGCTTTTCTCGACATGATGGGAATCGGCCTTGTCTATCCGATGTTTTCTTCCATGCTCTACCACAATAAAATCCAACTCCTCTCTCCTGATGTCTCCGATGCGGCGCGCGGGATGTGGCTCGGCATACTCCTTTGTTCCATGCCTATCGCTCAATTTTTTAGCTCACCAATTCTTGGGGCCTTGTCAGACCAAAAGGGGCGTAAACCTGTCCTAAAATATGCTCTGCTTGCCTGTGCTTGCGGTTATTTAATCTCCACCTGGGGTGTGTATCAGGAGAGCTTATTTCTCCTCATCTTTGGCAGGATCATCGTCGGCATAGGCGCCGGAACTTTTTCGGTCGTTTCAGCTGTATTAGCCGATATCAGCAAGCCGGAGGAAAAAGCGAAAAACTTCGGCCTCCAAAACATGGCCTTCGGGGTAGGATTTATGGTGGGGCCATTCATGGGAGGACTGCTTTCCGACAGTGGGTTTTGGAGGTTGGGCGATTACGATAAACCCTTTATCTTCGCCTCTCTATCAACGCTGTTAAATCTCGCACTGCTTTGGTGTTTCTTTAAAGAAACACATCACACACTCAAAGCAAAACCCTTAAACTGGGTAGTGGGAATCATCAATTTGAAAAAAGCCATGGGCCTGCCCGTCCTGCGAAGCCTTTATGGAGCTGTTTTCCTTTTCGTTGTAGGATGGTCTTTTTACTGGGAATTCATCCCTGTTACTTGGATCAAGGAATATCAATTAGACTCTATGCAGATCGGCACTCTTTATGCCTATGGAGGGGGAATCTATGCTTTAAGCTGCGGCTTACTCATCCGCCCCATCGTGAATCGATTCCCTGCGCCTAAAGTGCTTTTCTGGTCCCTTTCTCTTGGAGGTCTCTATATTTACTTGATGCTCTTGCACATGCCTTTGTCTCTCTTCTGGCTGTACATTCCTCTGCAACAGTTTTTGATCGCTATGATTTTCCCAACGGCTTCAGCTTCGGTTTCCAATCTAGCAGAGAATGACGCACAAGGAGAAACGCTGGGCATTCTCCAGTCGATTATTTCTGTCTCTTTTGCTTTGAGTCCGCTCATGTCGGGGATCTTTGTCGGGCTTAGCTCCCGCGCACCCATCATCGTCGGCGGTACGGCAATGCTCTTGGCGGCACTTGTCACGGCTCTTGGAAATCGGAAAATGGTCTTCGAAAAAACAAAAAAACTTTAAATATCTCTCATGTACAGAGAAGTTGCACACGACAACATCTGTAGGTGTTCGTGTTGTTGTGAAGAGATCCTTTTTTATAGAAATAACAGAATAGGCATGATCGGCGAAACGCCGGCAGGATGAGCATGATGAAGAGAGATCAAAACTTTACGAAAATAGCATTCCCTTGCCAATTCTCAATATACCAATGAGCTAGCAACATAAATCCTGCGTTTTCGAGAAAGGCCCTTAACTCTGTGTATTGCGTCATTCCACGCCTGAACTCGAGAAAATTCGTTTCGGTGTAAATGACTTTGACTTTCTCCAGAATTTTAGGTGAGCTCTGCAAAATTTGCAGCTCCAATCCTTCGAGATCTAGCCATAGGAAATCCACGTGATCGACCTGATTCTCTCTACACCAATCTTCTAGGATCACACAGGGGACTTCGATTTTAGGACCGGTGTAATAGTCTTTCATCCATTCCGAAGTTTCTAATAAAGAGCTCGCTCCTTCATCAGCAACGTCAATGGCCGTGGGCATCTGACAGACGTGCAAGATGGCTTTTCCATTGTAGCTATTCAAAGCAAGGTGATAGGCGTGAATATTCGGTATCCAAGCAGTCTTTTCGAGGATTTTTTCAAAACTAGCAGGATTGGCCTCGAAGGAAATGATCGTGGCTTTAGGCCATTTTAAGGCAAAGGCCAGCGTATCGTATCCATGATGACCACCCGCTTCAAGAATTACAGGTTCTTCAGGGAGAAATCGAGCAATAAGTTCGAGCCTATCTCTTTCGCGATACTCGCATGCACCCTCAAA
>Ga0206862_1023_pt2 | contig 43338 bp, 32 predicted proteins | sample Alteio_BWOrgCont_43_FD_152625 | JGI IMG/M metagenome (GOLD analysis project Ga0206862, IMG submission 152625) | Enriched cells from forest soil in Barre Woods Harvard Forest LTER site, Petersham, Massachusetts, United States -... | ecosystem: Environmental > Terrestrial > Soil > Temperate forest >... | reverse complement strand
CGAGATGCTCCTTCTACGGCGGGAAGATGCTCCATCGGAAGAGGAACAGTTCGCGATTTACGCGGAAGCGGCGCGTACCTCCGCGGGGCGTCCGGTAATCATTCGGACCTTCGACATCGGTGGCGACAAAGCTGTGCCTTACCTCAATCTGCCGGCTGAAGACAATCCATTTCTTGGATATCGCGGCGTGCGCATTTATGCCCAGCACCAAAACCTAGTGCAGTCTCAGTTGCGCGCAATTCTTCGCGCTTCATCGCTCGGTGACCTTCAGATCATGGCGCCGATGATTTCCTCACTGGAGGAGGTCTTTCAGTTCAAAGCTGGGATTTCTCAGGCGAAGCGGGATTTGACTCTCAAGGGCATTGCGTTCAACTTGAACATACGGGTCGGCATCATGATCGAGGTGCCCTCGGTCGCATTCTTCCTTGATCAACTCTGTGCAGAAGTCGATTTCTTCAGCATCGGAACGAACGACCTGAGTCAATACTTCTTCGCCGCCGATCGAGGCAACCCAAAGGTCGCTGGGCTGGCCAGCGTGCGCCATCCAGCATTCCTCTCTTTTCTCAAGGAAATCGTTACTCAAATACACGAGGCCGGGAAATGGGTAGGCATGTGCGGAGAAATGGCTGCGAACATTCAACATCTGCCCCTGCTCTTAGGGCTTGGTCTCAACGAGATCAGTCTTCCGGCCGCGGAAATTCCCGACATCCGGGAAAAAATCTCTAGACTGCGTGTCGCTGATTGCGAGGAGACACTAAGCCGGGCTATTGCATGCCGGAGAACGAAAGAAGTTGATGATCTTCTGGAAAGTGCGCAGCCTTCGCAGACGGCGCAGCCTCTACTGAGCGACCAACTCGTCCTGCTTGGAAGCACCAGTCAAAGTAAGGAAGAAGTGATCCAGGAGATTGTGGATGCCTTTTATATCGTCGGTCGGACCGACGACCGTCATCGACTGGAAGAAGCGTTGTGGACCCGAGAAGACTTATATTCGACCGGATTAGGTTATGGTTTTGCTACTCCACACTGTAAGACGGATGCCGTCTCGACCGACTCGATCTGCGTTCTCAAGCTCAATCAACCGATCAATTGGGGCTCAGTCGATAGCGAACCGGTGCGCATGATCGTCTCCATCGTGATGCGCGAACCACAGAACTCGGGCAGTCATCTACAAGTATTCTCGACCCTCGCCAGACAATTGATGAACGAAGAATTTCGGGACCGCCTGTTCCGGGTCGAGACTGCACGCGAAGCGGTGACCCTTTTGGCGCAGCAACTAGGATGAGCTTATTGGTTCCGGCAGCAAACCTATGCCACCATTCGCAATGTGGTTGCGGCTGAATCTTGATCGGTTTACTTCTGTGTAAAGCTTCTTAAATCAAATTTACCGTAAATAGTAGCTGGGATGCGTAATGTTCTCCCTCATGTAGATCGTGCCACAGCTCAAGAAGTTTGCGATGGCAATTCCGTCAGGGCCCTATCGTCCAAGTGCGTTTGTTCATAGGCTGCGCGGGAATGTCGTGGGCTATACTGGCTGGCGTTGTCACGAAAGGGAAGTCTCAATAGGAGGTTGTCGATGCGATCTCTTATGGTGCTTGTTGCGCTCGTGGCTATGCTGTCGGTCAGCGTAGCCAAGGAGGAGTTTCAAGCGGGCGATTTCGTCAAGCAGCACTTGAATTCCATCGGGCCCGAGCAGGCACGGGCGGCGGTGAAGAACCGTGGAGTCGGGGGAACCTTGAGTTTTCAGATACTGACTGGGGGTGCGGGGCACGAGGATGGCCGGCAGGTCTTGGTCACGGAAGGCGACAAGCTGATCTCATCGTTCCAACTGCCAAATCACAGTTATCCCGGCGAGCGGTTTGTGAGCGATGGCGAGAAAATCTTCGTCGCAGAGACAGAAGCCTCCGTCCATTCCGCCCTTGGCGAATTTGTTGTGGCGCACAGCGAAATTCTTACCGAAGGTCTCTGGGGCGGCACGCTCTCGACCGGATGGGCTCTGGCCAACTTGGACAAGCGTCTTGCGAGACTTGAGGAACGCGGTTTGAAGAAAGTAGACGGCCGTGAGCTTCATCGAGTGGACTACGTACCCAAGAAACCTAGCGATCTACAGATCGAACTCTATTTTGAGCCTGAAACCTGTCGGCACGTCATGACCGTTTACTCATTCACGACCGCTCCGCCGATGTCTCACAACCGGACTGAAAACGGACGGCAGTTGGAATTGCATTACCGGCTCGAAGAACGTTTTGCCGATTTTAAGAGCATTGATAACCTGTCACTGCCCAGCCGGTGGACCATACAGTTTAGTTCGGATCGTCCAGGGGGAATTACGGGGTATTCCGGCAACAAGAATGCCCCAGTGAGTAATGAACGAGCGTCGTTAACCGAGATCTACCAATTTGACGTGGCTGAGAAAAACCTTTCACACAACATCCCGATCGATCCGAAGAGCTTCGAGCTTAAGTAAATATCAACATCTTTCCGACGACCCTCGGGCTACCACTCCCTCTTTGATACTGATCGTTGGGTTATGAGTGCCACGATCACCAGAATCTAAAGACACTGCGCGGCGCAAAGAGTACGCATTGTTCTTAGGATGAACGAACTCGAATGCTCTGCCTGCGTTGCCCTTTTTACCGCCCTCGTTCTCAGTGCGACGGGTACACGGTAGAGCGGCCTTTTCAGGGCTATATTCTTCGAGCCTAAACCCTTTTTCAATCAACAACTTAATTCGTCAAGATGGCCAAATTGCGGAAAAATGGGGGATGCGAGTCAGATCGCATCTAGGCTCCGCGACTTCACTGACGGAGGAGTCTTCGTCGCCTATGCGTCTCGCCCAGCGGAAATACTTCGCTTCTCGATTGGGCGCTTGGGCAGCCAGAATCCGCATTCGAAACTAAGGTGTCGGTCAGTGGATTCGCCAACCGCACGAACGGGTCTAAATGCTTAATTCACCAGATACGCCGCCACCACGATCTCATCGTTGCCAGTTGCCTCGATGGTTAGGATGTCTCCGTTGGTGTCGATCACAGCAATAGCTGGGAAGTTACGCGGCTCAGGCTAAGAGTGGCCCAATACAAAGTTCAGTAGTCCTTTCATATCATTTGAAGTCTTGTCAGCCTCAATATCCAGTTCTTCTACAGGAAGATTAAATCGGTTCACCCAATAGGTGGTGTAGCCAAAAGTCTTCGCGCCATAAGCATCCCATCCCCCAAAGGCTGCGAACACAATTTCTTCCTTTTTTAGTTTGAGTCTTTCTAGTCCTAATTCATAGGCACGAGGGTCAGGCTTGTACGTACCATTTTCTTCGGTGCTGAGCAAGTCGTCAAAAAGATCTGTTATTCCAGCCGCATCCGCATTCGAACGAAGCATTTTCGGGCTGAAATTCGCAATCGTTATGATGCGCATGCCGGAGGCCTTCAGCTTGCGCAATGCATCTACGGCATCAGGCCACGGCTTCAATGTAAGGTATGCATTCAGCAGCTGTTTCCGTATTTCAGGGGACAGGTTAAGCTTCATCGCTTGGGCGGTATAAACTAACGCGTCTTCGGTTAATTTAGAAAAATCGGCGTGACGATTAGTAATGGTTCGCAGGAAACAATAGTCAAACTGTTTGGCGCGCCACATTTTAGTGAACTCAGCGCCTTTGCCTGGAAAGGCTTTGTCGACTTCGGGAATGACGGAGTTTGGATCAAAAATTACGAAATAATCGAATGCGATAGCCTTAAACCGTGGCGCGGATTGATCCTGCGCATAGCCTTGACCAATGCCTAGAACTGCACAAAGAATTGCAAGAAGCCTTCTAACCTTGAGAAACCTTGTCATTCGGAATCTCCTTTTTGACTCTAAGAACGCCAGCGATCGTAGATCGATCCCGTCCAGAGACTGCTTTTTGGCGCGCGAATACTTGTTGCGCAAAATGGAACACGGACGGCGCTATTCGTCAGGCCAATAACATTCATAATAATTTAAGAGGACGCTGACCGCGGTTTGCGGTCACCGTCCCCTGTGGGGATTAGGATAGGGTCGATGCAAGTTCGCGACGAGCGCTATCCGGTCTACGGGTTTCCCGACCGAAACCCGGGTCTATTGGTTAATTCGCCAGATACGCCGCCACGACGATGCCATCGTTGCCAGTTGCCTCGATGGCAAGAATGTCTCCGTTGGTGTCGATCAGCAGGGCATTCACGCCATTGTCAACCGTCAGCGTGCCGCCGTTCCCAAAAGTGGTATCCAGGTCGCCGTTGGTGTCGAGCCGGGCAATGCCGCCGAAAATCGGTGAGGAGTTGGCAATGAAGCCGCCCACCACGACTTGCCCGTTCGATTGCACGGCCAGGGCCTGAGGGGTCTCACTCCCTCCGGTGCCGAACTTGAAGGGCGTGGAACTGAAGCCGGAATTCAGCACACCGGTTTCGCCGAAAAGTCGTACTTTCGTATTAGTGGGGCCGCAGTCTGAGTCTTCTTCACAATGAAGCGATGCCACAAGATAGTCGCCGTCCGATTCGAAAATCGTTGGGGTAGATTCGAGGCCTGGCAACGGGCTCCTCGCCGTCAGAGTTCCCGCAATCACCGAGGGTAACAACACTCCTGTAGAGCTGAGCTCCACTACTGTACCAGACGTTCCTTCCCCATTCTCACCCACGGCCAGGTAGTCGCCATTGGAGAGAAGGGCCAGCGCCTGCGGCCCTAATACAGGGGCGGGCGAAACCAGCGCAATCCCGGCCGTGCCAAACGTCGCGTCCAGTGCGCCGTTGGAGTTGAAACGCACCAGCGAGAGCGCCCCCGGGGTCTTCTTGCCACCATCGTGAAAGCCGCCCATCAGAATTTGTCCGTTGGGTTGCAGCAGAAACGCGCTCGGAAAGTCCGCACCAGTGACGGCCGTCGCCACGCCGTCGGTGCCAAAGGTTGTGTCCAATAGGCCATTGGCCGTGAACTGCGCCAGGCCAAAGGTATCTGTACCTGATACAGACCCTGCAACCAGGAGTTTGCCATTCGGCTCTAGCGCAAATGCAAACGGGTCAAAGGTGAAGGAAGAGAAGTTGGTGATTGTACTCCCCTTCGTCCCAAACGTTGTATCCAGCTTGCCGGTCGAGGTGTAGCGCGTCAAACCAATCTGAGTACCGACATCGCCCACAAAGTCGAACTGGGAGAGTACCACGATGTTGCCGCTGGCCTGCTGGATCGCGCCGATCGGCATCATTACCGGCGACCCGGCGCCAGTGAAGATGGTGGTTACAATTCCATCCGTGCCGAAATTCGGGTCCAGGGTGCCTGCCTGAGCTTGTGCGAAGTTGACGCCAAACGCCAGGCCAACTGCCAAGAGTCCGGCGATCGTATGAACTGTAAATGCCTTCATTGTTCTTTCCTTTTTTTGGTTTTTATTTTGGCAAACAGCAGACGATCTAGGATGCGACATTGCTTCGCCGCGTCCCTGTCTGCGCGTCGGCCATAGTAAAGACGGTACCCTCGCGAGGCTCGGCGGTTGTCAGCAAGAAGTAACGATTGCGTAAAGCTTCGCCGACAAGCCGTTAGTCGTCCATTCCGTCCATGCCGAGCGGCGATTGAATTTCACACGGCGACGCCGGCGACCACGTTACCTATTGGAACAAGGCTGGGATGGACCTCTACGGCTTCACCCGCGAGTAAGCCTTCGGCCTAACCCCACGAACTCTTGCAGGCCCAATTTCCCACGGATCTGGGAAATGATCAGGATATGTGCTTTGACAGCGGCTGCCCGCAGATGATCTTCGACGAGCATGTTGGCGACCCGTGGCTGTTTGCCGTCTAGGCGGCTTGACGGAAAGATCGGCTGGAAGAGAACATTGGCTCCGCTTTGCTCGAACTGACGTGGGATCAGAACGCAACCCCTGCTTACTTCCGGTTAGCTGCGGGTATCGCTGGTGGTTGCCGCAACCACCAATCGTTGTTGCTGCCCTTACTCGTTTGGCGCAAAGAGAGCAGATCTCAACCGCTTACGCCGACGCGGTGCAGAAGGTGCTGGAAACGCGAATCGGCGCGGAGAGGGTCGAAGCCCGGCCGCAATAGGACGCCTGGGTTGAATCGCTCATCGAAACCTTTTTCTAGCCAATTCATAGCTTGATCCGTGTCTCCGAGAGATGCATAAATCATGGCAATCTCCGAAGCGTTTGAATAACCAGGGTTGGAGCGCCTCTTCAAATCGTTCAGCAGCGTTACTGCTTCGCTCTTATTGCCGGATGCGACGTAGGCACGAGCAAGATTCGCTATACACGTCGGGCTACCCGCTGAAAGTTGAACCGCCTTTCGCATTTCCGCGATCGCATCGGCGTACATTTGTTTTTGCAGGTATGCTTGGCCGAGTTGATTATGGGCAAGGGCAAAATTAGGATCCATTTCGATCGTCTTGCGGCTCTGTCGTATAGCTTCGTCATAGGAGTGCGCGAGGACAAGGAGCTCTGCCATATCGGCGTTAATGATAAGAGATAGGGGATCCAAGCTTTCCGCTTTTCTCATTTCCGCAATTGCTCCGTCATACTGGCCCAATAGACTCAAATGCCACGCATACCAATGGTGAGCGGTTGCGTAGCCTGGATTCAGTTCAATAGCCCGTCGGAATTCCTTTCCGCCAGAATCCAAATCCCAGTCGAATCCATCCAAGACGAATGCCAGCGAGTTGTGCGCTTCGCTGAGCGCGCTGTCGAGTTCCAGAGCTTTGATCGTGGCCGCCTTCGCTTTGGGAAATGCCTCCTTTGGGGGTATCACTGCGTACTGCCAGTCTCCCGACAAAGCATAAGTGTCGGCTAAGCCAGAATAAGCGGGGGCGTATTTCGGGTCCTCTTCGATTGCCTCGCTGAAATACGCCAAGGCGACCTTCAAACCTTCTGCTGTTCGCTTATTCCAGAAGTAGCGTCCTTTAAGATAGGACTCGTAGGCTTCCGGATTGACAACCTTTACATTTTTCAGTGCAGTTTGTTCCTGGGGAGTCAAATTGATTCGAATTTGATCGGCAATTGCTCCAGCCACCCTTTTTTGAAGCGCCAAAGTATCACGCAACTCACCTTGGTAGCTTTGAGACCATAAGTGCTTGTCGGTAGAAGCCTCGATTAACTGCGCCGTAATGCGGACCTGGTCGCCGGAGCGGAGCACGGTGCCTTCCACCACGGCGTCCACGTTCAGCTCACGGGCGATCTGCGGCAGAGGCTTGCGCGCTCCTTTATATACCATTACAGAGGTGCGTGAGATCACCCTTAAAGCACCGATCTGCGCCAGATCAGTGATCAACTCATCCGTCATGCCGTCAGCGAAGTAATTCTGTGAGGCATCGCCAGAGAGATTGTCCAGCGGAAGCACCGCCAAGGATCGAATGCTCGCGTTCGCACCGCCTCGCGAATGAAACAGCCAAACGGCGAGAATCAGCAAAATCAGAACGAAGGCAACCGCGACTATGATTCGACGCGCCGGCCACAATTGATGTCTAGGAGCAACCGCTAATTTAGCGTTTTTGAGTTCATCCCCAGGCTCTGTCTCCGCCAAGTGTCCAGCCGCAGATCCCGACCCTTTCGCGGGGGGATGTCGATCGACGACCGACACGACCGCAATAAACCGATAGCCGCGTTTTGGAAGCGTCTCGATAAACCTCGGATTCTCAGCCGAGTCCCCCAACGCACTCCGAAGCTTTCCAATCGCAATGTTTAGGGCCAGGTCGAAATCGCCGAAGTTTTCGTTCGGCCAGACTCGGCTACGAAATTCTTCGCGGGTGACGACTTCCCCGTTCCGCTCCAGCAATATCTCCAGCAGTTTCATCGGCTGCTGCTGGATTCTGATTCTTAAACCCGCTTTACGCACTTCGCCCGACTGGAAAGAAACCTCATAGGTTCCGAATCGCAGGATGGAAGTAGGCCGCAGGGGTTCCATAGCGCATTTGGGCTTCGCACGGAAGTCTAGCACGGTCCGACAAGGGCCCCCTCGGGTCAGGATATATACGGAGCTAAATCATGAGCCAACAATCATTTAGGTGGCAACGAATTGGATATGTGGAAAAAATTCTGAGGTAATTGACGATCGACGACTGCAGCGTCAGATTGCCTGCAACGGGGGTTCGAACTGTTCGGGGGAAAGCATATGACAGGTATTGGATCTGGAGTCGAGGCGATGGCCGGATTGGGTGCTTTATCCTCAGGAACCCAGGAACGGTTGGTGGGGTTCGAAGAGTTAGCCATGCCCCTGTTTAATTCTCTTTATAACTTCGCGCGCTGGCTTACGCACAATTCGAATGATGCTGAGGACCTCGTACAAGAGACTTATCTAAAGGGATTACGTGGTTTTGCGTCATTTCAGCGTGGCACCAACTTCCATGCATGGATATTTCAAATCCTCAGGAACACCTTTCTAAGTTCGTGTTCAAAACTCGACCAGCGCATGACCGTTGCAATGGACTCGGAGGGGGACGGGCCCGAGTTGGCAGTTGATACCACTACTCCCGAAACAGTCCTAATAAATCGCTCTCATTCACAAGTGGTGCAGAGAGTTATCGAGGATCTGCCGGTGTATTACCGTGAGACTCTCCTTCTTTGCGATGCGGAGGACATGTCGTACCAGGAGATTTCACAAATATTGTCGATCCCGCTAGGAACCGTCATGTCACGCCTGGCTAGAGCCCGGAAGGCAGTTCGCGAAAAGCTCAATCGCCAAGAAATCTTCGATAAAGCAGCACCCTAACATCTGAGGTGTGAACCAAGCAGCGATCCTGCGGAAAGAGGAAAGGCTTATGGCAGCGACGACCCTGGCAACGTTGAACGCTACGACATCTAGACTGGGATCGGAGCCGATGGACCGGATTCTGGCGGTCGAGGGTGAAGTCGCTTTCCAGAAGATTCTGAAAAAGCTCTTTTTCACGGAAGGACACGAGCTCGAAGCCCCTCCGGATGGCGAGGGCGACCTGGAGAAGCATGCGACTTCCGGTCTTCCCCTTGTGATTGTCAGAGCAAGCTCCAAGCTTGCGGATAAGGTCTTTCTCCTGGAAATGGGCGAGGACGATTGCATTGCTATACCTTTCGGTCCAGCGGAACTTGTTTCCCGTCTGGGCGCTCTGGTGACACGTGTGTCACGCGTCTGTTCAGAAGACGTATATGTTTTTGATGATGTGATGGTGGATTTTTTCGAAACCGAGATCACCCGTCGCGGACAGAAGATCGTGATGACGGCAAAGGAATTCAAGACACTGGCGTTCTTGATAAAGAACGCCAAGCGCGTGGTCTCTCGGAGTGAACTTCTCAATGAGGTTTGGAACTACCAGAACTATCCGTGTACCCGTACCGTAGACAACCACATCCTTAGGTTACGACAGAAACTAGAGAGAGATCCTTCACGACCGTTACACCTTCTCACAGTACACAGCCTGGGCTATAAGTTTGTGCCGTAAGCCATCGTGTCGCTTTCCGTAGGTGGTGTATCGTTCTACCCCCGTATGGGGCAATTACGAATGTCAAATCTAGGGTACGACTTTAAATACCACTAACGAATGGCTTATCGAAACAGGTTCAACTCGCGGCTTTAAACAGTTTCGCTAGACGATCGAGGTCCGCGGCGCTGGCGTCGCCGATCACGAAGTAGCGAAGGCCACCTTGACTCCATGTCTCCATGTTGAATGGTTGTTTCTCCGAACCGAGAGCATTTCCGTCCAATCTGGCTGCCAATGACCGGTTCTGGAATACGAACACGGAGATATGGTGCTTCCGCACATCATAAATGAGCTGTGCGCCCGGCGTTTGATCAAGGTAGGTCATCCGGCCGCCCAGCAGAGAGAACTCTGTATTCTGGAGTTCCGGCAAATTGAACGCGAAGGGGATCTTTCCCTGGAACCATGGTTTCACCGTGTGCCGATCGGTGGAGATCACGTCCACAGGCGATGAACTGGCCAACGTCGCCACGTGCAGGTCTGCAATCTCGCTGTAGATCTGATCCCTGCCGGGCCGGGGGTGCACATAGGTCAATGTCAATGTCCCAACCACGAGAACTAAGGCGGCCACCGCAGCGAATACCCATCTTGGTAGAAAGCTGCGTTGCGGTTTGGGCGCAGTGCTGTGCTGCACTCGTCTACGGAACTCAGCACTGGGGGTAAAACGTCTTCCAGCGCTCTGGATCGTGCGCTTCATCTGCACACGCGTGAGGGCATCCGCCGAGCAAGAGTGACAGCTGCGCACATGGGCGTCGAAGATGCGCATCTCCTGCTCCGAAAGTTCACCGTCGACGTACGTGTCGAGTTTTGTCTTCCATGACTCACAGACCATAATTCACCGTTGGTTCACCCTTTTTGAAACTGCGGCCGTAGACTGTGTAACGTTTTTCTGGCACGCGATAAACGCGCCATCACCGTGCCTATTGGGATGGCAAGCGTGGCAGAAATTTCCTGATACGACATCTTTTCGACTTCACACAGCACCAGGATTTCGCGATATGCAACGGGCAGTTGCTCCAAAGCCTGCTGCACAAGCTGTCCGTCCGATCGCTGCAGCACGATGCTCTCTGGCGTTTCCTCGACCGCGGGCAAGATTTCCTCGTCGCCTTCAAGATCGAGTGGCACGGTCATGCTCACCTCCAGTCCGGTGCGGGAGGTCAGGAAAGCATTCCGCAGGATCTTGTAGATCCAGACGCGAAAATTCGTGCCCGGCTGGAACGAGGGGAACCCCGTGAGTGCTTTGGCGTATGTCTCCTGTACAAGGTCCTCGGCTTCTTGCCGGTCATGCGTCAGCCAGCAGGCAAAGTTATAGAGCCGCTCGAACTGAGACATGGCCAACTGCTCGAACGACTCGTCGGCAGGTTGGCTTACGGTACCCACGCAGGAGGAAACAAGCCGACGGTCGTTTTATTCCCAAAACTCGTAAATATTTGCCATGGAATAAATCCAACAGCTGTCAGTTCTGCACAACGAGTCAAAGAGCGAACTGGGATCACCGAGGAAATGCTGGTGCGGAAGAACCATACGCTCTTTAGCAGTTCCGAGGAGGAACAAATGAAAAACACCATGAAGATGCTGAGCTTGGCGATGTGTGTACTGCCCATGTACCTGTATGCCGGAACAGGACAAGGCCTGCAACAGGCTGATCAAACCGCCCAACAGCAGAACGCGCGATCTGCAGAACCGATTCCGGCAGGCACCATTATTCCGGTCAGCCTGAATTCCACCTTGCGCTCGGACAAGAGAGAAAGCGGAGACGCGATCACGGCCACGGTCATGCAGGACGTGATCGTGGCTTCCGGAGAAATCCTGCGCAAAGGATCGGTGGTAACAGGGCATGTGATCGAAACCGTCGTTCCGGGAAATAGATCCGAAGAATCAAAGATCTCGTTTCAATTCGATCAAGTGCAACTCGGCAACCTGACCGTCCCGATTGCAGCCAACCTGCGTGCGGTAGCGTCGAAACATGCGGTACTTGACGCCACACCTCAGTTGACATCGAGCGAATATGTCGACAACCAAGTTCAAATCGGAGGCGACCAGATTTCCTACGGCAACGGGCAAGTCATGGTCGGCTTACAGGTCGTAGGGAAATACACCAGCCAGGGTGTGCTGGCTTATGGAGGCCAGGCTATGGGAACTCCGTGCCGCGGCACGATCGAAGACAACAACCATCCGCAAGCGTTTTGGGTCTTCTCAGTGAATGCCTGCGGCGCCTACGGATTCAGCGACCTGACAGTTTTCCATGCCGGACGCACCGTGCCGATTGGTCAAGTCACATTGAGCTCCAAAAGCAAGGCGTTAACGGTCGACAAAAGCAGCGCCATGCTCCTGCTGGTGGGCGGCAGCGGATCCGCGGAGACGCAGGCTAGCACGGCATCTTCCCGATCTTCTTCCCGGAATTCTTCCGGTACTTCTTCCCGGTCGACAGGAAAGTAGCGGTTCGCCGGCCACGACTTGATTGGTCTCGTCAAGCCACATTCGGCGCGGCCCACTATCGATTCAATCTCTCCGGAGCAGAGCGATGGTAAATCCTTTTAGTCTCAAGACGGTATTCCTGGCCAGGCACGCGCAACATGTCGTGCTGATCCACTTTCCGATCGCGCTGTTCATTGCAGCCGTAGCATTCGACTGCTTGGCGCAGTGGACAAAGAACCATACGCTGGCTGCCGCGGCGTATTTCAATTTGCTGCTGGCCGCGATTTCGACAGTGCCGGTAATAGTGACCGGCCTGGCAGCGTGGCAGTGGGCGCTCGAGGGGCAGAAGCTAAAAGGGATTCTCCTAATGCACCTGATCCTGGGATGCGCATCGAGTCTATTGATCTGGATCGTCTTTTGGATCCACCGGCGAGCGCACCGCTCTCCAGAACGATCCTTGCCAAAGTACCGTCTTCCGATCGAAGCACTCGGGGTATTGCTTGTGGGGCTGACCGGGCATCTCGGCGGATTTCTAAGTGGTGTGAACGGACCGGGCTAGAGGAATCGAGTCAAAACCGCCAACCGAATAAATCGGTGGAATAAAAACAGCTCGCATCAGTTATCAACTCAGAAGGCTGCAAACCACGGAGGGCAAATGCCGGACAAGAAGCAAGATCTTATTGATCAGGAGTTGCAAGACCTCAACAATGATGGCGTCGACCGTCGCGGATTTCTAAAGTGCATGGCATGGGCCGGTACGGGCCTGGTCTGGACCATGAGCGGTGGCATTCCCGTATCTCGCGCGTTCGCCAAAAATAGCGATAAAAAATCCGGCAAAGCCGCGGATTTTACTTTTGTTCAGATCAGCGACAGCCACATCGGCTTCAACAAGCCCGCCAATCCGGATGTGACTGCTACTTTGCAGACGGCTATCAACAAGATCAATGCCATGCCTCAGAAACCGGACTTCATCATTCACACCGGTGATCTGAGCCAGCTCTCGAAGCCCAGCGAATTCGATACGCTCGATCAGGCACTAAAAGGAGCATCCGCGAAACAGATGTACTTTGTGCCTGGTGAGCATGACATGTTGACTGACAACGGCGATGAGTATCTCCAACGCTTTGGAAAAGGCACAAAAGGCACCGGATATTACAGCTTCGATCACAAGGGTGTGCATTTTGTCGGTCTGGTAAATGTGGCCAATTTGAAAGCCGGTGGCATGGGGTCGCTCGGTCACGAACAACTGGAGTGGCTTGAGGACGATCTCAAAGGCCGTTCTGCCAGCACTCCGATTGTGCTCTTCGCACACATCCCGCTGTGGACCATCTATCCAGATTGGGGTTGGGGAACTGATGATAGTGAACAAGCGTTGTCGTACGTCAAGCGTTTCGGTTCGGTGACTGTGTTAAACGGTCATATCCACCAGATCATGCAGAAGGTCGAAGGTAAGGTTTCGTTCCACACCGCGATGTCGACTGCTTTCCCTCAACCTGCACCGGGAACAGCTCCCTCAGCGGGACCGATGAAGGTTCCAGCCGACCAGTTACAACGGGTGTTGGGGATCACCGACGTGAAGTATGTGGTCAGTGGTCGTAGCCTGGCAGTCGTCGATTCGCCGCTCGGTGACTCGGGGCCTTCGGCTTCGGGAAATGTTGGTGCTCTGCGCTTGGTTGACGCGCCCCTTGGATAGTTTCCAACGATCTGGTCTCAACAACCAACTATTAAGGAAAATCAGGAAAGAAAATGAAATTGAGGAAGGGACTAAAACAATGACAAAAAGAAGTGTATGGTTTGCGAGTTTGGCGACGCCCGTAGTAATTGCCATGCTCCTGTTATTCGCGGGATCACCGAGAGTCAGGGCTAACGATCGGGCCTCCGCAGCAAACGCGACGGTGAAAATCGACAACTTCGTTTTTGGGCCGCAGACGATCACCGTACCCGTCGGAGCGACCGTGACCTGGACAAACAGTGATGACATTCCCCATACGGCGGTAAGCACGGACGGCGTGTTCAAATCCAAGGTGATGGATACCGACGAAAAGTTTTCCTACACATTTACCAAGGCAGGAACATATTCCTACTATTGCTCGATCCATCCCAAGATGACTGGCAAGGTTGTCGTGCAGTGAGACGTTTAAATCTTGATTTGATTTGTTTTCAATCGTGCGCGGAATTGTCTTGAACCGCTGCGCCGCCAAAACGCAGATCACTCAAATTCAGCGTCAGCAAGCGAGTTATAAGCCATCTAAACTCAGCATTGGGCAAGAATCGCCAATCCACTACTGTGGCTCTCCTGGATCTTCCAAGGAGACCGAATCGCCCTGCTTGGTGTCCGTCTTCTTGGCGGATTTGGGGTGACTATACTTCCCGGCGCTGTTGCGGCCCTGGTGCTCGACGTCGTAGTCCGTAGGCACCTGGGGAAATAAGAGGAAGGCGCCGTCGCCCAGTTGCTTAGAGCGGCGCAGGATTATTTCTGAACGTCCATCATGGTCCTGGATCGTTCCTTTGATTTCAATCTGCTTGCCTTCGAGTTGGCGAACGTCCCCCATTTTTTTGAGATCGGCTGGAAATACGACCACGGTGAAAGGACACGCCTTCGACTCTTTGCAGAAGCTGAGGAACGTGGCGCCTTTGCCGCCATTTTCCACGTGCATCACGGTTCCGCGCACGCATTGATCGGGGCCCTGATGCTTGCTGGCGTCGGCGAAAGAGATGCAGGCTGGCGAAAAAGTATTGTGCGGGGCGCAAAATGCATTCAACGAAAAGAAAGTTCCGAACAGAAAAATCGCACTAAGAAAGCGCATAGAGGCTGAGACGCCAAGGAGGGCATCCACAGTTTGATTGTAGGGGTGGCAGGGAAGTCCTACGCCGAGCGTGCGAGAATTATTAGCGGCAATTTCCCGAAAAAGGAAGTTGCGGTGCCGGGGCTTGGCCCCGGCTTACCACAGTTCTTGCGGCTGCAAGCATCGCGACTTTCTATTTAATGAAAGCTACTTGGTGAAAGATTTCACGGCCGCTGCTTCATCGTCCTTCACATCAAAAACGGTGTAGAGCTTCGTGATCTGCAGCAGGTCGTGAACTTTCTTGGTGAGGTTGAGCAGCTTGAGTTCGCCACCCTGATTCTTGGCAGTGGTGAAAGCGCTGACAAGCTCGCCGATGCCTGAGCTGTCGATATAGTTCACCTCGCCGAGATTCAGCAGGATTTTTTTCTGTCCCTTGGAAAGCAGATCGCGCACGGTTTCGCGCAGAACCACACTGCCTTCGCCGAGGGTAATCCGGCCGCTAAGGTCGACAATGGTGATGCCATCCACCTGACGAGTACTGGACTTCATGCTCACTGGGGAGCCTCCTTGGAGTCCGCGGGTTTGCCGTGGACATGCTTAATCATTCTAAATTCGGTGCCCGTTTGCGAAGGGTGGATCTCCACCACATCCATAAACGAGCGCATCAGGAAAATACCACGCCCCGACGTTTTCATCAGATTGTCCGGAGCCAGCGGATCTGGAATCTTGCTGGTGTCAAGCCCCTTGCCCTGATCGCGAATCACAATGACCAGGTCTTGAGGAGTTCGTTCAAACGCTAGTGTAACCTTCTTGCTCGGGTCGTAAGCATTGCCATGTAAAACTGCATTCACCGCGGCTTCTCGCACCGCCATGGAGATCTTCATGATCTCCTCGTCGTCAAAGCCAGCCTCCGCCGCCATGCGGCTAGCCGTCTCTTCGGCGTTATTTACCGTCTCCAACGTCGAATCGAGCGTATAGGAGACGCGGTCTGCGGACATAGTAGCCTAAATATGAGCGAACGGTTCCAGAGTCGACCTTCGCCTCGCTTGCTATGCTGACGCCGGGCTCAAAGTGCTGGCCCAAATGCCTGGGACGGGCGAATTGAGAGTTTGCCTGTAGGTGCCGGAAAAGTCAACGCGATATCAGATGCTAACCAGTGGTCACGCTGATTTGGAGACGGTTGCGCGAACATGGGATACTTCACTAATGCCCTGTGTTTTTGCGATTTAAAAGCGGAAAAGCTCGGAGGAAATTAATGAGTCGCGGTCACGAACAGGAAATTGCCAAGATCACGAAGCCATTTGCCAGCCATATTCCCATACCCTACGGATGCTTGACGCTGCTAGCTCTTATTTTAGGCGCATTAACCACGCTGGTTGTTTCTTCGCTAGCTATCGGGATTGCAATTCTAAAGTAGGCACGCTAGACACCGCGAAGAACTGATGCAACAGATTTTTATTTGCGGAATGCGCGTCGGCTTCACGCAAGTTTCCCTGTAAACCGAATGCGCAAGTTTTCCGAGCTGGAGGCCAGATTTCTGCACACACTCCGAGAGCTCTGAGTCCAACGAACATGTTGCAAAAAGGAGATCGCGCGATGAAGGTGTTGCGACCGTACCTCAGCTCTATGTTCCCGAATGCCCATTGGCTAGTTTTTGTTCGTTGACGAGCCTTTCAAAACCTTCCCACGAACTCCAAAAGGCCGAAACATGTTCAAGACCGGCGATATAGATTGCCTTAATCAAATCTAGTGGTTCAATCCACTCAAAGCCACGTTCCATCGCTACGTGCCCGCTGAGCTGCATCAGCAGCGGGAATACTCCCCACGTGTCTATTGTTTCCAGCATTACTGTCTCCAACTGCTTCTAGATAACCCGAGGACCGAGAGATATGCAGACGGAACCGGAAGGAATTGTCCGACCTTATTCGCCGTAGGGAACCCAGATATTTTTCACCTGCGTGGCGTGTTCGAGAAACCAGCGGCCCTCGGCGACTTTCGGATTAAACCAGTCGATGGCGCGACCTTCGTTCGTCCAAACCTGTTTCAGATTGCCCACCGACATCGCTTTCGCAGCAGCGGCGCTCGCCTCATCGCCAAAGCTCCAGATGGCATCGACATCATCGTGCTCGGCTAGTGTTTTCAAAAGCTGCGACGTATACCCCGTCACAATATTTAGCGCGCCGCCAGGCAGATCGCTGGTGTCAAAAAGCTGATAAAGATCGCCCGTGATCAAAGGATAAGCTTCCGAAGGAATGGCGATCACCGTGTTTCCAACTGCAAGAGCAGGCATCACTACAGAAAGAAAACCGAGCAGCGGAGCTTCCCGCGGACAAATGACACCGACCGTGCCAATCGCTTCGTTCATCGCAAGGGCGACATTCCGGCATGGAGGGTTATGCACCGCGCCGTCAAACTTATCCGCCCACGCCGCATAGGAAAAAATGCGTTCGATGCTGAGTTCAACTTCCGCAGCAGCCTGTTTGTCGCCAACCACGGCCGCGAGCCTATGCGCAATTTCATCACGTCGTTGAGAAAGATTCTCCGCGCTGTAATAAAGAACCTGGGCACGATTGTGCGCGGTAGCTTTCGCCCACGACGCAGCCTTGCGGGCCGCCTCGACCGCATTGCGAATATCTTTGCGATTGCCCAGCGGAGCTTCACCCAGCAATCGTCCATCAGCCGCGCGCACCTCCATGCTGTAGCCGGAGTCGGGACGTGCTTGCTTGCCTCCGATGTATAGCTTTACGGTTCGGTCGATTGCAGGGGTGTCGACACCAGGGGCCGCTGAGTCCTCGTCCCTGGCATCCGGCGGTGCAACAACTCTCTCTGCTGGAAGCATCGGCGCGCTCTTGAACCATGCCGACTCCATATATTCGAGCAAGCCTTCGCGTCCGCCCTCGCGTCCGTAGCCACTTTCACGGTACCCGCCGAAGCCACAGGAAGCGTCGAACAGGTTCGTGCAATTTACCCACACGACTCCAGCTTTAATTTGTGCCGCAACATGCAGCGCCACGTTAATGCTCTCACTCCAAACGCAGGCTGCTAAACCATAGACCGTGTTGTTGGCCAGTTCGACGGCTTCCGCGGGAGTTCGGAACGTCATCGTCGCCAGCACCGGTCCAAAGATTTCTTGCTGCGCAACAATTGATGTCGGATGCACATTGCTGAGAAGCGTCGGCGGATAATAAAATCCGCGCGCGGGCAATGTGACTTGTGGCTGCCAGCAGGTGGCGCCGTCGGCCACGCCCTGATCCACCAGCTTGCGAATGCGGTCGAGTTGCACCTTGGCCACAATCGCGCCGATGTCAATCGCTTTATCGAGCGGAGCGCCGATACGCAAGGTGCTCATGCGATCTTGAATCTTGGCGATAAGAATTTCAGCAATACTTTCCTGCATCAGCAGACGCGAACCAGCGCAACACACCTGCCCTTGATTGAACCAGATTCCATCCACCAGGCCCTCGACTGTGCTATCCAGGTCGGCATCTTCAAAAACGATGAATGGAGATTTTCCACCCAGCTCAAGCGAAAGCCGTTTGTGGCTCGAGGCTGTTGCGGCGCGAATCGCACGGCCAACTTCAGTCGATCCAGTGAACGCAATCTTGTCTACGTCAGGATGCTTGACCAGCGCCTCGCCAGTTGCGCCGTCTCCGGTGACGATATTGACCACCCCAGCCGGCAGGCCAGCTTCCTGACAAATTTCAGCGAAAAGAAGCGCAGTCAGCGGCGTGAATTCCGCCGGTTTCAACACGACGGTATTTCCCGTCGCAATCGCCGGAGCAATTTTCCAAGCCAGCATCAGCAGTGGAAAATTCCATGGAATAATCTGGCCGACCACTCCACAGGGCACAAACTCAGGAAATTCCTGCTCCAGCAATTGCGCCCAACCCGCGTGGTAATAAAAATGCCGTGCAACCAGCGGAATATCGATGTCGCGGCTCTCGCGGATGGGTTTGCCGTTATCCATCGTCTCGAGAACCGCGAGCAGACGCGAATGCTTCTGGACCAGCCGGGCAATCGCATACAAATAGCGAGCTCGTCTATGCGGACTAAGCGTCCGCCATCCAGAAGATGCTGCCCGCGCAGACTTAACCGCGGCATCAACGTCGGCCGCCGATCCTTGCGCGATCGAGGCGAGTTTTTCTCCATTCGACGGATCGACCGTATCGAAGTACTCGCCCGCAACGGGCACCTGCCATGCACCGCCGATAAAATGTTGGAAGCGGTAGCCGTGACGCTCCAGCCATGCCACTGCTTCTTTCGAATCTTCTGGAGCTGGGCCGTATTCCATGCTCACGAACTTTTCAGCAATGCTCATTGGCGTGGGCTCGATTCCTTCTCGCGACTACATTGAACAACTTTACGAATTGTCATCCTGAGCGAAGCGAAGGACCTGCTTCGCCACAATCTTTCGAGCTTGCGCTCACGCGATCGGATGCCGATACTCCGCCGAATACCTCCCGGTCGCATAATGCTCCAGTTGCCGCTCAATATCGCCCAGCAAGCCGCTGGCTCCGAAGCGGAACATTTCCTCCCGCAGCCATGACGGGCCCAGCTCTTCTTTAATCATCGCCAGCCATTCGATCGACTGCTTTGCCGTGCGGATTCCTCCCGCAGGTTTGAAGCCGACTGCCATGCCAGTTTGTTGCGCATATTCGCGAATGGCGCGCGTCATTACTAGACCAACCGGCAGGGTCGCGTTGGTCGGCTCTTTACCCGTCGAAGTCTTGATGAAGTCAGCCCCTGCCATCATGGCCACGACGCTAGCACGCGCCACATTGCGCAGCGTCAGCAGGTCGCCGGTTCCGAGGATGACTTTCATGTGCGCCCGTCCACAGGCTTGTTTGAAAGCAGCCACTTCATCGTAGAGCGCCTGCCATCGTCCTCCGAAAACATAGGCACGTGTGATAACGACGTCGATCTCATGCGCACCAGCCTCAACCGATCGGCGAATCTCCGCGACCCGCTCCGCCAGCGGCGACAAGCCAGCAGGGAAGCCAGTAGACACGGCTGCGACATGGATTCCGCTACCTTCAAGTGCATGCACAGCGGTTTCCACAAACGTGTGATACACGCAGATGGCAGCGACCTTAATCTGCAAGGCCTCGATCCCGAGTTTCTTTTCTAGCTCTGGCTGAATCGGATGCCGTCCCTTAGCGCACAATCGCCGAACGCGCTCGTCGGTGTCATCCCCAGAAAGAGTCGTCAGATCCATGCAGGTAATCGCGCGCAGAAGCCACGCCGCCTGCCATTCTTTCTTCACTGTCCGTCGCGCGACATGAGATTGAACTCGGCGCTCGACCGCGCTGGTGTTGACTCGCACCTCGCGCACCCAATCGAGATTAAGAGGAATGCCCCTATTCGGAAGCAGAGGCCGACCCGCAAGAATAGCAATGGCCCCACCAGAGTCGTTTGAATCGCGACTCGCAACGCTCCGAGATTCGTTATGTTCGACTGGCATCAGACGCTTTCCAAAATAAGCTGCAGATAAACTCAAGCTTCGGATCAGGACATCGCTTCAGCGATGCCACAAATTCTCTTCAATTAGATGCCCCATCAATGGCTGGGTCGCAATCGCCAAAATGTCTGTGATCTGTGCTGCGCCGTGCAATTGTACGGCAGATACAGCGAAAGATGAATCCGCTTTCCCCTTGACCCTCCGACTGTGCACGGCTACCCTAGGGCGCGATTACAACACGCTGTAATCTGCAATCCGTATCGAGATTTTGGAGGTCAGTTCTGATTAACCCGGGCGCTCGTTTTCGATTTCGCCAAAAGCTTCTCATTCCTGTCCTTCTCGTAATGATGCTGGCAATTCCCGCGTCCAGTGCAGGCAAGAAAATTATCATCGACACCGATCCCGGCACTGATGACGCCATGGCCCTGATGCTGGCGCTGAACTCGCCTGAGTTGGACGTCCGCGCGATCACCGTAGTTCCCGGCAATGTAACCGCCCAGCAGGGATTAGAGAATGCGCTGCGCATGATCTCGCTGGCCAATCGCTGCGATATTCCCGTGGCTGCGGGAGCGCAGCACCCGCTCTTCCAGAAGTTAATTACAGCGGAGTTCTGGCACGGTAAGAATGGCTTGGCCAATATCGAATTGCCGCCCAGTAAATGCAAAGTAGATTCTCGCTTCGGACCCGACCTGATCATCGAAATGGTGCACGCCGCTCCCCATGAAATCACGTTGGTCCCGATCGGCCCCCTCACCAACATCGCGCTCGCCCTCGAGAAAGATCCGACGATTGTTCCGCTGGTCAAAGAGGTCATCATCATGGGCGGATCGATTACCGGTGGAAACGTGAACGCCTCCGCGGAAGCAAACATTTACAACGACCCCGAAGCGGCGCAGATTGTCTTTCAGGCCGGATGGCCGTTAACCATGGTCGGGCTCGATGTCGGCGACAAGACTTTGTTCTCAAAGAAGTATCTCGACCAACTCGGACAAACCCGCGGGCCCATGAATGATTTCATCTATAAGGTGGCGCACTTCCTCATCGATCTATCGGCGCAATTCGGTTCCAACGGCGCGCCCATGTATGATCCGCTGGCGATAGGAGTAGCCATCGACGCGTCCCTGGTGAAAGCGCCGCTCATGCATGTGGATGTCGAAAGCAGAGGCGAATTCACCCGTGGCGAAACCGTCGCCAATCGCCACGGCACAGTAGAGCGCAACGTGCTGCACGGCGACCGTTACATCATTGAAGGAGTCGACAAAGTCGAGCCCAATGCTAAGGTTTGCATCGACGTCGATGCTGACCGGTTCCTGCAGTTATTTGTTTCGAGACTTCGCGGCAAATAGGTTTCGTTTTGTATCAGAGTTTCGTATCAGGGTATCGCTTCAGCGATACCGTAAATTCGACGATCGGACGCCCCTTCAGGGGCAGCACATTTCCAAGGAGAAGCGATGTTCACACCCCACACTCTGGGTATTGCACTGTTCATGATGATTACGAGCGCCATTTGCTGGGGCTCCTGGGCCAACACTTACAAGGGCGTAAAGAATTATCGCTTCGAATTATTTTATTGGGACTACGCCATCGGCATCTTCCTCATCTCGCTCATTCTCGCGTTCACCATGGGCAGTACGGGCAATAATGCGGATAGCTTTCTGAACAATGTCCATTCCGCGGACACCAACAACATCGTATCCACCATGGTCGGCGGAGCCATTTTTAATCTGGCAAACCTGCTGCTGGTTGCCGCGATTGATATGGCCGGGCTCGCCATTGCATTTCCAGTTTCTATTGGAATTGCGCTCGTCGTCGGAGTGATTTCGAGCTTTGCCATCCAAATGAAAGGCAACGCGCCGCTCTTGGCCGCCGGTGTCGTGTGCGCCTTGATCGCCGTCGTACTAGATGGAAAGGCTTACGGCAGCCTGGCAATTGCCGGCCGCTCGGTGTCGAAGAAGAGCATCATTGTCTGCGTCGTCTCCGGCATTCTGATGGGACTATGGGCTCCCTTCGTGGCGCGAGCCATGACCAACGGCAACACACTCGGTCCCTACAGTATTGCGGTTTTTTTAACGCTGGGCGCGCTACTCTCGTGCTTGATCTGGAATATTTATTTTATGAGGCACCCGCTGGTCGGTGAGCCGGTAAGTTTCTCCGGCTATTTCAGTGGACCGATTTCCGGCCATGTCCTCGGACTTCTTGGCGGATTGATCTGGGGCACGGGCATGGTCTTCAATCTCGTCGCCGCCAGCTTTACCGGCGTAGCAATTTCCTACGCGATCGGGCAATCCGCGCCGATGGTCGCCGCTCTCTGGGGTGTCCTAGCCTGGAAGGAATTTGCCGGCGCACCTTCTAAGGCAAAAATGTATCTCGGACTGATGTTCGTCTTCTACTGTCTGGGAATCTTGCTCGTAGCCAAAGCAAACGGCTGAAATAAAATCATCGGTAGAGACGCGGCTTGCCCCGTCTTCCCGTCCAAGCTGAATTGTCTTCGACAACGGTTTCAACGAGCCATGTTCGACGAGCGCCATGCCGAATTTCAAAACGTGAATGTGAGTTTCCCATGCGCTCTCACTCCTACCGAAATTGGAAGGCGCGGAAATCTAATCGCCGTGAAGTTGCGCGAAACCACAGCTCCGAACTAGATCGCCAGGAATCCGTGAAAGCATAGGCATTATGAAAAATTGAATTCCCGATTTAATCAGAACACATCCATCCTGTTGTAACGAAAACTCTTGACTTTGCTTTTCTAATCTATTTAGATGGCCCATCGAAAAAAATGGGTCGTTCCACGTTTCAGCCGCGAGGAAATCGAGTCCAAATCGCCACTTTTTCTCGCGAGTGAAGGGTGGTCGTCAAGGGGAACTAATGCTGAAAAGAAATGCGCTGCTCGTAGCGGTCGTCTGTTCCGTGTTTTCCCTCTCTTCACTTCTGTACAGTCAGTCGAATGGCAGTCTCTCCGGAACCGTCGCCGACAAAACCGGATCGGTCATCTCCGGTGCGTCCGTAAGGATCACCTCCCAGAGCACCGGCCTGACCCGCGAAGCGAAGACCGACGACTCCGGACACTACCTCGTACCCTTGCTGCCGGTATCGATCTTCACCATTCATGTCGAGGCCCAGGGCTTCCAGACCACCGAGCAGAAAGATATCCGTCTGCAAGTTGACGAACAGCGCGAGGTCAATTTCTCGCTCAACCCCGCGTCGGTAACCTCGACGGTTGAGGTTAGCGCGACTGAAGTAGCAGTTGAGACCACCAATCCAACTCTCGGCCAAGTGATCACTGCCGAACAGGTTGCCGACCTGCCGCTGAATGGACGCGACTTCGTGCAACTGGCAACTCTGACTCCGGGGACGACCGCGCAAACCAGCCCGAATAGCTTCTTCACGCAGGCAGCCAGCAGCGAAGTTGCGGCACGTGGCACCTTCTCGCTTTCTGTCGGCGGATCGCGCGAGCAGAGCACCAGCTGGTTGCTCGACAACAACGACAACTCCGAACTGACCTCGGGCGGTATTTCGATTCTGCCAACAATTGACTCCATTCAAGAGTTTAAGGTTCTCACGTACAACTACTCGGCGGAATACGGAACGCACGCGGGTCCGACGGTGCTGGTTACTACAAAATCGGGCGCAAATGCATTCCACGGCGCGCTCTATGAATACTTTCGCAACACCGTCCTCGACGCCAGGAGCTACTTTGCGCAAACTGTTAACAGCTCTGGGAACTTAGTTCCGTTCAGAGAGCAGTTCAACCTGAATCAGTTTGGCGGATCGCTGGGTGGTCCGATTCAGAAAGACAAGACTTTCTTCTTCGTGAATTATGAGGCCAAGCGCCAGCGCCACGGCATTCCGTTCCTTGGCCTGGTGCCCACGCCCGCGATGGCGGGTTTAACGAATCCGAACTATGCCGACTACACCCTTGACCCATTGGGCGTGTCTCGCCCGTTGCTTTTCAATGGCACGGCTAATACAAACGGTTTCTACGATCTGGTTAACCCATATACCAGTACGCCGTTTCAATGCTCGGGCGGCCAACCGACCGCCGTCCTCGCCGGTGGCAGCCAAATTGCGGGTACGAACTGCGACATGATTCCGACCACGGGTGGCCCGACCGGTTTCGGTTTGGCCGATCCAATCGGGTTGGCGATGATCTCCCTGTTCCCAACGAGCAGCACTCCAAACCTCGGGACGCTCTCGAACTACGCCAACGTTCCAGTCCGGCGACTGAACGAGGGTAACGCCACCATTCGGATGGACCACAATTTCTCCAGCAAAGATTCCGCTTTCGCCAGGTTCAGCTACGATCAGGCCAACTCTTATGTGCCGGGCGGTTCTCCCACTTGGGCCGAGCAGAATCCGTTTGGCAGCAACCAGCTCATTGCCAATCACGCCCGCAATGCGGTCATTTCCGAAACCCACATTGTTAATTCCAACAACATCAACCAGGCTTACTTCGGGTTTAACCGAATCTTCGACTACATCACTTCGTTCGGCGAGTTTGGTGGACAGCTCTGCGAAGCGGATACGCTTGGCATTGTTGGTGCGGATCTCAACAGTGCGTGTCCGAATGCTCCTCCCGGCCTGACCCAGTACACGAAGGCTTGCCTGAGTTGCGGTTTGAGCTCCACGCAGCTCAGTACTTACTGGTCTTTGGGCGATCGCGGGTTCGCTCCCTTTGTGGGTGGAACTAACGTTTATTCATTCAGCGATACCTTTGACATGATTCGCGGCCACCACGACATTCGCGTTGGCATGGGCATTCGGCTCAATCAAATGAATGTCATGACCAACGGCTTCCAGGATGGGTATTTTCTGCTTGGCGGGACCGCGACCAACGATAGTGCCGCCGATTTGCTCATCGGACAGCCGTTCGGCGCGATTCACGACCAGACGTTTGATGGTGCGATGACTGGACGGCGTTGGAAGATGTTCCGTCCCTTTGTCCAGGACGACTGGCGTGTTTCGAACAACCTGACCTTGAACTTGGGCGTGGCCTGGGCTCTCGTAACTCCGATTACCGAAGCCCTGGACAAGCAAGCGAATTTCGATTGGAATACGCAGCAGTATCTGATCGCGGGATCCGTACCTTTCAGCGGCTGCACCAACTGCGTACGCAGTAATAGCGACGTCGGTGTCAAGTTCGATAAAACAGCCATCGAACCCCGCATCGGCCTCGCATGGAAGCCGCTCGGTCTTGAGAACACCGTCGTACGCGCGGGCTACTCCATCTACCACGACTCGGGCTGGAGCCAGGGGGCACAAGGACTCTGGCAGAACCCGCCCTACTACGCCGAGGTTGACCAGTTCGACTACGGTTACCCGGGCGATACATGCCCGTTCGGCAACTGGCAACTGCCCACAACCAGTCCGAGCGCGGTGAACTGCGGACTGAAATATGGGTTCTTGCAGCAAGTTGGCGCGCCGGGAGCTACGACACTTCAACCCTTCACCGCGCCGCCGAATCCCGATTCGTTCACTGGCACCTCGCTCTCTCAGAACTCGAACTTCAAGCAAGGAATGGTGCAGCAGTTCAACTTGAACATTGAGCGCCAACTGCCGGGCAATATCGTTCTTACTGCGGGATATGCCGGAACGCGCAGCACGCACATTCTGTTCTATGGGTTAAACATGAACATAAATGCGCCGTCGGCGTGTGCCGGCGGTCCTGCTCCGGTAGCCGGCTATACGCTGGGCTGCGGTCCGGGTGGACAGTGGTTTAATGCTCCTTACCAAGGCAACCAATTCATCAACATTTCAAATATTACCGACGGAGCCCGAGCCCGGTACGACGGCCTGCTAGTCAGGGCGGAGACGAAGAGCGCCCGCCACGGCCTGTATGCCCTGCTCAGTTATACTTGGGCGCGTACTTTCGATTCCGGCATGGCCGACGGGGACGGCACTACGCCGGGTGCACAATACTGGCCGCTGCCGGGTTCCCAAAAGGCCGATTGGGGTCTCTCGCAACTCAATCTCAACGATCAATTCACCGCCAGCGTGTTGTATGAGTTGCCGTTTGGCAAAGGTAAGCGGTTCGGCGGCGATTGGAACGGAGCGGAAGACGCGGTTCTTGGCGGTTGGCAAGTTAACCTGATCGAGAAGGCTACATCCGGCTTTCCGCTATTCGTGGTTAACAGCAATAACGCGTCCGGAGTCAATTTCGAATGGAACGGAACGCCGTTGAATCGTCCCGACCAGATTTGCAATCCCCATCTGAGCCACCCAACCAATGCGGAGTGGTTCAATACAAGTTGCTTCGTACCGGCACCGGCAGGGGAACTCGGAGACGCATCGCGCGCACCAATTTCCGGCCCGCGCTTCGTGAATACCGATTTTTCGGCGTTCAAGAATTTCCTCATCCACGAGGGATACAACATCCAGTTTCGCGCTGAAATGTTTAACCTGTTCAATCATGCGCAGTTCGGTCTGACTGGCAACGGGGTTTTCATGCAGGATATCAATAGCAGTTCGACATTCGGTGTGGTGAACGAGACGGTCAACAACCCGCGTGTGATTCAGTTTGCTTTAAGGCTTGATTTTTAGCGGAGATCGAAGGAAGACGGAAATTCGAGCTGAGGCAAATTTCGATTTGCCTCAGCTTTCTTTATGTTGTCCTGAAGTCAGCTCGCGCGAACAAATTGAAAATTCAGACGCTACATTCCCCTCCGCTCGATTTAGAATCGGTCTCGGAATAAGATCATGCGGGATATGCATTCATGAAACTACGGGCCCCTGCTTTTGCGCTATTGCTCTCAGCCAGCGTCCTCTGCACAAACAGTCTGTCATTCGGAGATGAATGGAAGCCGCGTCACGACCTCGTCTCCCACACCGGAGTCATGAATTTGACCGAACCTCCGCCACCGAGCGAAGTCTTTTTCTCTGGTCCGGCCTCTCCGGGTGAACCAGGCTGGCTTGATGGTCTCAAGCGCTGGCGCAACGATCGCATCAAACTCCTGCGTTTTACCGGATCAGAATACGACCGCGCCGACCTGCAATGGACGCAGCATATTTTCTCCCAGGTACAGCTTCTGATCTGGGATCGCAGTCTCTACGATCCGGAAAAGGGTGAGTACACGGTCGATAAGTTCCTCTCCGAGACCGAGACCCGCATGGGCCCGATCGATGCCGTGCTTATCTGGCATGTGTATCCAAACCTGGGCATCGACGATCGAAATCAATTCGACATGCTGCGCGATCTTCCTGGCGGCATTGCTGGCGTCCGCGGCATGGTTGAGAAATTTCACAGCCGCGGCGTGAAGGTATTTTTCCCGTTTCTCATCTGGGATACAGGAACTCGAAATGAAGGTGCCGCTTCATCGACGACCATGGCGCAGCTCCTGAAAGACGTTAATGCCGACGGCATCAACTTCGATACGCTGGAGAGTGTTCCCCCCGGTTTTCGCGAAGCCTCAGATGCAATCGGCCATCCTCTGGCTCTGGAGCCGCAGTTCCAGCCGCGCGACGCTTCGCTAGCCTGGACTAATCTCAGCTGGAACGACTGGGTGACCTGGGAAGGGAAGCAGTATCCATTCATTCCGATGGTCAGCAAGAATAAGTGGATGGAGCCGCGCCACACCGTCAATATCACAGATCGCTTCACGCGCGACAAGACTGACAGCCTGCAACATGCCTTTTTCAACGGTCAGGGCTATGCGACCCTCGAAAATCTTTGGGGATTCTGGTACGAGAATAATCCCCATGATGCCGAAGCCTTGCTGCGCTTCACGCGCATCGAGCGAGCCATGGCTGATTACCTGCTCAGTGACGCTTGGGAGCCGCACGCCCCCGTTTTGCAAGCAGGAGTATTCGCCAGCCGATTTCCTCGCTCCAGTGGAACGCTCTGGACGATGGTGAATCGCAACGAATATGACGTCTCCGGCGCGGAACTCGAGATTGCCAGTCAGCCCGGTATGCATTATTACGATCTCTGGCATGGGAAGGAATTGACCCCCGTCATAGCGAATGGAAAAGCCACACTGAGCTTCAGTCTCGAAGGCCTCGGCTATGGCGCGGTGCTGGCTACGCCTGCGAAAGCAGAAAAAGAAGAGAAACCGGACGAGAGCCTGCAGAACCTGCTCTCTTACATGGCAGAGCGCTCCAAGCGTCCTCTAGCCAGCTACACGCGGGAATGGAATGCTGTGCCGCAGACTTTGGTCGAGATACCAGCGACCACTACAGTGCAGTCAGCGCCAGAAGGGATGGTGCATATTCCCGAGGGTGACTTCGACTTTAAGGTGAGTGGCATCGAAATCGAAGGTGGCAACGATCCCGGGGCAGACGTCCAGTATCCGTGGGAGGATATTCCGCGGCGTTTTCACCGGCACCGAATTCACGTGCATAGTTTTTATATCGACCGAACGCCGGTAACAAACGCTGAGTTCAGCAAGTTCCTGAATACAACCCATTATCACCCGAAGGACGATCACAACTTCCTTCGGGCATGGAAGAATGGCAGGTATCCCGAAGGTTGGGATAACAAGCCCGTCACGTGGGTATCGATCGAGGATGCCCGCGCCTACGCAGCCTGGAGTCACAAACGTCTTCCCCACGAATGGGAATGGCAATATGCAGCGCAATCAACCGACGGTCGTCCATACCCTTGGGGCAATGACTGGAACGCGCAGGCACTTCCGCCGGTAGATTCGGGATCGACTATGCATCCACCTGCCGACGTAACGGCCTTCCCGAAAGGCGCAAGTCCATTCGGAGTTCTCGATCTCGTTGGCAACGTATCGCAGTGGACTGACGAATACCGCGACCCTCATACCAGAGCCGCAATCGTTCGTGGTGGCGCGGCTTATCAACCGAGCGGTTCGCTCTGGTATTTTCCGCAGACTTACCGGCTGGATGAACACCAAAAGTATCTCTTGATGTCTCCAGGGCACGATCGAGCAGGGACAGTCGGCTTCCGCTGCGTTGCAGATGCGCCGTAAAGCAGAATTTCGACGCGCGAAAAATCCGCTCAGGGCTTGGATGGCGACGTCGAATTCGTGGTCTGTAGCGAGATAACAAACTCCTGAACCTCGCGCCGGTCGTGATCCCTATCTTCTTTTAGTTTCAGATCTAATTCTTTGTATAGTTCAAGCTCTACTTGAGCTTTGTCTTTCTCGCCGGTTCGTTCATAAGCCTGCGCCAATCGGTAGTGCGCTTCTTCAAGCGTCTCATCTGCCTGCGTACTGACTTCGATTGCTTTTTGATACGCCGTAATTGCCCGCGAGAATTCGTCGCGCTGCGAATAGAGAATTCCCAGCTGCAAATACGCAGCGCTCAGCTTCGCATCAAGATGCACGGCTCTTTGCAGCAGTGACTCAACTCGCGCATCATTTCCCACGCTTGCCGATTGCTTCCAGAGAGCAACAGCGTAATAGTAGTTCGCGAGCGCATTATCCGGTTGCAACTGCACGAATCTTCCCAGCAGTTTCACCAATGGTTCCGATGGAATACTCCCAGCGCTTTGCATCTTCCCCAGAAATAAATACGGCGTGGGATTGTCCGGAGCAAGATCGGATGCATTTGCAAGATACTGCGCCGCTTGATCGTAAGAGCCGCGTGCATACCATGAAACTCCGAGCGCAATCAGCATCCGCACCGACCTCGGAAAAAGGTGATTGCCCTTGGCAAACACCTCAATGGCCGGTTCGAGCGCGCGATGCGTCAAAAGCTCCGTGCCCCAATCAAACAAATTCGTCTCGCTCGGATCAAGTTCTGCGGCGCGTTGGTACTCGCGGACCGCTTCAAGTGAGTTCGCTGATTTCTCCTCGGCATCGCCCAGCAGACGATGAAGTTCGGGATCGTCGGGCTTGATCAGCGAAGCCCGTTTCAGATAGGGAGTTGCTTCCGCAGCTCTTCCATTATTGAGAAGGAATTTTCCAAGTTGGCGATTGGCTTCAAAGTCTTCGGGCTTGCGTGTTACCGCATCGCGCAAGGACGCTTCCATCGCAGCAGATGTAGCCGTACCCGGATTATCAGTCGATTCTTTGCTTAAAGAAACCGTGGCTCTGGCGAGCGCTTCACTGGTTCTCAGAACGGTGTCAGAACCATGTCCACCTGAATTCGAGGCTGAAGTTACGCCAGCCACCGTAAATTGAGGTTCGTCAAAAAACTCCGGAGCTTGTGTCTTGGGCGTTCCCTTCATCGTTCTCGGCAATGCGTCGTAAGCTTCAGACGTCTTCGAAGAAACGAGAGCGAGGTCGACCTTCTTCGTTTCTTTCGATGCGAGATCTATCGGACCGAAGACTAACTCGGCGTATCCGTTTCTTTCTACGCGCAGCGTGTAAGTACCCGCTCGCAGCCCCACAAAGCGATACGCCCCCGCAGAATCAGTGTTTGTAATATGCGGCGGTGTGGAGTTCTCTGTTGCAGTCACAAGCTGCAAAAAGACGGTTGCGCCTGCCACAGAACTCCCACTGGCGTCGTGCACGTGCCCCTGAACCGTGGCTTGTGATGTTTCGCCTGCGTCTTGTGACTGTGCTCGGACCGGAGTGAGAGTCACGATTACCGCTAAAATGCACACGGTCGCACGAATTATGGTTCGTGCGAAATGGCCGGTGGTCACGCGGGTCAACTCCTAGAGAGCAAAATGAGAGAGGCAAAATGCGGCAGCTCCAAATCAAAACGGAATCAGCCGCGATCATAACTCGCAATTCTATTCGTGGCCACGCTCGTCTGCAATTCATGCACGAAAAGATTGGCAGAGTCTCATGGAGAGGCTTTACAATGGCACGCCCTCGAAGGAGCAGCCATGGATTCAAATCAAGATATCTTTCACATCTCCCGGCGTCAGTTCGTGACGTCGGCAGCCGCCGTTTTGGCGACGGGCGGCTTTGCCCGTGAGGCCGAAGCCATCACAGCATCATTTGGAGAGCCCTCAGCGCAGGCGAAGCCCGACTCTGTAACGGATCGCGGCCCATTTCGCGTAATCATCGATACCGATCCCGGCGTCGATGATTCTTTCGCACTTCTGCTCGCGATGCGATCGCCGGAACTGAAGATTGAGGCCATCACTCCAGTCGCAGGCAATGTGCCGCTTGATCTGACATTGCCGAATGCTTTGCGTCTGGTGGAAATCGCCGGTCGCACCGATATTCCCGTAGCTGCCGGTGCGCGCGCCCCGCTGATGCGCCGCTTGGTGACGGCGAGCTATGCCCATGGCGAAAATGGATTGGGAGGCGCTGTCTTTCCCGAGCCGACGACCAAGCCAGTTTCAACTCCCGCCTCCGAACTCATCCGTCAGATCGTGCGCAAATATCCGGGCGAGGTGACCCTGATTCCAATCGGTCCGCTGACGAACATCGCAACCGCGCTTAATTCCGATCCAGAACTCGCGAGCATGGTTCGAGCAGTTGTCATGATGGGGGGCTCACTTTCGGGAGGAAACATCACTCCTGCAGCCGAGTTTAATGTTTACGTCGATCCAGAAGCTGCTCGCATCGTCTTTCAATCGGGAATTCCCATAACCATGGTTGGCCTCGACGTTACGAGAAAAGTCACACTAACAGACGAGCACGTGCGCTTGCTCGAAGCGACGCAGAATCCTGCAGGTCAAGCCGCAGCCAAGATCGGACGCAACGCAATCAACCACAACCGCGAGCACGGATATTTAGTTGGACCGAACATGCACGATTCGCTCGCAGTTGCCGGATTTCTCGATCCGTCGATTCTCAAACTACAAGATTATTACGTCGATGTTGAGACTACAGGAGAACTCACCGCTGGCGAAACCCTGGGCTACAGCCCCATTGCCGGTGATCTGCGCCGCCGCCCAGGCATGGAGAAAGATGCCACCAATATGCCGATTCGCGGATCGGCGCCCACTCTTGCCAGTATAAAAACCTCTCCCGTGTTGCGCGATAAATTTGTGCCGAATACAAGAGTTGCTGTCGAAGTGGATCCTTCAAAGTTTTTTAACTTGCTCATTGGGCGCTTGTCGGGAAACAAGTAATATTCTCTCTAGAAGATCATCAAATTAAGAAGCTCATAAATTCAGAGGTGCGTGCATGAGGCTGGGCCGATTCCGGCGTTTTATCGCAATTGCAACCGTGATTTTCGTGACGTGTCTTCTGGCCCAAAGCCAGAATCAAGATCCGAATAAGAGCAAGCGCAAGGTCATCATCGACCAGGACGCCGCCGGACCCGCCGGAACCGACCAGCAAGCGATCCTATTGCTCATCCAATCTCCCCAAACGGAAGTCCTCGGTATCACCGTGGTGACGGGTGATGCGTGGCTCACCGAAGAGGTCGCGCACACGCTGCGCATGCTCGAACTCATCGGGCGTACTGACATTCCTGTCTTGGGCGGAGCCGAATATCCGCTGGTCAGATCGAAAGAAGAGACAGAGCAGTGGGAGCAGCGCTATGGCTCTGTAATGTGGTTGGGCGCGTGGACACCGAGGTTTTATCACGCTCCACGCGAACTGGGAGCGATGCCGGAAGGGAAGCCCACCACCAAGGCCGCCGACGAAGATGCCGCGCATTTTCTGGTGCGCATGGTCCATAAATATCCTCATGAAATCACAATTTATGAGGGCGGCCCTATGACGAATCTGGCGCTCGCAATTTCGATCGACCCCGAATTCGCGAGTCTCGCCAAAGAGCTGGTGTTCATGGGAGCCAGTCTGAATCCGCAGACTCCCGATCCCGAGTTCGCAAACAATCCTCGCCACGAATTCAATGTCTGGTTCGATCCGGAAGCGGCTCACATTGTGCTGCGTGCTCCGTGGAAAAAGATTGTTTGCACTCCAGTCGATATTTCAGTAAAGACAAGAATGACCCAGGATCTGATCGATAAGATTAAAGCCGGCAACTCGCCCGCAGCACAATACATTGGAAAATACGCGCGCTTGCGCGGTTCCTATAACTACCTGTGGGACGAACTTACATCGGCGGCATGGCTTGATCCAAGTCTGATCACAAAAAAAGAAAATCGTTACATGGACGTGAATCTGGATCGCGGTCCGGGCTATGGTGACACTCTCACTTGGACAGACCGAGACAAACCCAAGCGCGATGTGCAGACGGTAGAAGTACAGTTCGACTTAGACACGGAAAAGTTCTACAAGATGTTTGTGGATTTATTGACTGCTCCAACACCGCAACCGGGCAAGCCATGAACGCCTTAGCAAAGCACACCTTAGCAAAAGACTAGCGTCCCAGTTGCTCCATCATCTTTTGTGCCTGTTCGTGCCCCGGATGCTGCTTAAGCAGTTCGAGTAGCACCGATCGAGCTTTGTCAGGCGAGTCCTCAATGACATAGACGCGGGCCAGGTTCAAATACGACTGATCGAATGCAGGCGCTACGCGGATGCATTCCTCAAAGCTCGCCACTGCCTGATCGCGACGTTGCGTGCGTAGATAAAGAATTCCGAGATTGTTGAGCGCCTCAGGATAAATTGGACGCAACTTCAGCGCCCGTTGCAGAGAATCGGACGCTCGCGCGGTGTCATCATTTTGCGCGAATACCATCCCCAGACCATAGTTAGCCTCGGCGTCATCGGGATTAATTTCCAGAGCTCGCTCGTAGGTCTTGCGAGCATCATCCCAATGCTTCTGTTGCCGGTAGGCGCTTCCCAGATTATCAAGCGCAATCATATGATCGGGACTCAGCTTGAGCGCTTCTTGAAAGTAACCAATCGCTTCATCCGTCCGTCCTTCGCGCGCCGCCAGCAAGCCGAGATTATTCCAGGAATTTGCTAGCGTGTCGGGATAGCTAGCTCGAAGTTTGAGAGCGTGTTCAAAACTCTTCCGCGCTTCCGCCGTCTTCTGCTGGTCGAGATACACGCTGCCAATGCCATAGAGAGCCTCAGCGCTTGACGGATCGTCCCGCAGAGCAATCTGAAACGCTGCTGCGGCCTGTTCCATATAACCACGCTGAAAAAACACCGAGCCAAAGGTGAGATAGTTGCGGCCAAACTCGATCGTGTCGGTCACGCCAGTAAAGGGAAGTGCTCGAGCTAGTCGTTCCGCGTTAGTCTGCGGGATATTGCGGAAATCCTGCTCGACATGCTCGGCATTCACCGGTCCCTGATAGACCTTAACGATCTGCCCTATGGCGTCAATCAGAAATGATGTTGGAAGCGAGAGATCACGGTGACGATCAAATAAGTAACGGTAAAGAATGTTGTAGACGGCGGCGACATCCTCGGAGCCGCGCAGGATAGGAAACGAAAGACGCTGCTCTCGCACCACAGCCCGGGCGCTTTCCTCATCAATAGGAGCGTCCAGATTGACGGAAAGTAGCTGAAGCCCCTGAGTCGCCCAAGCAGCATAGCGCCGATTGAACGTGATCCAGTCCTCTTCGCATCGCTCGGCTTCGGCGGCCCAAAAGTTAAGCAGCACTGGTTTCCCGCGCAGCGAGGACAGAGTTCGTGCCTGTCCATTGAAATCAGTAAGAAAAAAACCCGGTGCTTCGATCGGAGCCAGCAACCAGGTCTCAGCCATAGTGGGCGGGGTTTCAATTTCCTGTGGCTTGGCGTTCGCGGCCTTAGCATCAGAGAACTGGTTTCGTTCCGGCGTCCTGAAAGCTTCAATTCGAGATGGTTCAGAGCCTTCTTCAATCCATACCCGGTGGTTGATCGGCAGATCATGGAGTTCTTGTACCCGTCCGCTCGGCCAGCGAATCGAAGCTCGCAACGGCCCTTTCATCGCGCCCAAACCGAAGAAGACATCTTTGCTGTGCTGCGAAAGAAAGCCTGAGCCAGCTTGCAATGATCGTCTTTGCAACGACCGCGTCTGGCTATCCTGTTCAGTTTCCACGGTAATTACGGCTCCGATCGCGTCTCGATTACTTTTCGTGCCGCGCAGGCGAAACGCGATTGATGGAGGCAAGCTCTCCATAACATTCTTCAAGAGTCGCAACTGCGGACCATTGCGATTCTTCAGAAACAATTCCTGGCGGCCATCTTGATCGAAATCCCCAAGTGCAAACGCCCTTCCGTCTTCCAGAAAGTCCAGTCCTATTACGCCCGAAATATCGGAGAACGTTCCATCGCCGTTGTTCGCGTAGAAAATATTTCGCTCGTATCCACTCCAGGTGCCATCCGCGCGGATTAACTCGTTGATCGCACTCCATCCCTGTTCGTATTCGTGAGACGTCTTGGCCTCATTAGGTGAATTGGCAACGACCTGCCGCCAGAAAAAGCTATTGAGGTCTTCACGCGATGGACTGCTAATCATTCCATTGGCGATATAAAGGTCAGGATAACCGTCGTGATCAAAATCCCAGGCGTCGCTCGACCACGCCCAGCGCCCGATCCCGACGCCGGCAGCACGCGTTGCATCTTCGAAAGCGGCAGGAGTGCTGTCGTTTCGAGACGCGTTACGAAAAAGCGAATTGCCCATGGCATGTTTGTGATAGAGCGCCCGTATTTCACGCGGCGCGTCTTTCTGGAAGATATCCTGCATTGATATGCGTTCGCCCGCCGCCGTCCACATGTCGGCAACGTAAAGATCTTCCGCGCCATCATTGTCATAGTCGAACCAGCAGACGCCCATGCCCGCGCCGACGTCTTCAACCCCCGCTTGCGGAGCGATATCGGTAAAAGTTCCGTTGCCGTTATTGCGGTAAAGATTCTTACGCCCAAAATCGTTTACCACGTATAGATCAGGCCAGCCGTCATGATTGAAGTCGCTCCATCCGCAACAAAAGCTGTAGCGCGTGTTGTTTTGGTTGAGGCCCGTCTCGGCAGTTACGTCGTGAAACGTGCCGTCCCGATGGTTGCGCATCATGAAGTTAGGAGGCCCGTTCTCCGCGTCGTAGTAGGGAGACGGATACTTATACTGGTCCGTGCCCTGGTAAAAAGCGTAGAGGCAAAAATAGATGTCGAGCCAACCGTCGCGGTCATAATCCGCCACCGCCGCGCCGGTAAAAGTTCCTTGTGGCGGATTCGCAAAGACAAAGGCGTTCGCCTTTTGCAGAAACTTTCCTCCGCCTTGGTTCAAGAACAACATCGGGCCGGAGGCCTTTACGACAATCAAATCCTGCCGCCCATCATTGTCGACGTCGACAATAAGCGCGCACGTCGTGTTCTCGATGACGCCGACTCCCGAAGCTTCGGTAATGTCCTCAAATGTTCCATCGCCGCGATTCCTATAAAGCCGGTTCGGAAGACCGCCGGGCTGGCACACATAGAGATCGTCAAATCCGTCGCCATCGATGTCGCCAATCGAAACGCCATTATGTCCGTAGAGATCGATGCCACAAGCGCCGTCGAGCACTGTCCGCCAATAATCCGTTCCGTGCAAAAGTTGCGCTGAATAAGACGCATTGCCGGCAAGTGCCGCAGCCGTGACATCGATATAGCCTGGGGCTCTGGACCGGCTCTGCGTCTCTTCCATCGCCTGCCAGTTTCGCACCCAGAACTCACCCGATGCAGACCCCTCCCAATCAAGCTGCCAGTAGCCCACGCGTTGCTCGCGATAACAGTCTCGACCGGTGCCCACCAATTCAAAGCGAATGCGAGTCTGCAGTTGGATGGGAGATAGCGTTGTTGCCGATGTAGTATCAGCATGAATACTCGTGACCTGAAATTCAGCAGTCAAAAGTTTCGAAAAGCTGCCCAGAACAGATCTGAATTCTCGCAGAAATGCATCCCGTCCAAGAGCAGCTTCCGCCTTGAATGTATTGCGATAAACTTCGATCACGCCTGATCGCAGAACGCGAGATTCAACAGGCCTCAGCGCCCCGCCGGAGAAATTCGACGCCAAAACCTTCTCGATTGCTTCCACATCTTGCGGAGATTGCAGTAGCCCGGTACTCCATTGCGCAAGAATCGCGGCGATCTGGTCCGCGTATTTCTCAGTAACAAAGTCATCGAGACCAGCCCGCATTTTAAGGAGCAATGCATCGACTGACCTGGGCATCCGATAATGCGGGTGCAGGTGAAATTCACTGCTCGATAGGTCTGCATTTGAAGAATTAAAATCATAGAGAGCAGGAAACCCGGAACCGCGTAAACCTGCGGGAATTAACGCAGCCGAAGCTCCCTGACAAAATTGAATGAGAAAGTCACGCCGACGACGATCCACGGGGCCGGAGGCGGTTGAATTCCGCATCTTCTCTCGCCAACTCAGAACGATGTCTCCCGGATACGCACGTGTGGCCTGAAATTAACACCCGCGTCTACGACCGTCAAGATTCGGCTCCCCCTGGCACGAAATCCCTATTGTCGAAGCCGGTCACGCGTTACAATTGCCGCCACTTGATCTTCAGCGAATTTGGTTTCAGTGAGCCCGTTCGAATATGAAAGCAACAAAAGTATCGGCCGCCATGCGCGAACGACTGCTCCGTTCAGCGCGCAAAGTAATGAAGAATGCCTACGCGCCATTTTCAAAATTCAGGGTCGGCGCGGCTATTCTCACCTCCCAAGGCCAGGTTTTCGAGGGATGTAACGTCGAGAACTCTTCCTACGGAATGACCAACTGCGCCGAGCGTACCGCGATCTTTTCTGCCATCGCCAAGCACGGCCCAGAACTCGATATTCTTGCCGTCGCCGTCGCCACCGATCACGAAGGCCCATGCTCGCCGTGCGGCGCCTGCCGTCAGGTTATTTATGAATTCGGACCGCGAGCCGTTATCTTTTATCAAGGAAAGAAAGGACCGAAGCAGAGCCTCATCACCGATCTTCTGCCGGAGGGCTTTCGCCTCAAGTGAGCCAGCCGAGTGTTTCGCAATCGTCCTTCCGCGTTATTGATCTCATCCGCAAAAAGCGCGATGGCGGCGCATTATCCCCCGCTGAAATCGAATACCTTGTCGATGGCTGCACTCAAGGTAGCATTCCCGACTATCAGATGGCCGCGTGGCTCATGGCCGTAGTGCTGCGCGGAATGACGCGCGAGGAAACCGCTGCTCTCACTCACGCGATGCTGCATTCCGGCGAAGTGCTCGATCTCGGCTTTCTCCCTGCAAGAAAAGTGGACAAGCACTCCACCGGCGGAGTCGGTGACAAGACCTCGCTCGTGCTCGCCCCGCTAGTGGCTGTCGGCGGCCTTGTCGTTCCCATGATCAGCGGCCGCGGATTAGGTCACACCGGCGGCACCCTCGACAAACTAGAATCCATCCCCGGATTTCGCGTAGGTCTGACCGTCCCCGAATTTCACCGCGTCCTCAAAGCCAGCGGATGCTGCATGATTGGCCAGACCGAGAAAATCGCCCCAGCCGACCGCAAGCTTTACGCATTACGCGACGTCACCGGCACAGTCGAGAGCCCGTACCTGATCTGTGCGTCCATCATGAGCAAGAAACTTGCCGAAGGCACAGACGCGCTCCTGCTCGACGTGAAAACCGGATCAGGGGCGTTCATGAAAAAAGAGGAAGACGCCGTTTTCCTTGCCGAACTCATGGTCGAAACCGGCGAACGAATGGGTAAGCAGATGGCCGCGCTCATCACCGACATGAACCAGCCGCTTGGCCGCATGGTGGGCAACGCGCTCGAAGTGCAGGAATGTATCGAAGTACTTCACGGAGGCGGCCCGCCTGACTTGCGCGAGCTATGTCTCGAATTAGGCGCATGGATGTTCTATCTCGGTGGTGCTTCAAAGACAGTCACGGAAGGTAAGCAACTCGCCGAGCAAATCATTGCTTCAGGTAAAGCCTTCGACAGGTTCCGTCAAATGGTCGAGTTCCAAGGAGGCGATGTCCGCGTGATCGACGATCCGGCGCGGCTTCCGGCCACAAAGCACCGCGTCGAAGTGGCGAGTCACCTCGCGGGATATGTCACGGCAATTGCATGCGAGCAAATCGGTACCGCCTGTGTAATTCTCGGCGGAGGCCGCGAACGCAAAGAAGATTCGGTCGATCCCGCCGTTGGAATCGTCGTTCATAAAAAACTCGGCGACAAAGTTTCTATCGGCGAACCTCTCTGCACCATTCACTGTCACTCCGATGCCCAGGCTGCACCCGCAAAACAGTTGTTGGAAGAAAGCTATGAAATCATGCCCACACCGCCAGCGCATAAACAACCTTTAGTTCATCGCGTGATCTACAAAGGACAATTCTGATTTATAAAGGGGGGTAACAATGGGACGTTTCACAGGCATTCTCGGTCTGTTCACCATGTTGGGACTCGCCTATGCGTTCTCCACCGACCGCCGCGCCATTCGCCTGAAGACGGTGGCCTGGGGGCTTGGGTTGCAGGTTGCCTTCGCTTTTTTTGTTCTGAAAATTGATTTCGGCCGAACGCTTTTTCAAAAAGCTGGAGACGCGGTAAACCGGCTCCTCGGCTATGCCTTCGCCGGGTCGCAGTTTGTCTTCGGAGATCTCGGCAAACAGGGCTCGCACTTGGGTTTTTATTTTGCATTCCAGGTTTTGCCGACGGTGATCTTTATCTGCGCACTCTTCGCCGTGCTCTATTACTTCGGCGTCATGCAATTGGTAATCAAAGCCGCTGCGTGGTTGATGATCCGGCTGATGGGGGTGAGCGGCGCGGAGTCATTAAATGTTGCCGCCAGTATTTTCATGGGCCAGACCGAGGCGCCGCAGACGATTCGGCCTTTCTTGCCTGACCTCACATATTCGGAGTTAATGACGGTGATGACGAGCGGCATGGCGCATGTTTCCGGCAGCATCATGGCGGCTTACATTGCTTTCGGGATCGAGCCAAAACACCTGCTGAGTGCCGTCATCATGACCGCTCCCGGCACGCTCGTGATGGCCAAGATGCTGGTACCCGAAACCGAAGTGCCTAAAACCGCGGGCCGCGTCGTAATGAGTGAAGAAGAAGTAGAGCTGGAAAAGAACGAAAATCTGCTGGGCGCCATCGCGCGCGGTACCACTGACGGTTTGCACATGGCGCTGAACATAGCTGCCATGCTGATCTCGTTCCTGGCGTTAGTCGCCCTGTTCGACGGAATCATGGGCGGAATTCATACCCACGTCGCGTGGTTTCCTTCGAGCCTCGAGGCCATACTCGGCGCGTTGTTTGCACCCATCGCCTGGGTGATAGGAGTGCCCTGGCATGATTGCCGTCTGATTGGCAATCTTCTGGGTGTACGCATGGTGCTGAATGAACTAGTGGCATTCTCCATGCTTGGCCCACAAAAGGCTGTCCTCGATCCGCGCTCGTTCACCATCGCCACCTTCGCGCTCTGCGGTTTTGCCAACTTCAGCTCGATCGGAATTCAGATGGGCGGAATCGGAGCACTGGCTCCCAACAAAAAAGCGGACTTGGCGAAGCTCGGCCTGCGCGCCATGCTGGCCGGAACAATGGCTAATCTCATGTCAGCTTCGATTGCCGGCATGCTGCTATCGTAAGCATTCGCGACGAAATGATTTCTTAGGAGTCCGCTTTCAGTTTGTCGAGAATCTCGTCAGCAGTAACCAGTGTTGCTCCCAGGTTCTGTAATTCCGCAAGCGTTTTGTCCCCAACTTCCGCTGCCAGGGTTTCGATCGCGTCGCGGACCACCGCAACACGGCGCTTCCGTTTCAACAACCCGCGCACGGCGCAACTAACGCAGTATTCCGTGACTACTCCAAACACTACAAACTCGGCTGCGTCCCCAAGACGATCGACTAATTCGTCGGCATGGAGCGTCTCAAAAATATCAAGTGTCTGCTTCTCCAGAATAATTTGCTGATATTCCGATAGATCGTCAGGCAATTTGGCGTTGGCATCGTTTTCCACGCGAACAAACTTGTCCGCCAGTGCTTCGGGAACAAACTCCGCCCCAGGCGTGCCTTTCAAGCAGTGCGGCGGAAACTGCTTGAACTCCGGATCATTCGCCGGATGAAAACAGCCATGCGAAACCAGAAAGACTTCGTCGCGCTGTGCCGCACCAGTCAGTCGGCGGATATTAGGCAAGAGTTTCTCGGCCCCGGGAACATAGAGCTTTCCGCTGGGCAGCATGAAATCCGCTTGCACATCCACTTCCCAATAAATGTAATCACGAGATCGCATTCCACTCTCCATTGTCTGAATGCTTGTAACATATTCCTTTTGCCGCGGGCAAAACTCGGCTAAGCGCGGCCCTAGCCTATTCATTTGTATACTAGCGGCCACGGAATTCGCAGCAAGTCAGCAAACGGAAGGGAATCATGGCCCACGAAGAACCGTCGAAGTCTGCCCCACAAACCAAGTTAGTAATCCGCAACATCGGCCTGCTGCTCAGCGGGGATCTCGCGAGTCCCATCCTCGACGCTGACACCGTGGTCGCGATCGGCGATCACATTGCTGTCGTAGGTAAGGAGAAAGATGTCGACACTTCCGGAGCCACCGTCACCATCGACGCAAAAGGCACGGCGCTCGCGCCCGGACTCATCGACAGCCACGTTCATCCCGTCTGCGGTGATTGGACGCCCCGTCAGAATCAACTCGGCTGGATTGACAGCTACCTTCACGGAGGCGTCACTACCATGGTCTCCGCTGGTGAAGTACATACACCCGGTCGCCCCAAGGACATCGTCGGCCTAAAGGCGATGGCAATCTTCGCGCAGCGCGCCTTTCATGCCTTCCGGCCAGGTGGAGTGAAGATCTACGCCGGTGCTCCAGTCATTGAGCATGGCATGGTCGAAGATGACTTCAAAGAACTAGCTAGCGCTGGTGTAAAGATCTTGGGTGAAGTTGGCTTGGGCAGCGTAAAGGATGGCAAGACAGCTCAGCAGATGGTCTCATGGGCGCGTAAATACGGCATCCAGAGCACGATTCATACCGGTGGCCCGTCAATCCCCGGATCGAGTCTGATCGACAAAGACATGGTTCTCGAGACCGACGCGGATGTGATTGGTCATGTCAACGGCGGCCATACCGCTCTGCCCGACGATCAGATCACGGCGCTATGCGAGCGTTCTACGCGAGCCCTCGAAATCGTGCATAACGGAAACGAACGCGCCGGATTACTCGCGCTGAGAACCGCAATGGAATTGAAACAACTCAATCGTGTGATTCTAGGCACCGACTCGCCCGCTGGATCAGGCGTCCAGCCGCTAGGCATTGTGCGCATGATTTCGTTATTGTCATCGTTGGGCGAGATTCCCGCCGAGATAGCTATCTGCCTCGCGACTGGAAACACGGCAAAAATACGCAACCTTAATTGCGGCCTGATTGCGCCCGGCCGTGAAGCCTCGTTCGTCCTGATGGATAGGGCCCAGCACTCTGCTGGCAAGAACCTGCTCGACAGTATTCAAAAAGGAGATCTGCCGGGAATTGGTATGGTGGTTATCGACGGAGCCGTCAGCACTCACCGCAGCCGCAATACGCCGCCAGCAACGACAGCGCCAGAGGTCGTTCTTAGGTGAGCCGATGCAAAAAGAAGTTTGTCATCCTGACCCTGAGCTAATCCGAAGGGGAAGGACCTCATTCTCGCCGGTTCGTCGCAATAGAAAATTCTCGCTCAGAACGACAATTCGATTCACTGCATCCCAAGCGACGCCGCAACCGACTTCTGATACTCCCGCGCCCTGGCGATCGCGGCCTCCTCGTCAACAGTCAGCAACTTGCGGTCTCGCATGACGATTCGTCCTCCGATCATCACCGTTTCAACATCGCTCCCTTTTAGCGAATACGCGATCTGTGAGTAAACGTCATACATTGGGACGGCGTTTGGCTCATCTAGCCCGATCACAACCAAGTCAGCTTTTTTCCCCGCTTCGAGCGATCCAATCTCTTTTTCCATGTGCAACGCTCTGGCGCCATCAATCGTAGCCATCGCGACAACGGATGGAGCATTCAGCGCCAGCGGATTCATTCTCGTGATCTTCGCCAGCTTTGCCGCCAGATCGATCTCTTCCATCAGGTCCAAGTCGTTGTTGCTGCCTGCCGGGCCGTCAGTTCCGAGCCCGACGGCGATTCCAGCAGCTCGCATCTCGGGTACCGGCGCAACGCCGCTCGCAATCATCATGTTGCTCGATGGATTGTGCACACAGCCTACATTGTGCTGCGCAAGAATCTTGCGGTCAGCCTCGTCGACAAAAATGCAGTGTGCGGCAACCACATCGGGGCCAAGCACTCCGATGCGCTCCAGATATTGCACCGGCGAGGTGCCGTTCTGTTTCTCGCTGTCATCCCATTCTTTTTTCATTTCCGCCATGTGAATCAGGATCGGCGCATGATATTTTCGCGCCAGCGCAGAAGCGTCTTGCAGTGTCTTTTGTGAGCAGGTGTAAATCGAATGGGGAGCCACGGCCGCGTGAATCAGTGGATCGCCTTGCCACTTCTGCAAGAACTTCTCGGTATATTCGAGCATCGCAGCTTCGCTCTTATTATCGGGCGCAGGAAAATCGATAAACGTTTCGCCCAGCACGCCGCGCATTCCCGCCGCTT
>Ga0206862_1025_pt1 | contig 44131 bp, 36 predicted proteins | sample Alteio_BWOrgCont_43_FD_152625 | JGI IMG/M metagenome (GOLD analysis project Ga0206862, IMG submission 152625) | Enriched cells from forest soil in Barre Woods Harvard Forest LTER site, Petersham, Massachusetts, United States -... | ecosystem: Environmental > Terrestrial > Soil > Temperate forest >... | reverse complement strand
TGAAGCGATTTCCCAAGCACTTGCAGGCCTTAAAAAAATCGACCGAAAGAGGATTCGCGAGGAAGTCAATGGCGAAGAGTTTGGCCCTAACAAGGTCAAGCAAAAGACGACGTTGATCAGCGTCGTCAAGGGGGGGGTAGGAACGCTTTCTCAAAGCAAGATAGACCGTGTTTTTCAAACGAGTGTTGGAAAAAGTGGAATAACGGCTAACCCTTTCTTCAGGGTTCCCAATTCTGTGCAGACAACGGTGATCAGCTCTTTTCTTGCACCGAAGGATCTTGCTAATTTTAGAGCGAGTTTTAAAGTTGGCGTTAAAATCGAAAGCGCTTCGTATAGCATCAAAACACACCAGCTAAATGATCTCATCGAAACCTACCTTCATCAGTCATGCTCCGGCTTAAACGAAAATGGCAAAACAAAGGCGCTCCACGAACTGATTTCTTTGGCTTATAGCTTAAGCGAAATCGAGGAGTTTCCTGAGCCAAGTTATGCATCGCTGCTTGCTTTTTTCCAGGAGGTGGAAGCAAGAAACCTCATCCGGATGATGGGAGAAATCCATAGACAACGAGCGCTTCCCGGTCTGCCGGAAGATGCCAGAGATCTTCAGGTTCCAAAAGATCCGATAGAGACAATGCAAAAAGCGAAACGTTTACGTGAGTGGATCGATCAACACCAAGACTTTTTAGCAGCTATTAATGGTGCCCTAAATTTTGAAAAATGTCGCTTAAGCCTCGTACCAAAAGAGATCGGTCAGCTGCAGGCATTGGAAATACTTCGATTGGGCGATAACGGGCTTGTTTGTGTGCCTAAAGAAATCGGTCAGCTACAGGCATTAAAATCGCTGTATTTGTATAACAATCGCCTTGTCAGAGTGCCAATTGAAATCGGCAAGCTGCAGGCATTGCAAGTACTATGGTTGAATAACAACCGCCTAGTTGGCGTGCCTAAAGAAATCGGTCAGCTGCAGGCATTGCAAGTAGTATGGTTGAATAACAACCGTCTAGTTGGCGTGCCTAAAGAAATCGGTCAGCTGCAGGCATTGAAATGGCTTCGTTCGGAAGATAACCGCCTTGTTAGTGTGCCTAAAGAAATCGGTCAGCTACAGGCATTGGAAATGCTTCGTTTGGATAGCAACCGCCTAGTTAGCATGCCTAAAGAAATCGGTCAGCTACAGAAATTGGAATCGCTTGATTTGGACAACAACCGCCTAGTTAGCGTACCTAAAGAAGTCGGTCAGCTGCAGGCATTGCAACGTCTTTATTTGGCCAACAATAGGTTGATTAGCTTACCCCCGAAGCTAGATCGATTTAAGGATGCCCTTGAGAAGCAAAATAAACAGCTTCAATTAAAAACCATTCTTGGGCGGCTCTCTCTTTGCGTTGCTGGACTACATAACACGAAAAAGATCGCAGGTCTTTTGGACACCATGGAAAAGCTGCTTGGAAAAGAAACTCTTAATCAAATCCATCGCTGTTTGTATAAGGTGGCGCAAAGAGCTGCAAAAGCCGATAAGACGCTGCATGAAAAGCTCAAGGATAAGCATTTTGCTAGAAAAGCTTTTCTAGATGAGAATATCAGTCCAAAACTTAAAGCAGCGGCTATCGCAAGCTTTAGAAAAAACCTTGAGAAACAGCCATCAGCCTAAAAAGCAAAACCCGCAGGATCTATGAAGGTGCTTAGACCTTCGAAGCTCTTTTTCATGTTAGTGGGGAATTGGCATAGAAATAAGCGTGCATTGCCAGGTTCTATATCGACGAAATTTTAGAAAAGCATTTCAACTTAAGGAATTTTCAATCTAGACACGGTGCAATTTTCCACTACCATTAACCGACGACTGAATTTTTTTCGGAGTTCCAGAATAAGAACAAAGACCACTTCCATTTATAAGAACATTAAGTGTTTTGGTCGCCTGTAAGTCTATCTTTCCACTACCATTAAGCACGACTTTCACATGGTCCGATCTCAGTCCTTCAGCTTGATAACTCCCACTTCCCAAAAGATTTACATTTTGGCGAATTGTTTTTCCTGTAACTTTGAAAGAACCGTTTCCTGTAAGCGTGCAAGAAAAAGTAGGCAAATTCAAATCATCCACATAAACTTTCCCCGATCCTAGAATTTCTATCTGTTCAGGATTAGTCATTGTCAAGTGATAGGAGACAGGGAGCTTGGGTTGGATTGTAATCCCAGATTTCATTCCTAACGTAAGTTCTTTTCCATTAATGTCCTGTGTTAAAAAATTAAGAATGTTATCATCCCCTGATAGGCGTAAGAAATTACCATTGCCTTGAGTGATTACAAGATTGCCAGGAGTTTTTAAACAGAGCTTTCTAAGGAAATGTGAATGAAGATCTAAGGTTTTTTGGGCACGTACGCCAGATCCGACAATTGCGTCGAATCTATTATTTATAATTTTATTGAATACAGTTTCTGCAACTGCAATAGAACCAATCCCAATCAAACATAAAGATACTGCAAATGGTAAAACCCCCGTTGTTATTGTACATATTCCTGACAACAAAAACCCTGTCCCTAACAAAAAATTAAGGTTAGAGCCGCCAACAGAAATTTTAAACAAAGGATTCTTGCCACAAGAATCGATTTTATTAATTAAATTCAAATTATTCGATTGCAGTCGATGCACTTCCATATAAATCGCTTTTTTAAAAGGCCGTTTTAATAGCGAGAATACCACATTATCAGTTTTAAGTAACTCATTTCCTTCTTTCTTTGTGCGAAGTACCTTTGGAGTCCCCAAGCGGAGTAACGTCGCTGCTACCAAAAGCCTCTGATCTTGTGTATAAAGCGTCATATTTGATAAACATGAGCCATGGAAAAGCTCCGGACTCTTTTTCAGAATAACAAAAAATGGGTCGAAAGCAAAATCAGTAAAGACCCTGCCTACTTCCGCCACATGGCAGAAGCGCAGGATCCTTATTATCTTTGGATAGGGTGCTCTGATAGTCGAGTGCCGGCCAATGAAATTGTAGGTCTAGAGCCAGGCGAACTGTTCGTGCATCGAAACGTCGCTAACTTATTTCCCCATACCGATTTCAACTGTCTTTCCGTTCTAGAGTATGCGGTTGATTTGCTTAAAATCCAGCATGTCATTGTCTGTGGTCATTACGGATGCAATGGGGTAAAAGCTGCGATGGAAGACCATCAGCTTGGACTCGTGGACAACTGGCTCCGCAACATCCGTGATGTCTATGCACGCTTCAAAGATGAGCTGGAAAAAATCGCTGATCAAACGGAGCGTTACGGACGTCTCGTAGAACTCAATGTGATGCAGCAAGTGCTCAATGTCTGCCATACAACTATCGTGCAAGGTGCCTGGACCCGTAAACAGCCCCTTTGGGTTCATGGGTGGGTTTACGATCTAGCGACAGGTATCCTTAAAGATCTCGATTGCTGTCTCTCTAGCATCGACCATGTCGAGACTATTTACCGTATCCGCCTTTCGAAATAAGAGACTTCTGCATCCCATCGCTGTTTCTATGAAGTGATGCAAATCGATTACTATAGAGAGGATACATGGAACTAGAGCATCTCCACTTAAAAAAAATCGAACAACTGCAGGAACAGGTCCGGGCTATCTTTATGCAAAGAAGAGGGCAGGAGAGTCCGGAGACGATCGCACTGCGGTATCCTTCAGGTCATTCCAACACGACGCGCTCGAAATCTTATAAGGCAACTTCTAGGCAACTCGACTTTGGATCATTGAACCAGGTGATCCAGATCGATCCGCAAAAACGCCTTGCCGTGGTAGAACCGCGCGTTACGATGGAGGCGCTTGTAAAAACTACACTCCCTTATGGGTTGATCCCCTATGTCGTTCCTGAATTTAAGGGAATCACAGTAGGCGGAGCGATTATGGGGGGAGCGGCTGAGAGCTCATCGCATCGATGGGGAACTTTCAATGATGGGTGCAGCGCCTTTATGATCCTTTGCGGCGATGGGAGCTTGTTACAAGCCTCTCCTCAAGAAAATCCAGATCTTTTTTACGGCATTGCTGGGTCTTATGGCTCGATCGGCGCTCTTGTATCAGCAACAATAGAACTCCAGCCAGCCAAAGAGTTCGTTCATGTAAGGTATCGCCTCTTCTCCAATCCGCAAGAGGCAATCGGATATCTTCAAACACTATCTCACGGCACCCCTGCTCCAGAGTTTATCGATGGCATCGTCTTTTCAAAGGATTTAGCCGTCGTCATAGAAGGAACCTTACAGACGAAAGAGAACATCGCTCACTTGCCTAGGTTTTCTTTGCAGTCGGTTTGCTCTAGATGGTATTACCAGCACGTGCAAAACATCGCTCTAGAAGCTCATCTAGACCGCTACGAAGAGGCGATGCCTTTCCAAGAGTATCTTTTTCGTTATGACCAGGGTGCCTTTTGGATGGGCGCTTATCTGCTCCGACCCCCTCTTTTAGCGCGTTTCATCGGCCAAGGAATCCTTAAACTTTGGAAAGCAGAAGAAGAACAGTTTAGCGAGGAAGAGATCGGAAAACTCCATCGAATTACCCACCCAAATGCTTTCTGGCGCTTTTTTCTGCGGCCAGTGATGACGAGTCAAAGGCTTTGGAGTCTTTTGCACAGAGCAGAAAAATGGGTTCAGGAGCGCGTCATCATTCAAGATTTTTGTATTCCGGAGGATAAAGCATCCTCTTTTTTAGGGGAAGTTTTGGATGATCCCGGCACCTATCCCATGTGGCTTTGTCCGATCAAGGGCACGAGGAGTCCACAGATCTTTTCGCCACACTTGATCTCCAAGAGATCTATGCATAAGTCAGCTTTTAACGGAGAAAATCCGTTAGGCGAGGGTCTCTCAGAGGAGAACCCGGCCGATGGTTTTATCAATATCGGGATCTATGGGTTGCCTTCCTATTATGCTTCTATTGAACAAATTACAAGGAAACTCGAGCAAAAGACGAAAGCCTATGGAGGAAGGAAGGTTTTATATAGCCGGTCTCACTACACACATGAGGAGTTTTGGCAAATTTATTTCCGAGAAGCTTATGAGGCTTTGAGAGCAAAGACGCAGGCAAAAGGGATCTGGCATGAGATCACTGATAAGGTGCTTTCAGTATGAAATTACTCCACAGAGAAAGAAGTTGGTACGGCTGGTCGATGGGATCCTCGCCAAAAGTGCCAAAAGATGAGCAAGGCAATCAGCCCTACAAAAAGATATCCCATGACAAGGAAAGCATCGTTGATAGCTAGCATGGAAGCTTGAACATCGAGTTCATTGTTGAGCAAGGCAAGGCTTCGGTCATCCATTTTAACAGGAAGTAGAGGGTTGTAGGGTGTTAGCACTGAGCCGACTTGGTGATGGTGAAAGATCGTCCGTCTTTGGAAGAGTGTTGTAAAAACCGATGTACCAATACCTCCGACCATCGAGCGAACGAAATGGAAGATACCTGTTGCGCTTGGCAGATTTGTATCGGGAATGCCTGAAACGCTCATCTGCATCAGGGGGTTGATATAGAAGATCATTGCTAGACCGAAAAATAATCGTGAAAAGGCGATCGTCCGGACATCGACTTGTGGAGTGAAATAGGCGGTGTAAAAACAGGCGACGCCAAAGATAGAGAAACTAAGGACGAGAGTAGGCAGGAGACCGATTTTTCTCATCACATAGGGAGCAGTTAACGAGAAAAGAAAAGGCCCGATTCCGATAGAGCAGACGGCGAGGCCAGCCCAGACAGCATCATAGCCCATAAACTCTTGCAGCCATAAGGGAACAAGGACGATCGAACCAAAATAGATCGCATAAGAAATAGCTAAACAAACGATCGCAAGGCTAAACGAGGGGATGGAAAATAGCCGCAATTCTAAAAAAGGGGTTTTATGGAACAGTTCGCGTATGATGAGCAAGGTAAAGGAGACGATCGTAATCACGCCCAGCAAGCGGATGACATTTGAATTGATCCAGTCCCATTGTTGCCCTTTATCGAGGAGCACTTGGAGGGCTGTGACTCCCGCAGCGAGCAAGATCATTCCCATGATATCATAAGGGACTTTTTCTTTGGGGCTTTCCCGTTTTCTCATGATAAGCCAAATGATTGCGGCACTAAAGATACCGATGGGAATATTGATATAGAAGATCCATGGCCAATGATGCCATTCAGAAATATATCCGCCCAAAATCGGCCCAAGAACAGGAGCTGTAACGACGATCATCGACCAGATAGCGAGGTCGCGAGATCGATTTTGCGGTGTGGACATACTCAAAACCATGCTTTGGCTCAGCGGTACCATTGGGCCGCAGACAAATCCTTGAATGAACCTGAAAATCACCAGCATTAAGAGATTGCTCGAGGCTCCGCAAGTCCAAGAAAAGAAAGTAAAAAGCACTAGAGATAGGCAGAGGAGTTTTACCTGTCCAACGCGTTTTGCCAGCCATCCAGTCATGGCCAATCCAATCGCATTGCCTACTGCAAATGAGGTGATGACGTAAGTGCCTTGGTCGGTGCTTACACTTAGGTCGCCGGCGATATAGGGAATCGATACATTAGCAATCGAATAATCGAGCACCATCATAAAGGTAGCAAGGGAGATAGAGATGAAAAGAAGTACGCTGGCTAATGGGCTAATGCTTGGGTTGGCGCTAGGTATCGTCGTAGTCATCAAAGGTGTTCTCGGCAATGATCTGTTCGATTAATTTATCGACGCCTTGGAGCTCCTGATCATAGATGGTCGTTTGATAGAGAGATTGGATAGGCGTTTGCGAAGGCAGCTGATCGCCGTGGGTATTATGGATATCGACAGTCACGATCATCGATAAGCCAAGGACAAGCGGATTTTTTTTGAGTTCTTCATCGTCAAAAGAAATTTTGACTGGGACGCGTTGAATGATTTTGATCCAGTTGCCAGTGGCATTTTGTGGTGGCAGAATGGAAAAGACGCTGCCTGTTCCCGGGTTTAGACCAACTAGACGTCCATGGTATTCCACTCTGCGGCCATACATATCTGAAACCATCGATACGGCTTGTCCAATGCGGAAATTTTTTAATTGCACTTCGCGAAAATTTGCATCGACCCAAATCTGCTCTAGGGGAACGATAGCAAGCAGAGGATCTTCCGAACGGACATATTGTCCTACTTGTGCGCGACGCTGGGTGACGATACCACGCGCTGGTGATAGGATAGTGCAACGGTGTAACTGTAAAAAGGCATTTTTGAAGGTGGCTTTTGCCTGGAGAACACGTGGATGGGTAGCGATGGTTGTGCCCTCTATTTCGGCGTAGGCTCCATTGAGCATTTCTTGTGTTTCTGTGAGTGTGGCATACGCAGCAAGAAGTGTTGTCTCGCTATGCTCGAAATCTTCTTTAGATACGCCGCCATCATCAACAAGCGCTTTTCTATGGCCGTAGTCGAGGCTCGCTCGGAGAAGATCGGCCTTTCGTGCATTAACAGAAGATTCAAGCTGGGCAACTTTGACAAAAAGCTGCACAACTGTCCGCACGGTTTCTGCTAGGTCGGCATGGGCTTTTTCTAAGGCGATTTGATAGTCATGCCGATCGAGTTCGATGATAGGCTGGCCTTGGTCGACGAGCTCTGCATTATCGGCCAGGATCGTCTTAACGATGCCATTGATCTGCGGTGTCAACATGATCATATTGCCATTGACGTAAGCATCGTCGGTTTCTTCTTCAAAGCGCGCCCACCCTAACCAATAGATCAGATAAGCTAGGCCGCAGAGGACGAAGATGGCAATAGCAATTACCGTGTAGAATTGTCGTTTCTTTCGGAGTAAGGGAGATTTTTTCGTAGAGGGAGTCGCTTTGGAATTCGATGAATTACTCATGCTGATAGCCACCGCCTAGAGCACGAATGAGCTGGATTTGGGCAGTTTGTTTCGCATAGCTTAATTGGGTTAGCTCAAGTTCTGCTTCGAGAAGACTATTTTGCGTGTCGAGGAGGGTGATTTTATCGTCTACGGCATGCTTGAAACGGCTCTCGGTCAGATTGGACTTTTTCTGCGCATTGTCGACGGTTGCTTTTCGTGCTTCGATTTGTTTCCACAGCAAGGCGATGTTGGTCAAACTATCGGCGACCTCTTGAGCAGCTGCTAAGATGAGTTCATTGTATGCGTAGACGGCTTCATCAAAGAGGTCAACTTTTTCGAAAAGCTGCGCTTTTAAGCGGCCAGCGGTAAAAATGGGAAGATGCAAGGCTGGCGCCAATGATCCACTATAACTTGCTCTGTTGAAAAGCGGCCCATTTTTCACGGTTTCCAGACCGAGGAAAGCGTTTAAATTGATGTTGGGGTAGAAATCGGTCTTGGCAGCGTCGATTTCCTTGGCGGCGGCTTCCAGTCGCATGAGCTGGGCGGCTAGGTCTGGTCTTCGCGCCAATAGATCGATCGACAAATTGGCTGGAACGGCTACCTGTGTTTCTTTAAGCGGTGTCCATGGAAGATTCACATCAGCATCTTGCCCCAGAGCGCTAAGAGCTTTCAATTTATGCAATTCGGTGCGCAGGTCTTGCTCAGTGGCAAGAAGTTCAGCTTTAACGTCAAGCGTCAACGTCGAGGAGGTTAGGCTTTCGAGGGAGTTTGCTAAGGCATCCTGCTGACGTTTGAAGGTAAGAGCATAGATCTCTTCTTTATTTTTTTCGATTTGTTCCAAAATTTCGATTTTTCTTAAGTAGAATTGCGCTTGGAAATAACTATAGGCCACAGAAGTTGTCAGGATGAGCGCAGCTTGGTTTTTTTCAGCTGCTTGCGCTGCAGCTTGACCTAAGGCCGCCTGGAAAAGATCGCGGTTCTTACCCCAAAAATCAAACTCGTAGGTGAAATTGAAGTCTAAGTCGATTTGATTGATGACGGCTGGGAATACGGGTGCAAATTGTCTATAGAGACCATGCTTGCTTAAATGCTGCCAGTTATCGGTAAAATCGAGGTCGATTTCCGGGAAAAGACGCGCTTTTTTCTGCAGAGCAACTTGAGCTGCTGCTTTTAGTCTAGACTCAGCGCGCTGAAGTGTGGGGCTGAGCTTAAGGGTTTGCTCCATCAGATGATTTAACGTCGGATCTTCGAACTCTTTCCACCACGCTTCTTTAGGCCAATCCCCCTCTTCAAAAAAACCGCTCTCTATTGCAAGCGAAGCCACCTCTTTGCAATCGCCTGAGGTCAACTTGTTGGCAAGGTCATGACGTGGCACTGTTGCACAGCCATGAGCAATCAACAGAGTAATACTAAAAATGGAAATTCTACGCAAAAACATGGGTAAATTATCTCTAATTACCCAATCAATAAGCAAAGATGGCTTTTACGGCAAAATAATTGATGAAATAACAAACAGTTCCATCGGGAACTGTTTGTTGCAAAGAGATTAATTGCGGGAAGAAGAAGGAGGAGTAGATGGAGAAGGAGATGATGAGGGACGGGAAGGAGGGGAAGGGGGAGAAGAAGATGAAGGAGAAGAAGATGTTGAGGTAGAAGATGAGGAGGAAAGAATAAGACCATGGTTAAGTTTTTCTATCTCTGCTTGTAGCATCTTTTTCATCTTCTCTTCAAATTCGTGAATGGCCTTAGGAGGATAGAAAAAAATCCTACCCCATTCGCGGCAGGAGAAAAGAACTCTCTGCAGGCTCTTAATAGGGTTGTACCCTTCTTTTGCTAATTTTTCGTGCATGATCTTTTCTATTTTCTCAGCTGCTTCGTATATCTTATCTTCTCCTTTGCGAAAAACATGAAAACAATTTTTCTCATAAGTAGATGGAACAATGCAGATACCACGGTGCATTGTTTTTAAAGCGCGTACATAAGCAGATGATGGAGGAGCTAGAAGATATCCATAAGGACGAATCCCTTTTAAAACAGTGGTTATCGTTCCTTCTGCATTATATGCCTCAGATGGATCAATGAATCGGTAATGGGTCTCTTTATCATAAAGAGCATGAAGTACTCTCGCACAGCTTTGTACTTCTAAAAGAGCCGCATTTGCTAAAGATGGGTTAAATGGTAAATCTTTAATTGACATGATAGTATCCTGTTTTTATTTGAAATAATAAAAGTTATTACTTTATTTTTGTAAAACTATCATTTTATTATATTGTAAGCAAAAATTAATTTCCACTTTTTATTAAAATAGCGTAATTAAAATAATGCAGGAGAGAAATAAAATGTCGCATTGACAAGAATTTTTTTAAATACTCCGGAGCTAACTACTGTAAACTAGGGGGGTTAGCGCGGAGGAGGGCATTTATATGACAAATCGCTGAATGATAGAGTTAAATTTTTTTTATAAATCATCCGAGGTAGTTGCAAAGCTCCTGCATCCTAGAAAACCGATGATTTTGGCGGCAGTTCTAACGCGACTTAAAAAATTCAAGCGCTTTTTAATGTTTCAGGATGTTTGTATAATAACATTTCACATCGATTATAGTCTGAGTATTTAATTTTTAGATATTTAGAAAATTCAGCTTCAAATTTATTTAAACTGTCAAATTAAAATACACCGGCGTTGTCATCTATAAAACGAAACATTTTTGGGTCTATGTTTCCATCGAGCTGAATATTTATTGCGTGACATCCGCCAGACTTATCTATTATATCAAGAATAAAAGTCAGGTTTTTATCATTTTCTCGATAGGCTTTATTCATCTCTTCTTTCAAAGAACTCATTCCAAAGGTTTTCACAGGTTTTGAGGGGGTTAACAATCGTTTTGCGGATTTATGGATAGTATTTATACGGTCATCCGCGGTTCCTCCCGAAATTTTTTTACTTTTTACATTATGGATCATGATGACCTGAGCAAATCTACCTTCAGGAGTGCTTCCCATTGAAATATTTTTGCCTGGCAGTCCCGGGTTATCTAACAGGACTCTATGCCTATCGATACAGTTCGCAAAACAGTTACCAAAACCCAAATTAGTATGCGATGCTAATGCTTGATCATAAGGGTTTTTTATAGCTTCAAAATTATCGGAAAGCCACTGATGCATCGGGTGCAATACACGCAAATTCTCTTTAAAACCTTCGGCTAAGCGGTTTTTACCTGCTGATAGGCCTAACGAGAGATATTTATCGAACTCCACATCATTGAGACTATTGGTATAGTGTAGATCAAACAATCCATGCATGTGATCGGACACATTGTCACAAAGAGTTTTTAACCCTGAGCTAGCAAAATTTTTTTCCAGGAAAGAAGAAAATCCAGGATGGAGCTTTTCAAGCGGTTTGAGTTCTTTTTCCCATAAACGCGGATATTGTTCAAAGAGTTCTTCATTCAGATTTTTCATAGCACCGAGTAATTGAGGAAGATGTCTTATAAAATTACCATTTAGTGGCGGAGTGGTTTTTAATTGTTCAGGAAGATAGGAGAAACGAGTCTTAGGAAGATTTTCCTGAAGAGTGTGCAAGGTTCTATTAATATTTAATGCTAAACCTTTTGGGGTTTTACTGCCTTTTTTTATTGTATCAAGCAGTTGTACACGTGCATCTTGTATAGCGCGTTGCTCACACTGCGGAAATTCATCCGTTATCGATAGAAGAAGTTTTCCGATTCTATCCACCAAATTAGCCTCGAATACGGAGGGAAGAAAATAGCCCGGCTTATAAAGTGAATCTAGAGCCCCTTTAATGGTTTTGAGTTGTTCTTTTGAAATCGTCCCAGTCTTATTAAGAGCTTCTAAATCCTTTTGAATTTCCTGAATTTGTTTCGGTAATTGACTACTTGAAAGATCTAACCGTGAAATTTTTTCCTGTATACCTTCGTAAGAGACTTCCGAAGGCGTACTTTCAAGTGTGCTCGTAGTCGGGGAAGCCGTTTGTAATTCCGTTGGTTGCTTTAATTGAACTGGTATGGGTTCCGTGGTTTGTACTTGGGGGGAAGAGGGAACCTTATCAGATTGGGGAAGGTGTGCTAATCTAACTTCCTCGATCTTTCCACTCAAATAATGCATGGCATTTTTAAGAGGTGATTCGTTGGTTCTAGTTTCTATTTCTAGATTGAGTTTGGTCACTTTGCTTAGGAGCTTTTCTGCTTCTTTTAGGCTAGCAGGAGATGGATCAGTGGTGAGTTTATCTATCGCATTTTTGACGATTTGTCTAATTTGTTTTATTTTTGCATTTCTTTCATTGGAAAGAATAAGATTTTCAGCATTAAAGTCAAAATCTCTATCAAATCTTTCTAATCCAGGCGACGACATACAATTAATTGGTTTATCTTTATATTACAAAATTAATTATATAACTGTAATTATATGTTAAATTAATTGAAAAATGAATAATTAATATTGTAAATTATTAATAGTATCAATGTTAGTGATTTTTATGTAGAAATAACAAAGCGTGTTATGTCTCACATGAGTTACTGAATATGAAGAGGTTAGGCAAGATGTCTAATATAGGCTTCTGAGACGGAATCAAGGGCTGAGGTGGCCTCATCAAGGATGGGGGTCGGAGCTTTCAAAAGCATGGCTTTAGCAATTGAGGAAAGATGCGAGCTTGCAGAAAGCTTCTAATCTTTTAATTTCGGGTGAGAAGGTTGTGAAAGAACGCGATTAAGGCAGGAACAGGACGGGATAAACTCTCGATGAGCCTTTCTGCTGAGTTGAGGAGGTCTTCAATATGGCGCTTGGTCTCTTCTACACCAAACAAGAGGGTGATACCGTCGCCATCAGCCAGGTCATCAGCGAGTTGAAAGGCGAGGCCGATTTCGCGGCCGATCGTGAGCAAATGTTTGCGATCGGTGGTCGGGGCATTGGCGATGATAGCGCCCATCTCCAATGCGCAAGCAAAAAGAGCCGCGGTTTTTTTGATCTGCATCTCGGCGAGTTCCGGCCAGGTAGGTTGATACTCTGCTTTGCACCAGGCGATATCGAAGACCTGTCCACCGACCATCCCTTTTTCCCCGCTTGCCAAAGATAGAGAGCGAACGAGATCAAGGCGCTGCTCAGCGCTTAAGGAGGGACTTTGGCAGAGCACTTCAAAAGCATAGGTAAGCAGGAAATCACCGGTTAAGACGGCATGGCCTTCCGGATAGACTTTATGAAGAGTGGGCCTGCCTCTTCTTAAATCGTCGTTGTCCATGCAGGGAAGATCATCGTGGATGAGCGAATAGGTGTGTACCATTTCCATGGCGCAAGCTGGATAAATGGCGAGTTCAGGATCGGCGCCGAAGCTTTCAGCAGTGAGGAGAATGAGCAGAGGACGGAGACGTTTGCCGGGGTTGAGAAGTGAATAGCGGGCAGCGGCAAACAGATGATGATCTTTAATTTCGGGGATGCAGCTAGAAAGTGTTTTTTCGATCCATTCGCGTTTACCCTCAATGTCCAGAAGGGATGCCAATTGCGTAGTAGTCAAAACCTTTCTCCTTCATATCATGGGGTTTGTATTGATTGCGTCCATCAAAAAAGCCTTTGCCTTTCATTGAACGAAGAATTTGATTTAGGTCGATGAAGCGAAATTGCTTCCATTCTGTGATCAGGGCAATGGCATCAACGCCTTCGGCTGCATCGAATGCACTTTCACAAAAGGTCAAAAGGTTGTTTTTTCCATCAGGTGACTCTTCAAAAAGAACTTTGCGAGCATTGTCCATAGCGATGGGATCGTATAGGCGGAGCCTTGCTCCTTCTTTAAGGAGAGCGCGGATGAGCTCAAGCGATGGGGCTTCACGGATATCATCGGTATTGGGTTTGAAAGCAAGACCCCAAACGGCGATTGTTTTACCTTGCAAGTGTCCTTCGAAATAGTTCTTGAGCTTTGTTAGCAAACGAAGTTTTTGTTGCTGATTGATCTGTTCGACAGCATCGATGAGATGCGATGTTGCGCCGGCATGCTCAGCCATGATCTGGAAGGCACGGAGATCTTTGGGAAAACAAGATCCGCCATAACCGACGCCAGCATAGAGAAAATGATAGCCGATGCGAGGGTCAGAACCAATGCCAATGCGAACATCGTTGATATTGGCACCGAGTTTTTCACAAAGATTCGCTAATTCGTTCATGAATGAAATGCGCGTCGCTAACATAGCATTAGCGGCATATTTGGTCATTTCGGCTGAGCGGACAGTCATGAAGATCATGCGGTCGTGATTCATCGTGAAGGGTGCGTAGAGATTGCGCATGAGATCTCTGGCTTGAGAACTCTCGGCCCCTACGATGATCCGCTCGGGTTTTAAGCAGTCGAAAACAGCTGAACCCTCTTTGAGGAACTCAGGATTCGAAACGACATCAAAGGGATGGGAAAGACTACGTTTTTTCTGCTCTTCCTCAAGCACAAGACGTACTCGTTCTGCAGTCCCGACCGGAACAGTAGATTTGATGGCTATGAGTCGATAACCGTCGAGATGCTGGCCGATGGAACGTGCTGAGGCAAGGACATACTGAAGGTCGCATGAGCCACCTTGTGCTTCAGGCGTTGCAACGGCGATGAAGCAGATTTGGCAAGAAGCGACCGCCTCTTTGTAAGAAGTGATGAAGTGCAAACGACCAGCTTGGAGGTTGCGTAGAACGAGTTCTTCAAGGCCTGGTTCATAAATGGGGAGAACGCCCTCGTTAAGCAAACCAATTTTACGTGCATCGATGTCAATGCATGTCACAAGGTGGCCCATTTCTGCCATGCACGCAGCGCTTACAAGACCAACATAGCCAGCGCCTATCATGAGGATGTTCACAGCAGCCGTCCTTCCTTAAGCGTTAGCGCGCGATCGGCCAGATGAGCAAGTTCTTGGTCATGGGTGACTATGACGAGTGTTTTTCCTTCTTTTCGACAGACCTCGATGAGCAGCTGGTGAACGATTTCGCGATTCGCGGTATCGAGATTGCCAGAAGGCTCATCGGCTAAAAGAATTTTTGGGTCATTGATGAGGGCACGTGCTATGGAGACCCGTTGTTTTTCGCCGCCGGATAATAAACGCGTCGAGAAATCCATGCGCGGTCTTAAGCGAACCGTTTCAAGAAGATCTAAAGCTCTTTGCCTAGCGGGTGAGCCTAAGGCAGTGGATTTTCTAGCAATGCGGGCGGGCATCAATACATTTTCAAGGACCGAGTAATCATCGAGAAGATTGAATGCTTGAAAGATGAAGCCAATGGTATCGTTGCGTAGTACACTCAAAGAGGAGCTCTTGGTATCCATGCCATTGATCACAAGCCTTCCTGCATCAGGTTTTTCGAGTGTCCCAAGGATGTGGAGCAACGTACTTTTGCCTTCGCCAGAACGTCCACGGATAGCAACGAATTCTCCTGGCAAAAGGTCGAGTGAAACTTCGTTCAATACTGTGATAGGTGTAGGATTGAGGAACGATTTTATGATTTTAGATGCAGAAAGAATGGGAGAGGTCATGCTTCAGACCTCAAAATGGCCGATGGCCGCAAGCGGCAGGCTTTCAGTGCTGGGACCAGACCTGCGAGAAGGGACAAGAGAGGTGTGGTGATGAGGATAAAACGCAGAGCTTCGGAACTTAAAGCATTTGGTAGTGATTTACCATAGAAGAGGGTGTTGAACATTTCATGTCCCTGAAGGAAGCTTAAGAAGTGTACGATGGTATCGATATTATGCAAAGTCATGAGAGCTGCGCCAATGCCGATAAAACTGCTGAGGATGCCCATGCCAGCGCCGCAAAGTGTAAAGATCAGGGCAATGCTACGCGTGCTGGCTCCCATTGCTTGTAAGATGCCAATCTCTTTTTTCTTGTCATTGACGAGTAAGATCAAGAGAGAAATGATGTTACAGCAAGCGACGCCTAAAATAATGATGCCGATCAGGGTAAAAAGCATTTTATCGCTTTGAAATTGCAATAGCAGATCCTTGGCGAAGTCATAGTCGTGGTAGGAGGAAACTTTCCAATATTTGGTTATGCCTGCTTTGGCAAAAGCGGTTTCAATGGTCGTTTTGGTCAACTTAACTTTAGATAGGTCATCGATCCAGACTTGAATACCGGTGGAGAAGGAAGGATCGATAAGGAAAGATTGATTAGCGGCATTGAGCGTATGGACGAGCTCAGGCGAAGCAAGGATGCACTTGTTGCCAATCGCCATGATACCTGGATCATAAAAACCCGCGACGGTCAGAGGGATTCTCTGTTCTTGCATCGAAGAAGCGCCATGAGCGGAAAAAGAGAGATAGCCTTGATCGCCGATCAGTACCCCGCTATCTTGGAATTGCTTAGGCAAATAGACATCCTCGATCGACTTTCTGGGGAAAGAGGCCAGGACATTGGCAATTTTTAACCCTTCTTCCAAAGGGGCCTCGCCCTTTAAAGGAATCGTCCCTAATTTACCACGAAGAGAAAAGCAGAGTTTCCCAAAATGCTCTGTTTGGATCTTCTCTCCTGAAGGAGCATCGAGAAGAGTTGCTTCAAAAACGATGGGGTCTTCGGAAAAGAGCGTTGTATTATCTGCAAGTGGGATGCATTTCCCATCGCGCTCGACAAAGTAGAAGGCGCCTTTCTCCGAGATAAGCGATCCCCCTTTTTCGCCAGGATGCACACCAAGGATTACATGCGCTGCCTCGTTTGGAGGACTTAATAGCTTGGCTGGCGAGCGAAATCTCGAAGGGAAAAAATTGTGGGGAATAGGCCAATAGGGAGTGCTTTTCACTTGATCGATATGGATGGTTTTTATCAGCTGTTCGAGCCTGCCAGCCGAGATAGCTGGAGAGAGCCTCTCGATGGTTTCCGTTTCTGCATGAAAATCCATGGAGTTCATGAATAGTACATGTTCCACATCAGCTGGCGTTGGGAGGATCATCAGATCAGAGATTTTAGGAGTATTTTGCGCTAGCGAAGCGACATAGGCGACTTGCGTCAAGATGTTTTGTTGCAGATCATGGGTCGTGTTCGAGCGGCTGCGGAGCATTTGCAGTCTCACCATGGCGCCGCCAATTTCATAATCATGGAAGGATAGCCCTAAAGAGGCAAGCGTTTGATAGGCCCGTTTGACAGGATCGATGAACTGACCCGTTTGATCGAGATCTGGCTTAGGAAAGCGATGAGGTAATTCCATATCGCTTAAGGGATCGTAAGGATCGCTCTTTAAAGAAAGAGCTTTTTGCCCAATGGAGGGGATAGAATAGTCGCTATTTTGAGCAAACTGATCGATCCGATAGTAATAGGAATCAAAGTATTCCTGTGTAGGGGTGATGCGCAACGGGCCGTTCAAGGTTGTGAGCTTGGATAACCATCCTCGCTCAATTCCCTCGGTTACCGACAAGAAAATGAGGACTAACCAGACGACCAGAGAAATAACGAGCACTGACATCAAGGCAATCAGGGAAACGGAGAGTTGTCTCCGTTTCGGCAGCAAGTATTTTCTAGCAATGGAAAGTTCAAACATTCGACCTCTTTTCGAAACTCCATCCACCAGTCTTAGAGTTTGGTGGACTCGAAGGATTACTTCGCTTCTTTAAAAAGTACGTGTTTGCGCAGTTTTTTATCGAATTTTTTCAACTCAAGACGAGTAGTCGATGTGCGTTTGTTTCTCTCTGTCCAATAGACATCGTCGCTTTCGGAGCTTTTCAGCTTAATGACTTCTCGGGCACCTTTAGCCATGGTATACCTCAATAAACGTGGGATTTAATGGAAGCCATGATTCTAGAGCAAAACCTCTTAAAGAACAATCCTTACGAACTGGAATTTGGACTAATTTCCGCGCCCGGAGGGCACAGAAATCAATCTAAAGCGAGTAAAACTAGTCCAAACTCCGGCTTTTGGAATCAAATGTTTATTATCTAGAAAAGTTACTGAACGAGGTTTTTACGAACTTTGGAGAGAACCTCGTTAAATAATGGCTCTTTTAGCTTTCGATATTTTTCGCCTTCATGGTTTGCTTCGATGGCAGCATTTTTCTTAATTTCCTCGTATTTTTGACATTCTTCAGGATTTGCTTTTAGGTAATCGCGAAAGGCGATGAACTCTTTCCAATCGTTGCTTTCAAAGCAGGTCAAATGCACATGGTATCTTCTAACTCCTTCTTCTAGATCGGGTAAGTCGATTCTAAAGAATAGCCGGTCGGGAGTACTATGGACCTGCCGAAACTCATAACCAAGCGCTCTAAGTTGTTCTGATGTTAGATCGGCGTCTTTTCTGTTGATGGCTATAGCGATATCGATGATCCCTTTTCCACCCAGGTGAGGGACCGCAGTGCTGCCTATATGCTCAATGGCTAAAGCGGTCTTAACCAGAGAAGCTATCCGCTCCTTTTCTCTTTGAAACAGTGCTGGAAACGATTCGCTATAAGGTTTAAAGACGTATTTCTTCATAATTTAAGAATGGTCTCTTTCTCGGCTCCTAGATCGGCGTCTTTTCTGTCGTTAGTTTTGTAATTCTCTCATTTAATTCTTAATTTCGCAGCTCCCTCTTTACTTTCCTTGCCTTCAATTTTTTTTGGTAGCTTCATGAGCAACTTTGACAGGGATAGATTCGAGTACAGGATTTTTAACAATAATGGGGCGGAGGGCATGAGCTGATAATTTGTCATTCAGAATTTTAAAGTGATCTTGTCCAACATAAATATATATTGAATACGTCTTCAAATTAACCCCTTTCCCTTGCAGTTTTGCTAATGTAGCAATCACTTTATGCGCCATGAAATTTGAGCGGTGAATACCATTGAAAGTCTTATACAAAGCTCGACCATAAGGTGTGCCGCTTGGCTTGAGAAGACCTTCCAAATCTCCTTTAATGATAGGTTTTGCATAGAAAATATCAAATAATGCTGCCACGTTGAAAGGCGCGGCATCTTTGATGGCTTTATTAACGACGATTGTTTTTACCACTGCGGAGTACTCTGCAATCAAAAAAAGAACGCTAAAATCATTACCTAGACGATCGCATGATTTTATTGTCTCGACTGTTCTTCTGGTTAGGACCTCTTTTTTTTGGGCGGCGGGGATTGTTGGTAATTCCTCATCCAACTTACGAAATAATTGCTGAAGCGCTTTTAAAGTGTTTTCATAGGGAATGGTTAAAGCGGGGTGAAAGTACGTCCATGGAATGTCTTTTCTTAGTCCTAATTTATGCGGATCGTACTTTTTAAAATTTTCACCCAAGACAATTTTCTTAAAATAAGGGTCCAAATAGAGCTCGTTTATGAGTTGAAGATAGCTTCCCATCAAATCATTGTGCAGACCTTGAATAGGTGTTGGAAATTTTGAAGACATTTTTTCCATTAAATAAAATTTTCTGGATTCAGCGTTATGAAGTGTAAGTCGGACGACTGAATTCAAAGACTTATTGTTATCACTATGCAATTCTTCCAGAGAATAAAGATAGCGTTCTGGAATTTCGAACTCTCTGGATTCCAAAAAAGTTATTCTGTCAGTTGATGATAGCGCTGCTAGATGCTCGACAAATTCATGGTCCTCAGAGTGATTTGAGGATTTAAAAACTGTGATTCTATCAACGCGAGGAGCGGAAAAAAGTGCTTGGGTTTTTTCCTGTTTCAGCTTTGCGTTGTTCCAAGCTTTACAAACGACAGGGAGCGCTTTTGCTGTAATTGGGTCATTAAATGAAAAGGTATTTCCCAGAATTGAGCCGGGACATTTAGACCAGGTTAATGCTTGCGTCATAGCTAATCTCCTTAATATTTACATAATTTAATTTATGAAATATACATTGTTATTAATAATAATTCAACGGTATTCATAAACATGTACGCGTTTTTTAGAAATGTCCCCTTATGATGCTAGTAAAAATTTTATTAACAAGAAAGTAATAGATGGAGAGCATTTAACTCTTCTTTTGCAATTTTTGTTTAAGGGGAGTAAGAAGTAGTTATAGCAGGGGGTAGTTTTATGGTCCATTGGGTGCTGGGTGCAGCGATCATGAGTTTATTTGTCTTCTCTTTATTTGGGGAAGAGGCGCAAGCACAGGTCGAAGAGAAACGGGAAACAGCATCGGTCGAGAAAAAGACCGGAGCAGAGAGTGAGAAAAATGATCCTCGTCAAAATATGAAGCGTCGTTGGACAAAGAAAACGAAGCCAGGTACCCCAAAGGCGCGAAAAGTGTCGCCAGGCAGAAATCGAACTCACTCTGCCAGCGATGGAATGATCGGATTGGATGATGAGGAATTTGAGGAAGAGGATTTACCAGGTGACGAGGGGAAGTCGGGTTAAGGCGTTAAGGTCAAGGCCATCAGCGCCTTTTTTGAGAAATTGGTGATAGCCTAACCCTCCGATCATAGCAGCGTTATCGAGAGAAAGAGAGTGTCTTGGCCAATGAACGGAGGTTTCTCCTGCTTGGTTTTCGAAAAGTTTTCGTAGCGTCAAGCTGTCGCTCACCCCGCCGCCGATATAGATGGCTTTAAGAGAAAATTCTCTCACAGCTAACCAAGCCCTTTCTACGAGATCTTCAAAGGCAGCGCGTTGAAAAGAGGCAGCTAGATGGGGGAGTTCTTTTTCGTCTAGTTGACACTCTTTTTCAGCATTTTGACCTTTCACTGCATAGAGAACGCTTGTCTTAAGCCCGCTAAATGAAAAATGCCATGGCTTGCCTTTTACGCGTCCTGCTTTAAAAGGATAACGTGAACGATCACCCAGTTTAGCAAGCTCTTCGATAGCAGGACCGCCTGGATAGGGGAGGCCAAGAAGTCTTGCCACCTTGTCAAACGCTTCACCCATTGCATCATCGACGGTGGTCCCAAACATTTCGTAAGAGCCGATATCACGGATGATCGTGAAAAAAGTATGCCCGCCCGAGACGACAATGCCTAGGGATGGAAACAATGGGGCCTCTTGATCCATCATAGCTGCATAGAGATGTGCTTCGACGTGGTTCACTCCAACAAATGGTTTGTTAAGGCTTAGAGAAAGGCCTTTAGCCATATTCAAGCCGACGAGGAGGGCCCCAATCAAGCCTGGCCCCTGTGCTACCGCGATGAGATCGATTTGTTTAAGAGATGTGCCCGCTTGAGTGATTGCTTCTTCTATGACTGTAGGGATGACGTCGATGTGCCTCCGGCAGGCGAGTTCAGGAAACACTCCCCCGTACAAAGCAAGCAGGTCGTTCTGCGAAGCAATGACATTCGATAGGATTTCTCGCCCGTCCTGGACGATGGCGCACGCGGTCTCATCGCAAGTAGTTTCAATTCCTAAAACAAGCATGCCTGCGATTATCGGCTCATCCCCCCTTTCTTGGCATGAAAAAAAGCGTGTTTATGTTAATCAAAAATTAAATGGAAATCAACGAAGCAGCCCATTCCGAAGAAATCGACCAGCTCCTCCGATATTATGGTTCGGATGAGAAAAAGGGGCTTTCCCTACAGCAGGCTAGGGAAAGGATACTTGAAGTCGGCCCTAATCGGCTGCTTCCCAGAAAAGAACGGGGTTGGTTTTATATTTTTTTCTTACAATTCCTGAACCCACTCGTCTACCTACTCGTGGGGGCTGCCATCATCGTATTCTTCATGGGCCGCACAACCGACCCTTTTGTGATCCTCGGGGTGGTCATATTCAATGCAATCCTCGGCGCTATTCAGGAGGGGCGCGCTGAGCGGTCTCTTTCAGGGCTTCTAAAGCTCTCCAAAATCCACGCACGTGTCCTTCGCGATGGAGAGGAAAGGCAAGTCGAGGCAATCGAGCTTGTTCCAGGGGACGTCATCCACCTTATGGCGGGCGATGCCGTGCCAGCCGATGCGAGAATTCTTCGGGCTATGTCGCTCGAGGTCGTGGAAGCGGCTCTAACGGGAGAAACAGAAACGGTCAATAAAATCGAAGGCAAGATCGATCAAAAGGTCATTCTCGCAGAGCGCAGTAACATGCTCTATACCGGTACGTTCATCTCTCGAGGGCGATGTCTGGCTCTTGTCACTGCAACGGGCTCAAAGACCGAGGTTGGAAAAATCCAGGTCAGTGTGGAAGAAAGGGCAGCGGTCAAAACCCCGATTGAAAAACGGATCGCTAAGTTCACCCAGCATCTTTGCATAGCTGCGGTGGTTATTTTTTTTCTTTTAATAGGGATGGGTTTTCTGCGAGGGATGCCTCTTGCGGAAATTTTCATGGCTGCGGTGAGTCAGCTTGTCTCTTTGATTCCCGAGGGATTGCCAGCAGCCATCACCATTGCATTGGCTGTTGGGGTACAACGAATGTCTAAGAACGGTGCGATTGTCAGACGGCTTGCTGCTGTAGAGACATTGGGCTCTACGACGGTGATTTGCACAGATAAAACGGGGACCCTAACACGTGGGGAAATGGTGGCTTCAGCTATTTACCTACCTGCACAGCCGGTGATTCATTTAAAAGGAGATGACCAGTTTATCCAGGCAAATAAAACGATCGTCCCGGAAGATAACAATGCTTTTGTGGTGCTGCTCGAGGCAGCTGTTTTATGTAATGATGCCAAGCTTGAACTAGAGGAAAATCGGTGGCGGATTCTTGGCGACCCCATGGAAGGAGCCCTCATCAATTTAGCGAGGAGGGCACAGCTTGACGATCGGCTGATTAACCAGGAATTTCCACGCAAAGCGGAGATTCCCTTTGATGCATCGACAAAGATGATGGCAACAGTGCACAAAGGAGTCATCATGGTCAAAGGAGCGCTCGAAGCTGTTTTGGAACTTTGTCAAACGGTCTTGATCGACGATGAAGGGCAGGAACTTACACTAAAAATGCTCCAGGAAATCGAAGAAAAAGCTAAAGAAACCGCTAAGCAGGGATTGCGCATGCTTGCCTTTGCAAGGGTGGAGGAAGATCGCGAAGAAATCGGAGGCTTTTCAGAAATCCAAGGGAGAGCTCTTTTTCTTGGGTTCATAGCGCTAGTGGATCCACCGCGTCAAGAAGCATTTCAAGCTGTCAAAACTTGCCAAGAAGCAGGAATTCGACCGATGATGTTGACCGGCGATCACCTCTTGACGGCTAAAGCCATCGCTAAACAGCTTGGAATTTTAGGCAAGCATGATGAAGCAATCGATGGAGCCGCGTTAGATGCCCTTTCGGAAAAAGAATTGTGCGAGCGAATCGAGAAAATCGCTGTTTTCGCACGTCTCCACCCGGCGCAGAAACTACGGATTGTCAAGGCATTACAAGCTCAAGGAGAGGTTGTAGCTATGACCGGCGATGGTGTGAACGATGCCCCGGCACTGGCTTGTGCGGACGTCGGTGTCGCTATGGGCATCACAGGCACAGATGTGGCTAAAGAGGCAGCCAAGATGATCATCACAGATGATCATTTTTCTACGATTGTCAAAGCGGTTGAACAGGGCCGGCTTGTATTTAATAACATCAAAAAAGTGATCTTTTATCTGATCGCGGCCAACTTTTCAGCAGCGCTGACACTCCTCATCGCGGTAACACTTGGGTTTCCTTTGCCTCTTGCTGCCGTGCAGATCCTTTGGATCAACGTCGTCACCGAAGGAACTGTCACAGTGAATCTCGTTCTCGATCCGCCAGAAGGAGATGAGATGAAGCGTCCTCCTACGAGGATAGGGGATCGCATTTTTTCCGGAAGTGCTCTTGTGCGTCTCATCTATACATCTGCAATCATCACCTTGCTGATGCTGAGTTACTTCTTCTACTTGTGGAAAAGCGAAGCAGATCTCGTCCATATTCAGACAGAGATGTTCACACTGCTGGCATTTTGTGCTTGGTTTAAGATGCTTAGCATTCGTTCAGAGAAGCGTTCATTCTTTACATTGAAATTTTTCGACAACCCCTATCTAGTGGTTGGGCTTGCGATCAGTATTGTCCTACAGGCTGTGGTCATCTATGTCCCCTCCTTAAATCAGATCTTCCATACCGTGCCACTATCGATAGGACAAGTGCTTCTTCTTTTAGTGCTTGGCAGCATTGTTCTTTGGGTCGATGAGGTCCGCAAATGGCTATCGCGTTAAAATTCATATAAAAATCCCTTTAATCTCCGACTGTTAATTGCAGTTTAACTAAAATAAGAAATCAGTATAATATTGTTATTTGAATCATTTGGAATTTTTCATGTCCGTATCTCTAAGATTAGATCCTGCGCTCTCTTTGCCTCAGCCGCTTCACGATAGGCATGGGAAAAAGTCTTTCATCAAGGACCCGATTTTAGGGCAGAGTTTGCAAAATGGCCGCACGTTCACAAGCGTGAAGGTCCACCCCGAGCTAGCTCAGCAAGGGGGAAGATGGTTGCAGATCGCAATGATCGTATCAGCCATTGCAACCGCAGTCTTTCTTTCCGCATCTGGGATCCTTCCGCCAGCCGTTCTCTTCGCCGCCAAGGTCGGTCTATATGAGACAGTAACAACGATGGCTTTGCTTATTCTTCATGGGCTTGTTGCGAAAAAATCTGCAAAAGAGAGCGAGTATAAAAATACAATCGACCAAATGTCCCCCTTCGCAATAGCTGTAGCCTATCCTATTGTGGAAGAGATTATTTTCCGCGGCATCATGCAGGGTGGCTTAACCTTTATCTTGAATCGCGATATGCCAGTTGCAACCATCTCCCTGCTCGGCCTCCAGCTGCCTCTTGCTAGTGCCTTGGCCATGACCATAGCGGGTGCTTCTTTCGGCTATGCTCATCTCTTCAACAAACATGAAAATAGTCATATCCAAGCGATCAATACCGGTCTGTCAGGGATTTTTGTCTATGGCCCCATGTACCATTTCTACGGCTTGCCTGCCACTTGCTTTATGCATATCATCAACAATACGATTTTTTCAGTGCTCATCGAGCTCGTCCGATCCTCAAAAGTCCAGGCGCACTCCGCTGCTCCCTCTGCAGCGAACGCACCAAGATCACTCAACTGTGACTGACTTGGCAAGGTTACGAGGCTGATCGATTTCCGTGCCGCGCTCTTTGGCGATGTAATAGGCTAAGAGCTGGCAGGCAGCTGAATAGGGGATAGCAGCCAAAGCGTCATCGATGGCTGGAAGCCAGATCACATCATCGGCGATGGCGGCGATAGCTTCAGAACCTTCCGGTGCAAAGGCAAGGATAGGCCCGCTGCGTGCTTTGACTTCGGTGAGATTACTCAGCATCTTCTCGTATGTTCGTTTATTGCCGAGCAATGCAACGGTCACGAGCGTTTCATCGACGAGGGCAATGGGCCCATGTTTCATCTCGCCGGCCGGATAACCGATCGCATGCAGGTAGCTGATTTCTTTTAGCTTCAGAGCAGCTTCTAGGCAGGCGACAAACATATAATGGCGGCCAAGAAAATAAAAATGCTCAAAGTGTGCATATTTTTGCGCTAGTGCTTGAATTGCATTCTGCTGTCTAAGAACTTTGGCAACGAGATCAGGCAGTCCCTTCAGATCGTGTAAAAAGAGTTGGCCTTCTGTTTTGCTCATATGGCGAAGTCGGCCCATCATAAGACTGAACAGGGCGAGAACGGTCAACTGGCTTGTAAAAGCCTTAGTAGAGCAAACACTAATCTCTGGACCAGCGCGCAGGAAGATGCAGGCATCGGATTCTCGTGTCAATGTAGAGTTGCGTACGTTGCATAAGCTGATGACCTTGGCGCCTTTGGCACGCACTTCGCGTACAGCGGCTATCGTATCGAGCGTTTCCCCTGATTGGCTGATGGCAATGACGAGCGTCTCTTCAGAAATAATGGGATTTCTATAGCGGAATTCAGAAGCGACCTCGGCATGGGTTGGAATGCGGGCCATATCCTCGATCATGAGCGCTGCCAGGCAGCCGGCATGCCAGGAAGTACCGCAAGCGAGGATTAAAATACGTTTAACGGCTTGCATTTCGCCTGGCGAGAAGGGAAAGCCTTCGAACTCAGCTGTACCGAAATCTTCGATAAAACGCCCATGCATGGCTTGCTGAATGGTTTGGGGCTGTTCTAAGATCTCTTTAAGCATAAAATGTTCATAGCCATTTTTCGATACCGTCTCTTTCTCTAAAAAGAGTTTTTCTCCGGTTCGCGCAATGGGCGCCGCATTCTGATCATAGATGGCTACTTTATCACACCGTATCACAGCGACTTCATCGTTTCGCAGGAAATGAACCTCGATGTTGGATTCATTAAATGCATTCGCATCGGAAGAGATAAAGGTCTCTCTTCGCTCAGGAGAATGAGCGATGGCAATGGGGTTTTCCCTAGCCGCAGCTATAATGACATCGGGATGATCTTTGTGAACGACAGCGATGCCCCAAAAACCCTTGAGCAAAGCCAGAGTTTTTTGCACAGCTTCTAATAAATCGCCTTTATAGAATTGTTGGATGAGTTGAGCAACGACCTCCGTATCGGTATCGGAAGAAAATGTTATGCCCCGAGCTTCTAATGTACTGCGTAAGGTGTTGTGATTTTCGATGATGCCATTGTGAACAACGGCTACGCTCTGCGTGCAGTCAAAATGGGGGTGGGCATTTTCAGCTGTTGGTTTGCCATGGGTGGCCCAACGAGTATGGGCGATAGCAAGAGGCAGAGGTTCTGGTGATTTTTGCCAGGCGGATTGTAGTGCGTGAATTTTACCGAGCTCCTTGCAATAGCGTAGTTTCCCTTCGAGAATGCCCGCCAGCCCTGCAGAATCGTAGCCGCGATATTCAAGCGCTTTAAGGCCATCGATACATATTTGCGCCGCGTCGCGCGGTCCAATATAGCCAAAAATTCCACACATATTATTATCTCCTTTGTCACCCTCCATAACCTATCAAATGACAGACTTTTTTCGGGCAAGAATTGCGAGAAAAAGAGGGAATTCTTTACGCGCACGGTTTTCCATGCGGGCATTGGCCCCGGTGCTGGTTTTATCACTACACCATTCTTCAAGGGATTCAATGTCAAAACCCGATTCCATGAGGATCTGCGCATAAAAAGAAAGGGGGTGATGAAAAGTCAGCGAAACGCTGGAATCAGAGCCGTGGCTTGGATGGGTCTGTATAGGTATCTCAAGGGATGACATATAACGGTCGATGCGGCGCGATTGCAGTTTTTTAGCAGAGTCGATGTGCCAGCCAGACTGGCGCGGGATACGAAAACAAGGATGATTGATGACGATCAAGAGTGCTCCTTGCGGCTCTAAATGGTGCTGGATATTGCTTAGAACAGCTTTTGGATCGATCATATTTTGCAAAGAGAGGATCATGACACTGTGCGAAAAATCTTGCTCTTTCAGTGAAAAAGGCTGGGCGGCATCTTGAAGAATAAAGCGTCCTTTTCGCCAAGGTTGCAGTTGGATTGCTTTAGCGATCAAACTAGGCGATAGATCGATTCCCAAATAATCCACGCTCTTAGGAAGTTTACGGGCTAGGATTCCTTGTCCGCATCCAATATCCAATACTTTGCGCGCGTGCTTAATGAGGCGTAAGACATTAGGAAGGATCACCTGCTGGTGATAGTAGTGCCCTTCTGCACCAACCTGTCCATGATACCACTCTTGCATGAGTTCCCAGGAAGAATCCTTGGTTTGGGGCTGCGCAGGCTCCCGTTCTTTTTGAAGCTGTCTCGGGTTGTGGTGCTTCTTCTGCTTGTGGTTGCTCATAGGATGTTTCCTACTATACTACCACACGTTTGCCAAAGCAATAGTCTCTGAGTGCTTACCTTAGGTTTTGACGTCATTAACAAATAGGTTTATAAAGATTCGAGACATCTTAACAAGATCTTAAATATGAAACAACCTGTATTGACCTATTATGAAGTGCCTCTTTTTCATCTGTCGGGGGGACTGATAGATCCCCCCGCGAGCCCCTTTTTGAGGCTGACTCTGACTTTGAGCAACGGGACGACTCCGTCGTCGCCCCCCCTATCGTGTCCTCGGCACTCGCCGTCCGAAGGACTGCTCTTCGGTGCCTCCCGTTCTTTTTGAAGCTGTCTCGGGTTGTGGTGCTTCTTCTGCTTGTGGTTGCTCATAGGATGTTTCCTACTATACTACCACACGTTTGCCAAAGCAATAGTCTCTGAATGCTTATCTTAGGTTTTGACATCATTAACAAATAGGTTTATAAGGACTCAAGATATCTTAACAAGCTCTTAAATATGAAACAACGCGTTCCATTATCTTGCAAAGAACTCGGTCAGCCCGTCAGCGATTTCCTTAGCCCTGTAACGACAGTGTTAAGAGCGGGTGAGACGATCCGTGAAGCACTCTCTTCTTTACAGGGTCGTAAAATGGATCAGAAAATTTTTTACTTTTATGTGCTCGACTACAAAGGAAGATTAGTCGGTGTGACATCAACACGCAACTTGCTTTTATCCTCTCTAGATGAAAGGATTTCAAAAATCATGGATCCAGCGGTGAGTACACTTTTTGCTAAACAAAATATGAGCGAGGCTTTGGAGTCGCTTGAAAAATTGAGTTTGCTAGCATTGCCTGTGATCGACGGGGAGCGTCATTTGCTCGGTACGGTTGATGTGCAGAATTACATTGAGCAGCCGCTTGGGAAAATGAGTAATGAAGCGCGCCGAGACATTTTTCAATTTATTTGTTTGACCCTAGAAGAAGGCAAGCTGGGCACCCCTTGGAAAGGCTTCAAGTTGAGAATGCCGTGGATTGTATGCAACATAGCCTCTGGACTCTGCTGTGCAATGATCTCCAAAGCCTATGAAGAAGTGTTAGCTAAAGCGATCATCTTAGCGATGTTCATTCCGCTTTTGCTAACCTTAAGCGAATCAATTTCTATGCAGGCAATGACGCAAAGTTTAGGGATTTTGCGTACCCCTCGCCTGGTCTTGAAGATGGTCAAACGCCGGCTTCTACTGGAGGCGAAAACAGTTTTTTTTCTTGCCGCACTATCAGCGATTACTATCGGCTTGCTTTCGTGCTTTTGGGGTGGGGGATGGGCGACCGTATTGATCATCGGTACTTCTCTTTATCTATCGATCATGGTTTCATCTATGGTTGGCTCGGTTATGCCGATGGTTTTGAAATTCATCAAAAAGGATCCGAAAATCGCTTCAGGCCCGGTGGTGTTAATGATCGTCGATGTGATCGCGATGGTGTTGTATTTGACTTTTGCCTATCGATTGCTCCCCTTTGCTATTTAGCGAGAATCTCAACTTGTGCGTAACGAGATGCTTTGATAGGGTGGGGAAATAGCATAGAGAGATGAAATGTTGCCTATATGAGCGAAATCCATCGGCATAATCTCAAAAAGGGTATTTGTTATATCCTGATCGCATGGGTTTTCCTTGCGGCCGCAGCTCTCTTTGTTCGATTAGACTCACCTCGTGTACCGATTTCTATCAATCTTTTTGTCATGAACGTGATCGGATTTCTTTGCACACTCCCAGTGATCATGCGCTATGGCTGGCGTGACCTCAAAACAGAGAGAAAAGGCCTTATAGCATTTCGTGCAGCTACGGGACTCATTGGTTTTACGTTTCTCTTTCTGTCGATTCAAAAAATCTCCTTAACCAACGCTCTTTTGCTCAATAATACCGCCCCTTTGATATTACCCTTCATCATCTTGCTATGGTTAAAGGTTCGGATCGAACCGCGTCTCTGGTTAGGCATCATCATAGGTTTTATCGGTGTGTGTTTTATTTTAAAACCTGGCGCGGGATTGTTAGACCTGGGTGCTATTTATGGTTTAACAGCAGGGTTCAGTTTGGCGTTTGGGATGGTCGCAGTGAGGTTGCTCACGTTCACAGAAAAACATCATACAGTGCTTTTTTATTATTTTTTTCTCCCGGCGCTGGTCACTGCACCCTTTGCCTTTTATGCGTGGCAGCCCATTGGTTTTTACGATTTCATGTACTTGATTTTTATTGGATTAGGCGCCTTCTTTGGACAGCTGTTTCTCATCAAGGCTTTTCATTATGCTAAAGCTGCTCATATCGGACCTTTTAACTATGTTGGCGTGCTTTACGGCTTTATTTTGGATGCGGTATTCTTCCAACATATTCCAGATATTTATTCGATGATTGGCGCTGTCTTTGTGATCGGTGGAGGTGTTCTCACGATACTATTTAGTAAACCGCCACCGTCTGCACCTGCAATAAACCCTAAATGATCAATGAACATTCATTAAAGGCGATCGAAGGTGGGCTTTTCCAGAAGGGTTTTTGCCGCCCGCTCTATAATTCCTACTGCTTTTCCCGTATTCCCGCATCGATTCGATACCTCCTGACAGGAAAGGGAAAAGAGCTTGCCTTACCTCACGATGTTTTTGGGAAACACCGCGAACCTTGCGATATCGTACTGCTTGTCCTTCTCGATGGGTTTGGCTGGCGTTTTTTCGAGCATTATCGTACCCAGTATCCCTTTTTACGTTGGTTTGAGGAAGAGGGCGTCGTTAGTAAGATCACATCGCAATTTCCCTCGACGACAGCAGCCCACGTTACCTGTCTTCATACAGGGTTGGAGGTAGGGGTTAGTGGTGTTTATGAATGGTTTTATTATGAACCTTTAGTCGATCGAGTCATTGCACCATTGCTGACATCCTTTGCGGGGGATAAAGAACTCTCCACTCTCGAAGCAACTGGAATCGATCTGGCAACTCTTTATCCAAAAACGACGATCTACCAAAACTTTAAGAAGGAAGGGATCCACTCGTTCGTCTTTCAGCCGATCAATATCGCCCATTCATCTTTTTCGCAAGCAATGTGTAAGGAAGCCATTTATATGCCTTATCATCACATTAGCGAGGGGCTGGACCGAGTTGTTGAACTCATCAACACCCTTCCTCGCGGGGAAAAACACTATCTCTACCTGTACTTCAGCGAGATAGATTCAGCAGGTCATCGTTCAGGTTTGTTTAGTCATGAGTACGAGCAAACGGTGGTGCAAACCATGGCCCAATTGGAGCAACGACTCCATGAAAAGGTGCAAAAAATCAATAGAAATGCCTCTCTTATTGTGACGGCTGATCATGGAATGATAGAAATCGATCCGAAAAAGACGATTTATTTAAATTTCCAGTTCCCTGAGCTTCTCCCTATGCTGAAGAAAAACCATCTTGGATTTCCCATTGTTCCAGCTGGTTCTTGCCGCGACTTTTTTCTTCACATCGAAGAACCATTTCTAGAAGAGGCAAGCAAGCTTTTGCAAAAAGGCCTTCGAGATCGAGCGTGGGTGGTTAAGACCTCCGAGCTGCTAGAACAAGGATTTTTTGGAGAGAAAACACCTTCTAGTGAATTTTTGGAAAGAGTAGGGAATCTTGTCGTGCTTTCCTATGAACATGAGAGCATTTGGTGGTATGAGAAGAATCGTTTTGACCAGCACTTCCTAGCCATGCATGGCGGTCTCACTACAGAGGAGATGGAGACGATCTTTCTTTTTGCGAAATTCTAGGATCTGATCCTTACCCACAAGACCCACAAGTTTATAACAGACTGATATTAAGGAAAAACAGGATAGGCATGATCGGCGAAACGCCGGCGGGATGGACAGGATGAAGAAAGATAGATTTATCTTATCTTCTTTATCCTGTCTGTTCTGCCGGCGTTTTGCTGATCATGCCTATCCTGTTTTCTCTTTCTATGGGTATTTGAAGTCTATGCTGAAGACTTACCCTTTTTCTTTTCTTGTTTGGCTAGTTTCTTTTCTTTCATGGTCATCTTCGGCTTCTTTTTCTCATCTTTTTTAGCATCGCGCGATTTACTCATAATTTCCCCTTCTCCTTAAAATTACGACAGCAGACACCTTCAACTTGAACTTTGGCTTTGCTCTCCTAAGAGAGATAAACCAAAAATTCAGATTTTCAAGATTCAAACACAAAACGATTCATTTTTCAATGCTCAATTATGTTTTGTTCTATGTATTCCTACAAAAGCATGAGAATTATTTGGTCCCTCTGAACGAGGAGGTGTATATGCGTTGCTAGGGGCAGAAGATCTCCTTATGCCTACTCTCGAATTAGAGTCAGGAGTTGTAGAGGATGAGGAATAGCCAAAAGATTGTGGGTATGGGTTGCTAGAGGCAGAAGATCTCCTTATGCCTACTCTCGAATTAGAGTCAGGAGTTGTAGAGGATGGGGAATAGCCAAAAGATTGTGGGTATGAGTTTCTAGGGGCAGAGGGTCTTCCTCCGCCTATTGTCGCATGAGAGTGAGGAGGAAAGCCAGACCAATGTGAATTACTTGTCGAAGACGGGTGATGATGGAAAGGAGCAGTGGGCTGCCATGGCAGATAAGGCCTATTATTGTTACGAGGATACGTTGAACGGGAAAGCCATAAAATCACAAAATAGAGGACAAATCCTGTAACTATAGCCGCATTAAAGGAAAATAGACATCCAGCTAACAAAGCTGCACCTATAGAGATGAGGAGAGGAGATGCGAATGAATTTGTCTTTTCTGCCAATCGCAATTCTTCTTTTTTGAGGATGCCATGTACCTTCAGAGAAGGTGATGGGCTTTGAAGAATTGCATTTGTTTCAAGATTGTGTGAGCGAGTTACGTAGTGTGTGCTCATAATTTCCCTTAATGGTTTTAAAAAATTTGCCATGAGAACCCGTTCCAAAACCAAGGCTTGGGTTTTGGAACGGATTCTAAGAGCGATCGAGCTTATTCGGAATCGACTGCTCTTACGTCTGCTTATGTTCTACGTGCTTTAGCAGTAGTATTTGTCTCCACGCAGAGGAGAATGACATCGTAGGAAGTGAACCAAGAATCGTTTTCAAGGATAATGACCGTATCATTGACTTGCCATTCATCAGCTGTTCCAAAATCATCGGATGAAACGCTCCAGCTTGTTTTGCCATCAAGGTAGAAGACCTTTTTGTTTGGCGTATTCTGATCCATTCCTGTGATGTGGTGTGTATAAGGACTGCTATGAAGGGGGCCGGAGAGGAGATTCGCGCGAACAGTGGTTCGATTTGCTTGGCTAGTTAAGCAATAAGTGTAATCTGTAAACCATTGGCGATTTCGAGTAATTACCAGGAAATCACCCTCACGCCAGCTGAAAACTAGATCGCGCATGTCCGATTCTGCAACTTTCCAGCGAGACTCATCTTCTAACTGTACAATACGTTCATTGGGAAAGATGTTTGTTGCTAAATGATAAAAGAGGGGGACGTCCACAATATGCTGTACTGGCAAGGCGTGGGTACCGTCATCCGCAGTTACAGTCGATGTTAAGAGGAAAAGAGAACTGATAATGGAAGGAAGAAACTTTTTCGGCATAAATGAACCCTCTTGTTGCAAGAAAAGAGGATTTTAAAGATGTTGTTGCAATTTGCACAAGAAAAATTCAATGCTCATTGAGCAATTGGAGGCTTTAAGGTGTCTTTAGTTGTTAGGGAAGTTAAGCTATCCAAGGAGTTAATCAGAGTAGAGATCTCTTGCATGCCAGTGCATGATTCAAGCAAAATACCGCCCTTGTCAAAATAGAGCACTGTGGGTACGGCTCGAATGCCATAGCGTACGGCTAATTTACTGAGTTGATCGATATTGACTTTGGCGAACTTGACTTTGTTATGAAATTGTTTTGACCAGGTTTGGATGCTCGGTTCGAGTATCCTGCAGGGACCACACCAATCGGCGTAAAAATCCACCACGACAGGAGACTCTGCGTTGAGGACCTCTTTTTCGAAGTGTTCTAAGCTTTTGATGGAGATAACACGAGGTTCTTCACTAGGCTGTTGGCATGGAGTCTCTTTACTCTGAAGCGGTGAGGAAGAAGCTAGAAGCCTCTCAACTTGAAGTGCGGCCTTAGCCCCATCGCCGGCGGCTGTAACGGCTTGTCGAAAATCGGGATCTGTTACATCGCCAATGGCAAAGAGGTTTGGTTTGCTGGTTTGTTGCTGGTTAACGAGGATGATGTATCCTTTATCATCAAGGTCTATTTGCCCTTTAAAAAGTTGGGTATTGGGGGTAGATCCTATCGCAAGAAAAAGCGCGTTAGCGGATAAAGTCCTTTCTTCGCCGCTGGCACGATTTTTAACGATGGCTTTTGTCATATGGATATCGTTGCCACAAATCTCCTCTACAGTTGTATTGTAAAGCACCTCCACGTTGCGGTAGGCAAGCAACTGTTCTTTTCTCCTCGTTTCGATGGACTTAAGTGCTGAAGAGCGGACGACAAGTGTGACTTTTTTTACGATTTTCGCAAGATAGCTTGCTTCGGTAATCGCGGCATCGCCACCTCCAACGACGATAATCTCTTGATTTTTATAGAGGTTTCCATCGCAGACTGCACAATTATGCACTCCTTTAAGCCAATAGGCGCTTTCTCCAGGAACTCCGAGCATTTTGGGCACGGCGCCAGTAGCAATGATGCATGCTTTTGTCTTGATGACTCGATAGGAGTCGGGTTTTAAAGGATTACGAACAACAATTTCGTACTGATCTGTAGAAAAGTCTACCCGGATGACTTCAGATGCTTCAAATTCTGCGCCGCTCTCTTCTGCTTGTTTTCGGATTTTATCAACAAGGTCTCCGCCACCAATAGCGATCTCTCCAGGCCAGTTTTGAACAAGAGGGGATTGTGTAAGAGCTCCCCCGGGATTTTGTCCAGTAACGACAAGTGGATGAAGCCCTGCCCTTGCTAAATAGAGGGCTGAAGTGAGACCACCTACGCCGCCGCCGAGCACGACGACTTCTTGTATTTCCTCACTAAGGAGAAGCGATGGGAGCAGTAAAAAAGCAAGCAAAGGTTTTTTCATGATTGGCATTTTATAGCAAATTCGTCTAAATCGTGAGTAAAAAATCTTATTTCTACTGGCGTATGAAAAAAATTTTAGCTGCGATAAAAATTCTTGGTGTTGTGGTGGGTTTTTTTTTACTAGGTCCCTTAATAAGAATTTGCCTTGATAAGCCCTTAAGCTTACCTTATGCCCCTCGCCATATTTCCGATTTATCTCGTTTAAAAGATCAGGCGATGATTGAGGTGTATGGTGCTGGAGCTGGCCAGTGGCAATCTTATTTTTCTTTGCATACATGGATCGGATTTAAAAGAGCGGGTGAAGAACAATTTACTATTTATGAAGTACGAAAAGAGTTGCTTTTGGAAAATCTTTCAACAGTCGATTGCTGGAAGGGAAATCCAGATAGGGCATGGGTAGGTAATCGCCCTGAGAGGCTTTTATCTTTAGAAGGGGCTCCTGCCGCTGCGCTTATCCCGTTACTTGAACGAGCAATCCACTCTTATCCTTTCCAGCATCGGTATGCGACATGGCCGGGGCCAAATTGCAATACATTCATTGCGTACCTCGGGCGAACCATAAAGGGGCTTGGGCTAGAATTACCCCCTAATGCCATAGGAAAGGATTTTCTACTCGATGGTGAATTTTTCACCACGCCTCCTAGTGGTAACGGATTTCAGTGTTCTTTTTTCGGTCTTTTGGGATGGACAATTTCTGTTATCGAAGGTGTTGAAATCAACTTTCTAAGTTTTAATTTTGGTTTTCAACCTAAAAATTCTGCTATTTTATATCCGGGTATAGGAAAAATTCCTCTTGTAGTGAAAAAAAAACCTTCGTCCGAAGATCGTGAATAGAGAACAAAAAACTTCGCTTTTTTCTTTTTAATAGTTTTGAAATAGCCGAACTATATGTATAATACGATAAAAAACTAATTCCGGTTTATATCTTGACAGCGGTTTGCTCTTTTAATTATAACATTCTTTCCAAGAACAGGATTTATATGGGGTGTGACAAACCCTCGTTCCTCGCGCCTGTCACAGACTCAGCTCCTGAAAAAACTCGAGAACATCGCTATCGTCAGGCGCTGCACTTTTCTGAAAAAAATCTTTTGTCTGAAGAGTACGGTTTTAGCTATCTGCCTGGGCTCTCTAATCTCATCTTGGCACCCTTTGCCATCTATTGCGATGTGATAAAATCTCATGCTTCTAATAAGGTCGGCGACTGTGAAACAATCAATGATTTTAAGCTTCGTCTAGCACAAAATCTATCTGCATTTAGCTCCGCTGCATGTACAACTCTTAATTACATAAACGCTCTTTTTAACAACTCCTTCCATCCTATTGTTCAAGCCGTTGCCCGAAACGGATCTATTTTTGGTCTGCTCCTCTGTTTTCTTGAAGGGATTTTAGAAATCGTTGGTCTTGATCGCCAGTTGCATTTCCACTATTCCGCAACGATGCGTTTTGCAAGGTTCTTAGAAAAACAGAGCAAGACCATTGACAAGCAACCCTATTTATTTTTCCAAGAGATTCGGAAAAAGTTACCCCAGCTTTTTTTGGATAACCCCCTTGCTGCAAAAGAAAAAGACAAAATAGAAAAAAGATTGACGCAAGCGTTGTCTATGCAAAGTTCTTTGCCCCATAAAGACTATGTCAAAGAGCTTCATCTGCTTTCTTCTGCATTATTGGCTAAATCTTTTGCAAAAATGCATTTCGATGGAAAAAACGTTGGAAAAGTTGTGGCTTTACAGAGACGGGTAGGAACCTGGGCAGCAAAGGATCTCGATAAACATCTAAACAGCCTTTCTAAGGCCATCCTCTCCAAAAATCCTCGAAGAATGCAAAAGGGAGGGCAAGAGGTGACAAGGATCTTTAGAACGCTCGATGAACAGAGCCTCAAAAAGATAGGCATTCACATTGTGGGACTCTGTGCTGTTGCGGCGACAACGATTGCTATTGTTTTAACTGTGGGAACAGGTGTTGGTGCAGTGGCAATAGGGGCGCTTTTAATGAGTGGAATGTTGTTTAGCATCGTTCGTTATTTAGCCCTCAACGGATTGTTCACCCAGAATGGGTGGAAATTTAGCGCGGTCAATTGTTTACCCGCCTTCTTGCTTAGAAGAATTAACTTGCAGCGTGATCAGCAACTCGCAAAAGCCAGGGCACACGGAATTGGATCAATATTTTGAAAACCTTTGAAAAAAGCGTCAACCATCACACATGTCGGGGACACAGCGCTGCGCGTCGGAGTCCCCTTATCCAGCCTGAACATTCAATTTCGAAAGAGGTCTATTTTTTCACAACCCCTCTGAATCCATGCTCTTTCAAGCGCTCGCCATTATTTTAAGAGAACGGAGGCCTTCTCGCATAATGATGGGATCGCCGGAATGATGGCCAAAAAGGACAAGCAGTGTGCTGCTGTAAATGGCTCTTAATTTAGCTAATGCCCAAGTAGCATCGGAAACTTCTCCGTAAGCTCTTACGAACACCTTATGGGCTTCTACGGGTAAGAAACTATGAGCAATCGCGAGGTCGATTGCAGGGTCCCCAAAGTGAATATCCCCCCAATCGATAACCCCGCAAAGATGGTGGTTTTCATTGACGAGAAGATGCCTTACATAAAAATCTCCATGGACAACACAGGTGCTCATAGGAGGCCTGAAGTGTTGCAAACTCTTGACGGTAGACTCCAGTTGCTTTTTCTGTTCTATACCGAGTAAAGAGAGCTCTTCAAAATTTTTGTGGATTTTCTCGATCAATAAGGTACCATCGATTCGACTTCGATTATCCCCAGGAATATGGCATGAGGAAATCTCTGATTGGTGGGTTGCATGAAGAACCGAAAGGAATCGGGCAATTGGTTCAGCTAGAGAGACTCGCTGGTCTTCGGGAAGATTTGCATAACACGCCGTAAAACCGGGAAGCATGCGATAGCCGATAAAGGGCCAGGGGAAACTAGAGGTCGGCGATCCTTTCCACTTGGGAACTGGGATGGGCAAAGGAAGTCGATGAGCCAGTCTTGGCAACGCACACCATTCAGCTTCGAGAAGAGGAAGGGCGATCTCTCTCCGAGGAAAGCGAAAAATGAATTCATCGTCGACAGCAAACGCTGTATTATCCCAACCTGTTCCTAATAGACGGATATGCTTAGCAGAAAGCTCTGGAAATTGTTCTTGAATCAGCTGTAAGGCTAGAGGTGGTTCAATGACCTGCTCAGGTTCCCAGAGGCGCGCCATAGTTCTTTTCGTTCCTTCGTTGGAAATTCGTCTCCTAGAGACTGTTAAGAAGCGGGTATTTTCAACCAACTTTATCTGCTAATTGAATCTGAGGAGTAGGATCCTCTATGATGCTCCGGCCAGCGCTTTGTTTCTTGCGATAACGACTCATGATGAAGCCATAGATGAGGCAGCAAGCTGCGCTATAAAAAACGACGATGCCCCATGCCCATTCGACAGAGTAGTTGTAGCATTGGATCAACAAATAGGTAGGAAGGACAAGGCAAATGAATAAGCCGGCTGAGCCTGCAATCAGCATCGACATGGTTTGCCCAATTGCGCATAGGAATCCCCATAGCAACCACTGGATGCCTTGAAAGAGCAGGTAGAGCAGAACCAAGCGTGTACATGTCTTAAACGTAGGAAGTAAACTCAGCAGCTCATCTGTCAAAGGTGAAACGCTGATTAAATAGAGTTTAGGGCTAATTGCTAGGACGGCGAGTTGCACAACAAGGAATGCTCCTAAAATGATGCTTGCCGAAGCAAAGATCTTGAGTAGTTGCTTTTCCCGCCCTTGAGCAAGGCAGCTATTAATTTGAAGCAAAGTGCCACGGTAAAGCCCTTCAGAAATAAAGGTGAATAGAAAGATAAGGCCTTGGCAGAGACTGGAAATTGTAATATGGATATGGCTTGAGCCCGCCATCATCGTGTAGAAAAGGCTCCATCCCCATAGCTCTAAATTGTATAGAATGACCAAAGGGGCTGCGATTCTAATCGATTTGATAAGGACATTGAGACGAGGTCTCCATTCACCGGTGCCACAGGTGATGCGATTGTTTTTCTTTAAAAAGAGCAGAAAAAGGACGGCCGATTGAAGAAACATGCTTATTCCACCAGCGAGCGCTCCGCCTTTGGCTCCAAGGGGGGGGAAGCAAGGAAAAATACCAAAGACAAGGGTATAATCCAAGGCGGCGTTACCAACCGTGGTCGCCGCTGTGAGAAGAAGGATTAAACGAAGTCTGCCCCGTCCGACAAAAAATGAGGTCAGGGCATAGGAGAGCGGCTGGAATACGCCAAATGGCATGGCCAAAAAAAAGTATTCGTATTCTGTCGATCCTGGATTGTAAATCCGCTTAGCTGCTAGCAAAGCAACTGGAATGAGAATCACACTAGCGGCAAGGGAGATCCAAATAGCATTCCATGTAGCTCGGCCTAGCTCTAGTCGACGGTCGATTTGATACTGGGCAACAAAAACCTCGCTTAAGCCTGCTATAACAGTGATCCCTCCCCAGAAAGCCCAGGTCAAGGTGCTGGCCTGGACAGCAGCATTCAGTGCATCGAGGGAATAAAAAGTCAAAACAAAGCGATCTATCACATAGATAAGATAAATCGAGAGCGAGGTGAGCATAAGCGGAAACGAAATCGACAACGTTTCACGAAGAGTTCGGGCACGATGCTCAAAGATTGCCATTTTTCATCAAAATAAGGGCTAGCGATCAAAAATTAGTAGAGTGTATATCAAAGGGTCAATAAACCCCCTAGAATAAAAAATGTTTCTGCAAAAACAGATTGAATTGTTGAAAACCTCAAGAGAAGTGGCCAGATTTCAAAAAAAAGAGGAGAACTTTGTTAAAAGGCGTTTTTATGCTGATTTTTCCTTTAAAGAAGCCGACCTTGCTCTTAAGAAAGAATATTTTTTGCAAAACCCCTATCGGCTGAGCCGACGTTTCTGGAATCATCACGTCTATGGAGAGACGCCTTTGACCAGCTTAGAGATCATCGGCCTTAAAGCTAGCTTAAGCGAAGCGGATCGTTTTGTCGATTTAGGAGCAGGCAGGGGAAGGGGAATTTTCTTTATGCATTATCGTTTTGGATGCAAGGTGCTTGGGATCGAGCGCATACCTACCTTCATAGAGAAGGCTCTGAAAATACAAAAAAAACTAAGAATGGAAAAGGTTGAATTCCTACAGGCAGACCTTGCATCATCGCTTCCCCCCATCCAGGGCACGGTTTTTTATCTTGCTTGGACCTGCTTTGAGGATGCCTTAGTACTAGGGATGACCCGATGGCTTGAACAACTGCCTAACAAGACAAAAATCATCACTGTCAGCGATCCTCTTGACAAAGATACGTTCTCGATAGTAGACCAATTTAGCGTCCCTTTTGCTTGGGGCGAAGGAGATATTTACATACATGAAAAAAGAGCCTCTACATGAAAAAACATGCAGCGCTTGTTCTGGCACCACGCCGCAACTGACAGAGGAGAATAAAAAAACTCTTCTATCTGAACTAGAGGGTGGATGGAAAATTCTCGAAGGAAGGAAGTTGGAAAAAACTTACCGTTTTCTTAATTTTCGCGAGGCACTCGCTTTTGTCAATCAGGTGGGGGCGTTAGCTGAAGCTGAAGGGCACCATCCAGATTTGGAATTGAGCTGGGGGATTGTTAAAATTATTTTTTGGACGCATAAAATCGGGGGGCTTTCCGAGAGTGATTTTATCCTGGCGGCCAAGTGCGATAAAATTGCTTTGTCTTAAATTTAAAGACTTTTTAAAGTTCCCTATCTTAGAAATTGATGAATGGAACGTTATGAAATATTGTTTATCACACTCACGTTCTGAACGCTTTAAAACACGTGAAGTCATGGTGGGCAAAGTCGGTGTTGGAGCCAACAACCCGATTCGCATACAGTCAATGACCACATCTAATACACGCGATGTCCTTGCGACCGTTGAACAAGTAAAGCGGCTTGCTGATGCTGGCTGCGAAATCGTCAGAATGACAGTTCAAGGCATGAAGGAAGCAGAAGCATGTGAGCAGATCAAAAACAACCTTTTGCAGAAAGGATACGATATCCCTCTTGTCGCAGACATCCATTTTTTCCCTCCCGCCGCTATGCGTGTGGTTGAAAGTGTCGATAAAGTGCGCATCAATCCGGGTAATTTTGCCGATAAACGAGCGAGTTTCAAAGTACTCGAGTATAACGAGGCCTCTTATCAAGCCGAGTTAGATCGCATCGAGGAGGCGTTCGCACCTCTCGTGGAGAAGTGTAAGAAATTAAAAAAAGCTCTTCGTATTGGGACGAATCACGGTTCACTTTCTGATCGTATCATGAATTACTATGGCGATATGCCGCGGGGTATGGTTGAGTCAGCCTTCGAATACGTTCGCGTGTGCCGTAAGCATGACTTTCACGACATCATCTTCTCGATGAAAGCGAGTAATCCTCTCGTGATGATCCAAGCCTACCGTTTGATCGTAGCCGAAATGATGAAGCTCGGTTGGGATTATCCTTTACATTTGGGTGTTACGGAAGCAGGATTAGAAGAAGATGGGCGCGTTAAGTCGGCGATTGGTATTGGTTCCTTGCTCCTAGATGGCATAGGGGATACAATTAGGGTTTCTCTTACCGAGGATCCCTGGTTTGAAATAGATCCTTGCCAGCGCCTTGTCCGCCTCTACGAAAAATCTTTAGGCCAAGGGATCCCTATTTTTGAAGAAAAACGACGCAATTTTCTCGATCTTTCTCGTCGAGAAGTGCATTTCGGTATAACTCATCGCGACGGCTCTGTCTTCTTGTGGGCCTCCAAGCAACAACTCGATAATCCTTTGTTTTTTCAGACCATTGGTTGTGACATCCAATTTGGAAGACCGGTGAGAAAACCTGGGTCGATTGACGCGATCATCGTGAGCAAAGAAGATGCGGCGCATCAGAAGCTAAACGACCTTTCCAAGGCAGGAATTGGAGTTGTTGTGGAGCCGGTCATTATAGATGGAGATGATCTAGATAGCTGGTCGCACCTTTTGCGCGATCCGCCCCCCTTCGCTTTTTTTGTTGCTCAGGGTAGCCGCCTTCATAAAGCGCGTCGGTTCTTTGAGTGGGTTAAGGAAAATGCGGTCAAAATACCATTCCTTCTCGCTTTCGACTATTCATTACCAGCGGAAGAGCTTATTCTGGTTTCCGCAGCGGAATGCGGTTCATTACTTGCTGATGGACTTGGAGACGGTCTTGCATTGACCACCTCGCTTTCACTAGAAGCAACTAGATCGCTCTCTTTTACGATTCTCCAAGGCGTGAGGATGCGTGCTTCTAAGACAGAATATATTTCCTGTCCTGGATGCGGCCGTACACTCTTCGATTTACAAGAGGTCACTAAACGGATTAAAGCTCGAACGGGGCATCTTCCTGGAGTCAAAATTGCTGTCATGGGTTGTACTGTCAACGGCCCTGGAGAGATGGCAGACGCTGATTTCGGATACGTTGGCTCTAAACCGGGTAAAATCGATCTTTATGTTGGAAAACAATGTGTTGAGCGCGATATTGCTTTTGATGATGCTGAGGAAAAGCTCGTTGCCTTGCTTAAAGCCCATGGAAGATGGGAAGAATCGGAGGAACCACTATGTACTGCTACCTCATTAGCTGTTCTTTAGTTTGTACTGTTTCAGCGTTCTGCCAGTCAAATATTCCTTACGAAGGCGTTCAAGATAGCTATGAGCGATCTTTTAAAGAGCACTTACTTGCTTTAGATATCGATCATGACATCGTAAAACGACTCTTTTGTGAGTGCATGATCGTCGAACAAGCGGATGATTCCGTATTGCGTCCCAAGTATGTTAGCGTGCAAGCTGCTTTTGAGCAAATTTTAGCTCAAGAACTTAAACTAGGCCGCCTTAAGCAGGTCGTTGCGGTCATCCATACCCCGCTTCCTGCTACCCCGCTTTGCATGGAGGGGGAGATAGCGCCAGGCTTGGTCGATACATCCTTAGCTAAGGATGAAAAGCGCTTATATACGGTCAGCAAACGTTCCGAAACGCTGCGTGCACTTTTACAGTCAGGAGGAACCTTGATGGCTGCTTACCCCGTTCTATCCAGGGCTTTGCGCTCTCCTTCTCAACTGGCTGTTTTTGAAGGATTGTTGAAAAAATATGTCAAGAATTTTTTCGATGCTCCTATGGGCTGCTTGGAAGTTGCTCCCGAGATGATTGGTGCTACGTATATTTTTGAAACCATGCAAGGGGAGTGGTTAATGTTCTCCATTCGATTTACTCAGGATATTTCTCCTCAGGATCCAACCTCTGTAGGAATGTGGTTCGGTTCAGTGAATAAAGGGCCTGCTGCAGAACGGCTAGCGCAAGTTTCTGCCTATCTTCGCGCATGCCAGGGTCCTGATCTTATAAGCTATATCTTCCCGTAAAATCAATTTAATATCATTGTAAATCATAGATTTGTAATAACAATAAAATTATAATTTAAATTATAATCTATCAAAAGGTATACTGAAACTAAGGGGAGATATCTCCTGTGTTTCGGACAAAATGTCTCTGCCGCTGTGGGTGGTTGAAAAGCAGTCGCCTTATTCAACTTTTTCGAGGGCTGAGGTTTACTTATGCGAAAGCAGAAGGAACCCTCCTAATAAAACCACGAAAAAGCGTAAGCGTGCTAAGACATTTCGCCACAGAAGGGCATTTGAACTCACGATTGTTCGAATCACGTTTTTTAGAGAGACCATGAACCCATGAGCAATTTTGGCTCGGGATATTTCAGGGTACCAACGACTCTTATAGAGTATTGAGAGGGGTGGCTCCGTAATCAAGTGGCGTCCTACCCTCATTTTGCTTGAAATAATTGGCTCTCTTGCTCTCTAGTGAAAAACCTAGAGAGCATTTTTTTTGAGCAGTCTCTTAGAACAGGTTTCCAAAGAAACTGAGTTATACCTAAACAACCTGAAGAATCGGGTTTTTGACAAGAATTGCGAAGTAAAGCCGCCGCCGTCAGAAACCGATTCTTCAGGTTGTTTAGGTATATAAGGAGACCAAACCCAAAGTTCACCCAATGTGCAACTTCTCTGTACATGAGAGATATTTCAGGTGTTGACAAAGTTCGGGTCTGATCTTTCTATAGAAATACCAGGATAGGCATAATCGGCGAAACGTCGGCGGGATGAGCAAGATGAAGAAAGATAGATTTTTATAATCTTGTCCTTTCTTTTCGCTACTAGGTTTTGATCTCTCTTCATCCTGCTCATCCTGCCGGCGTTTCGCCGATCATGCCTATCCTGCTATCTCTATGGAAAAGGATCTCTTCATAACCAAACGAACGCGTATGTTACGTAATAATGGCCCTGGGAGATAGTACAACTTTTCTTTTCATAGAAAAAGAACATGCATTATGGTGTGTATAGAAGATTTTTTAGAAAAAAAATGGTAAACAGATCTGTTTTTAGCTTGGCGTCAACAACAGTTTTTATTCTTCTCATAAAGACAATGATTCAAGGCGGTCCAGTGTCAACAACATTCAATGTGACGTTGACCTCCGATACTACTCCAATAGGGGTGTCAGGAGAACTCCGTTATGCTCTGAACTCCATACTCGATGCGCAAGCCATGGGAACATCGACGGGCCCTTGGGAAGTCGATTTTTCAGTGACATCCATTACTCTAAATGCACCTCTTCCTATGATCAATCTTTTTAGTGCCGACACAGTGAGTTTTGTACCAATGGCGGGGACGTTAACAATTGATGGAAATA
>Ga0206862_1022_pt1 | contig 44830 bp, 39 predicted proteins | sample Alteio_BWOrgCont_43_FD_152625 | JGI IMG/M metagenome (GOLD analysis project Ga0206862, IMG submission 152625) | Enriched cells from forest soil in Barre Woods Harvard Forest LTER site, Petersham, Massachusetts, United States -... | ecosystem: Environmental > Terrestrial > Soil > Temperate forest >... | reverse complement strand
GAAATGATCCCACTTTCCAACCTCATCACCGTTGAAGAAACGGTGGCACCCAGCGATTTAAGGCATTTTAACAAATTGCGTTCAGCGTCGATTCGAGCAGGCTTAGGAGAAGGCGTCAGTTTAGGACAAGGCTTAAAATATATGGAAAATCTTATTGATGAAATCGTACCCTCTTCCTATCAATATGATTTTATTGGAACCTCTAGAGAATATAAAGAATCACAAAACACACTACTGCTCATTTTTGGATTGGCGCTTTGTTTCATTTATTTAGTATTGGCTGCACAATTCGAAAGTTTTATGGATCCCATTGTGATTCTTATTTCGGTCCCCTTAGCGATGTGTGGCGCATTATTGGCCTTAAAATTATCTGGCGGCACATTGAATATCTATAGTCAAATCGGTTTAATTACTTTAATTGGATTAATCAGCAAACATGGGATTTTAATTGTAGAATTTTCAAATCAATTGAAACACAAAGGTTTGCCCTTAAAACATGCCATTCTCGAAGCCTCCATGTTACGGCTTCGTCCCATCCTAATGACGACTGGCGCGATGGTATTAGGCACCATTCCCCTTGCACTGGCCACGGGCGCTGGCGCAGAATCGCGTCAGGCAATGGGTTGGGTGATTGTAGGTGGCTTAATTGTCGGAACGATCTTTACCCTCTTCGTGGTTCCGGTCATGTACAGTTTCTTAACGCGTCCCCTACACCCGAAAGATCACCATGCAAAAGATCATCATGCGCATGCGCATCACCATTAGGTGTCGTTCATTAGATGTCAAACATCAAAGATGTCAAACACCAAGCTAATGCCCAAACAAGTTATAAAAATTCTCTGTGGTTTGCTTCGCAAGCACTTCCAAAGGGATTTCTTTTAATTCAGACAAAAATTCTGCCACATATCGAACATAAGCGGGTTGATTCATTTTGCCACGATGTGGCATGGGGGCAAGATAAGGTGCATCTGTTTCAATCAACATGCGTTCGATCGGTATTCTCTTTGCCACTTCTTGTAATTCTTTGGCATTTTTAAAAGTGACAATGCCAGAAAATGAAACATAAAAATTAAGTTCCATCGCGGCCTCCGCAGTGGCCCAATCTTCCGTAAAACAATGAAACACGCCTCCGATGATGTCCGCCTTCTCTTCTTGTAGAATTTTTAAGGTGTCACTGCGTGCAGCTCGGGTATGAATAATCAACGGTTTTTTAATTTCAATCGCAGCTTGAATATGGGTCCGAAATCTTTGTTGCTGCCAGGGTTGTTCCGCCGGTGTACGATAATAATCTAGACCCGTTTCTCCAATCGCAACTACCTTAGGATGGTTTGCTAATTTTACCAAAGTTTCTATCGAAGGTTCTTCATCCACAGGTTCGTTAGGATGTAATCCAACAGAGGCGGAAACATCGTTAAAGTGTTCTGCGAAATCAATTATTTTTGCAGTATCTTCTAAAGTCGTACCCACACATAGCATATGTGATAATTCATGTGCTCTCGCATTTTGGATAACTTCCGCCACACTCCCATGAAATTCTGTTAAATCCATTAAATGCAAATGGCAATGCGAATCAATGAGTTGAATCATATAAAATTAATCCGAAATTGATGAACATAAACATAAACATAAACATAAACAAATACAAATTGGATGCATGAGCCATTTTAGTCTATCCCAGTCCCGCTTTTGATTCAAATTATACAACAAATGGGTGTCTACAACAAATGGGTGTCAGACACCAGAGAACAAATAGGTGTCAGACACCATACAGACACCAACAAATGGGTGTCAGACACCAAGCCTTGCGGACACCAGAACAAATGGGTGTCAGACACCAAGCCTTGCGTACACCAGGGTTTGCGGAATATTCACAACCGCTTGTGAGGCTTGCGGGCTATTCACAACCCCTTGCGAGGCTTGCGAGCTATTCACAACCCCTTTCGGGCCTTCACTCAAAATTAAGCAAACGGCTTCCCCCCCCGCTTTCATCTGTGCCTCTGCTTTAGCTTTCGCCTGCATCGCAACCACACGGGGTGGGTTTTTAGCCAATGCAACCAAATATTCATGTCGTTCACACAATTTCTTCAATTCGGCTTTTGCGACAGCAAATTCTTCCCCCCAGTGTTTGGGTACATTTTCCCCACGTAGTGCGCATCTGGCTTCTCTTGCAGCACAAATGTTTAATTTATATTTTAATAAAGACTTTTCGGTCTCCAACATTTCAAGTTGTGTTAATACAGGATATTTTTCTTTATACCCTTCTAAATTGGTATCTATCAAAGCAAGTTTTAAACGACCACCCGAATCTTTCTCAATCGTGGAAAGAATGGCGAGACTTTCCTCAATTCCTTTTTCATCTTCTGGGCTAACACCATCGTATCCCGTTGCGATAAATTTATCAAGAAAACGCCTTTCAACCAATAGTAATCTACCATGAATTTGCGCTTGTGGCTCATTGAGCGCATTCCCCAACACAACACACTCCGAATAAGCATTATTTTCTGTTGGGTTGCGACAGGTATCTTTCAAGAGTCCCTCGATCGTATACAGTGGCAACTTACCCGGATCTCTTGCAGCTTCATTGCAACCGGGAATAGGTTGGCAAAAATGATTTTTATCCATTTCTAAAGCAGTGCGCACCATCAAAGGTGGATAGGGTGAATCGGGTGTCCGCTTTTTCGGATCCGCATTTAAACCTTTGGTTTGGTACAATGCTTGGCGCATATCGGTGAGGGTACGGATCCGAGTGGATTTTTTTAAAAATTCAAATTTTATATCCGGGGTTCCAATGTCTTTCCAAGGGGTTCCTAGATCTGTCGGTCCAGTATAGTTTAAAGGTGAGTGGAAACCATATCCCGGTGGCACTTCCATGGCTAGGAGTAATGGAAATTTCAAAGGATTATGTTGATGTCCGCCTTTAAACGCTCTTATAGTTGGATCAATCAAACACGTACTCACAAAAGGGGTAAGATTAAAAAATAGCGGATCCCCGCTTTGTAATTCTTTAAGCCGTTCCGGACGAGTAATCACTGTGTTTACCAAAAATCGATAATCATCTGCTTTGGTGAGATCCACAAATTCTAATTGGCACTTTTGTTTCCCCACTGTAATTGTGATTTTCGGATGCTTTTTTAAGTAAGTATCCAAATGTTTAGGTTGCATACTACGATGCTGCAGAGAAAATCCTAAGGAATTTCTTGCAAGAATCGGTTGAACTTGTTTCAATCTTACATTCCATTTGGTTATATCCTCTTCTGAATGTTTTTCATAGGCCGTAAACTCGCGCGCCATTCCACAATAGGGGGGACAGAACAAAGAAATGCCCTTCTCCGATGATTCAAAATATTTATGATTAAATGTACTACACCCATCCTCATCACTAAAACAATAGGATTTTTTCGATGCGTTTTGTAAAAAAGGCATCGTTTTTCGCCAGAGTTCCGTCATAGCTTTTTCTTGTTGTAGAATCTGTTGATTGCAGTTTTCGAGAACTTCTTGTTGTACCGCTGTTAAATTTTCAAAAATGTAAACTTTCACATACTCCGCAAACCATTTTAAAGTGACATATACATGCCCTGGGTATTGCTTCCGCAGTTCAGCAAGCGTTTTATCAGGTATCTCTAAATGTTTTATAGGCTTTAAAACATCTAAAACTTGATCGACCTTCCCAATTTTTTCACAACAAGTCGCAATAAAATTATGGAGCTTTCGAACTTTTTCGGCTTGTTCTCGATTTAATTCAGGGAAAAAAAGAAGTTGGAATATGTTGTGCAGCTTAGGAATTCCAACCAGATGATAGCATTCTCTGTTTTCCTCCTTAAGTTGTTTTATATCAGATTCATCTATGCATAAAAAAGAAAAAGGAATTTTCGGGACTTGCATTCTGTGGGTCACCCAGCCTTTGTCATCGGTCAAGCGTACTTTTTCTTGAACAGTTAATTGAGGCGCTTCTTCTCTGCGTAATTTTTCTTCCAAAACCAATTGCTCAATCGTCGCAACCGGTTTTTCAGGAAACTTAAAATGCGCTCTGACGATATCCTTGGCCCCTGCTTCTATCAGTCGTTTACGAATGGCTTCATTCTCACAAGCTAAATCTATTGGTGTCACACCTTCTGCATTCAAGCAATTCGGTTCTGCCTTAAAGGAAAGCAACAATTCAACTAACGGCAAATGTTGTTTTCGACAGGCCAGATGTAATAAACTATCTCCCTTGGTCACTAGGTTGGGATTAGCACCGCGTTCTAATAATTTTGCCAGTGCTTTTAACTTGAAATTGGCTGCTAAATTATGTAGGCAGGATTGTTCTTCTTGTATGATTTTCCCATCAGCATGATCCTGCAGTGTTCTCAACGGTTTCATTATAACATTCGATGAAACATCAAAAGAAGCATCATTACGATTGATTGAAAGAATAAAATCGATATGCTCTAAAATCACTTCATCCGAAGAGATAGAACTTGCTAGGAGCGCAAGTATTTCTGCGGATCGAAAAAATGAACAAGCAACATCCTCTATGCCAATTGCTTTAAGCACCATTCGAAAGCTTACAAAATGTCCATTTTTAATTGCATTATGCTGGAGTGCATATAAAAGGATCTCAGCGCTATTATCTGAGGCAGGATTCATCAAAAACACTTTTTTTAATGAATCAAATTGCTTACGGTATGTATCGCCCACGTTACTTGAAGTAGGGGCTTCTTTTAATTTTGTGTGATCTGGCTTCGTCATTGCATGAATTAAGCATTGTGTTAAATCAGCGGATAATTTTGCATCCAATGGTTGTTGAAATAAAATAAGGAAAACATACAAACTTATTTTCGAATAACTCCTTCTTGCTTCAAACGCTGCACCCTTAGAAAGTAAAAATTTGACCGATCTCAGATCCGATTTTTCCAAAGCAAGCGTAAAAGGATTGCCTGGAAATTGATTTGCGATGAGTGCTTGAAATTCTGCTGAGCGATTGGAATTAGAAATCTCCATCAATAAACGACATCTTAACGTTTCATCTGAATAATGATTTTTTAAGATATAATCCAGTAAATTATTTTCGAAATGATCATCAAATTTATCTCTACTTTGGCGCTTTTTATAAAGATCTATTTTATTACCTTCATCTAGAGCAAGCCCAAATTCTAGCTCATCCACACGACGCTGCAGTTTTACTGAAGGAAGATTTAGCAAAAAACGAAATATTTGTAATCTTCTCGGGAGAAATTCTGCCTTGTTGGCTGTATTTAATAAATCCACCAGATAAAAAAGCGGCGACGGTTTTGCACGCTCATCGGGTGAAATTAAATCCGCTAAACTGATGAATTCTGTTTTTTCTTGCCCTTTAATGAGGTTTCGCACTGCTTCTATATCGGCTGCTTCAAGGGCGGGGTAAAACTTTCGTTGTAAATCGGCATATAAAACCAGCGTTTTTTTTCTGTTTTCTATAAACGTTTCTTGTTCCTCAATGTCCTGAATGTTAAACGATGCCTCATTACCTTCTTCTAGGAATTTGACACCATTTTCATTTATGAATGATATATTAAGTTCATTTTTTTCTTTAGATTCGAGCGCAAAATTAGTAGCCATATTGGTCTCCAAATTATCTCAAATTACTATTCATAAATTTGTTCACGCACTGTCAGTGAAACGCCTGTCTTCAAAGTCTTCCTGTTTTAGTATATTAAAACGTGGTTGAACATATACATTAATTTTATTTTGTGAGCCTCTTTTTTTCGCTCATAATGTATGTGTTGCTTTACCCGAATTTAATTGGGAAACCAAACCACTTGAAATCTTGTCGTTCAACTCTACACCCGCATCCCCCGTAAATCTTACACCCACCCCTGCGGCACGATTTCCTTGATTTCCGATTGGGGTTACCCAGATAATTTCTCCGCTGACGACAAATTTTTCTTTTTCCTCTATGAAACAAATTAATAAATCGACTTTATCTCCAAGTTTTTGGTGACGAGCGCAATGCGAGCTTGGAATAAATAAAGCGCCCCCCTTTACAAAAGGCATATAGGAAGCGAATAAAGCCCTTGTATTTTCGATGGCGAAAGATATTTTTTTCTTCTCGGTTTTGTGGAGCGCTTTCTCTTCGTTCATTTAGATATTTTCAACTTTTTTTATGACCTTCGATATATTCATGTATTGAATCGTCAATGTTTCAAGCAATAACAATGAATTCACCGGTAATTTTTCATCAAGTGTTCTTTTTGCTTCCATCACCTCATCGAAAAAGGCCCACCATGTTTTGTTCCAAAGCAATCCACTCAGAAACTCATTTGGAATACCCTTCGGTGAACCGGCCAAGAAATCAGTCGGAGAAAGAGACGTGCGACCATTCTCTGAATCAACCAACACCGATTTTTTTAGCGTGTCGTTTAAATAAACCACCATCCAATACAATATTCGATCTACTGCCTGTTTACTCCAAGACGCGGCAAGTTTCAATGGAGAAATATTCCCCAGTGTTAAAGCATGTAAACCATTTGCAACTTCTTGACCCAGTTGAAAATCAGCTTGCGATTCTTGTGAAGAACTCATCGCATGGGGCGAACGACTGTTTCCTCCATTCCATCCATCATTCTGCAACAATTCTGTCAAAAAATCATCCGTATTATATCTGATGACATGACAACGACTCTTGAGTGTCGCCAACAAACGTTTTGGATATTCAGTGATGAGAATAAATAGTGTGGAAGGTGTCGGTTCTTCCAGTGTCTTTAACAATGCGTTGGCCGCTTGAATATTCAATGCATCCGCAGGATGAATGATAGCAACCTTTCGCTGACTTAAGCTGGGTTTGGCTGTTGCCCATTCATTTAAAGCGCGAATTTGATCGATTTTAATGCTTCGGCTATCTTCGGGTTGTATCACTTTAAAATCGGGATGTGTACCTGCTTCCCATAAAGCGGAGGGATCTATCGATCCGGTGCTGTGTGCTTTTGCATTTTGAGTTTGACTTTGGCTTTGGCTTTGACTTTGGCTTTGGCTTTGGCTCTCACCCATTCTCCTGCTTAGATTTCCGCACACGACTTTTTTGGCAAAATGATACGGTAAAGAATGAAATTGATCTCCTCCAATAAATAACAGGCTGCCAAAATCCCGCCACCCTTCATATTTTATTTCTTGCATATGATTACTTTCATGCTTATTTTACTTTACCTACTTCACTTTTCCTATTTTACTTTTCCTATTTTACTTTACTATTCGCTGGATTTCAAATCACTCTCTAAAATAGTTTGTAATTCCTGCTGTATTTCTGAAATCGAACGCGACGCATCGATAACACGGCAACGCTTAGGATCCTGTTTTGCTCGCATCAAATAAACTTGACGTACTCTGGCAAAAAAATCCAGATCTTCCTGCTCAAAGCGATCAAAAGTCTGTGCGCGATGCTTTGCGCGATTTAATCCAAGCTCGGGATCGGCATCAAAAATAAATGTGAGATCGGGATGAAATCCATTTAATATCAATCGCGTTAAAACATCTATCTCCGACGCCTCCATCCCTCGTCCCCCGCCTTGATAGGCATAACTTGCATCCACGAAACGATCACACAATACCCAATCTTGTTTCGCTAATGCGGGTTGAATCACTTCAGAAAAATGTTGCGCGCGAGCTGCGAACATTAACAACAATTCAGTCATATTTGAAACTGTACCCGCCCGGTGCTTCAATAAAATTTGACGAACTTCTTCGCCAATTTCTGTGCCCCCCGGTTCTCGAGTCAAAATAAATGGAATTGCCTTTTGCCGTAATAATTCCGCTACAAACTGGATATGTGTTGATTTCCCCACTCCTTCTATGCCTTCAAAAGTAATAAACATATTCCAGGAAACTCCGTTTATTTCGCGTTCGTTTATTTCGCGTTCTGTTTTTTGGCCTTGTTCTGAGTTGGTGGTGGTTTTTTTACGCCATTAGCGCCAGCTTTTTTACTATTTTTTTGAGATTCCTTTGATGCTTTTGATGGTTTTGATGATTTTTTCGCATTTAAAGTTTTTTTTGTGTCTTCGGATTTTTTCTCATCTGATGTTTTATTAATATCGGATATTTTTTTCTCATCCGATGCTTTATTAATATTGGATGTTTTTTTCTCGCTTGATGCTTTATTGGTATCAGATATTTTTTTCGCGTCCGGTGATTTTTTTGTCACTTTTGTCGCCTGCTTTCCAGCGGCTTTTTGTTTCCCAGCTTTATTTTTTTTATTCTTTTTCTTATCTTTATTATTTTTGCCGAGCTTTTCTTTGTCTTTCTTATTTTTTTTTGCATTTTTTTTATTTTTACCATTTTTACTTTTTTGATTTGCTTTATCTACAGAGTTATTATCATCTATTTTGTTGATGGCGTTGTGATTGTCATCACTTTTTTTTTCTGCAGATACACCGTTTGAAGCAGAGGCATCGCCTGAAGCAGATACATCGCTTGAAGCAGATGCATTGTCGCCTGACACTTTATTCTTCTCTGCAGTCATCTTGTTTTCTTCTCGGATCACCGAGGTCTCTTGCACAGCTAAGGCTTTTTCCTTTTCAATTTGAGCTTTGATTGCTCGATAGCGCAATACTGCTTTTTGATGTTCTTCTGGTGTTTTTGAAAAAACATGTCGTTTATCCGTACCCGTGGCCACAAAATATAAGGTATCATTCGCTTTTGGATGAGTCGCAGCTTCAATGGCTTTTTGACTCGGCATTGCAATAGGCGTTGGCGGCAATCCGAGATTTAAATAAGTATTATAGGTGGAAGGTTTTCTTAAATGTTCGATGGTGAGTGGACCCAAAAAAGTTGACCCCATTCCGTAAATAACTGTCGGATCCGCTTGTAGAGGCATGTTGCGCTCAAGACGACGCAAATAAACACCCGCAATTTCAGCATATTCCTCGGGCACACTCGATTCCTTTTCAATGATGGAAGCCAAAATGAGAATATCATAAGGCGTTTTTCCGGACACTGAATTGTCTCGACTTTCCCAAGCTTTATTTAATCTTTCCTGCATCGCACGAAAAGCACGTTGTAAAAAAGCAAGATCGCTCATATAAGCAGGATAGTAATAAGTTTCTGGAAAGAATTCGCCTTCCGGTTGTACACTCGGATACCCAAGCTTTGCCATGATCTCTTGATTGGATAATCCTTTCAGTGTATGCGTTAATAGAGGCGTATCGTGGATGGCCTGCATCAACCGGTCGAACGTCCAGCCCGGAACAATGGTGAAGGCATGTTGGAGTACCTTGCCCGATACGAGCATATCGATGAATCCTTGAGTCGTTGTCCCAGGTTTAATAAGATATTCGCCTGCTTTTACATGCGAACGCTTTCCTGTTAACTGCATCCAAGCTAAAAACCACTTTGGATGATCCATCACATTTGCTTTGGCCAAAGTATCTGCAATTCTATGAACGGGGGTGCCCGGCGGCACCACGATGAGATAACCCTCCGACTGAACATGCAAAGAGGTTTCATAAATGTAACGATGAAATTTCATTGCAAAGAATAAGCTGAACACTATTGTTATCAGCAAAACGGAGACAAAACTGGTTAGGACTATCTGACGTATTTTTGTACTCATATAAATGAGAGTCTAGCCTTCATATTTTTTAAATACCAAAGTTCCATTGGTGCCCCCAAAGCCAAAAGAATTGGAGAGCGCAATACGAATGGGCATTTCTTGTGCAGTATGAGGTACGAGATTCAGATCGCAGCCCTCATCAGGATTATCTAAATTAATAGTGGGCGGTGCCACTTGATCACGCAAAGATAATATTGCAAAAATCGCTTCGATGGCGCCAGCTGCACCCAAGAGGTGTCCGGTCATCGATTTGGTGGAACTGACCGCAATACGTTTTGCTTGTGCCTCACCCAAAGCGGATTTGATGGCCATAATTTCTTCGATGTCTCCGGCGGGGGTCGAAGTTCCGTGCGCATTAATATATTGAATATCAGTACTCGCAATTTTAGCGTCTTCCATCGCACGTCTAATGGCAGCGGCAGCCCCAATCCCACCCTCTGCAGGTCGAGTAATGTGGAAGGCATCGCCACTCATCCCAAACCCAGCAAATTCAGCGATAATCGTCGCACCACGACGCTTTGCATGTTCTAGTTCTTCTAACACCACTGCACCCGCACCATCCCCCAACACAAAACCATCTCTATCCTTATCCCAAGGACGACTGGCTGCCTGAGGATTATCGTTACGCGTGGAGAGTGCTCGCATCGCAGCGAAGCCTGCAACGCCAAGTGGTGTACCGGCAAATTCTGCGCCACCTGCAATCATCACATCTGCATCCCCATAGGCGATACAACGCGCTGCCATCCCGATACTGTGACTGCCTGTGGTACAAGCCGTTGCAAAAGCTAGATTAGGGCCCTGATATCCTTTCAAAATTGAAACATGTCCAGCCACCATATTTATAATGGAAGCAGGAATGAAAAATGGTGAAATACGTTTAGTGCCTTGATTACTCAAAATAGTGTGGCTCGCTTCAATATATCCAATGCCTCCAATGCCAGAACCAATGGCAACGCCGACACGTTCCTTATTTAAAGTGGGCGTATCATCCAATCCAGAGGCCTTCACCGCTTCTACCGCGGCGCCTACCCCGTATTGAATAAAAGGATCACTTTTGCGAGCTTCTTTCGGATTCAGGTAAAGTGAAGGATCAAATCCTGCGACTGTCCCTGCAAATTTTGTGGTGTAATCTGACGTGTCAAAAGTCTCAATCAATCGGACACCGCTTTTGCCTTCTTTAGCGTTGTGCCAAGCTGTTTCGATCTGGCATCCCAAAGGTGAGACGATGCCCAACCCTGTAATTACGATTCGCCTTTTCGACACGTCATTTTCCTCCTGCGATTTACCTTTAGCTTTGCTGTGCCACCGCGCGCGCAGCGACATAATCAATTGCATCTTTCACAGTCAGAATTTTCTGGGCATCTTCATCTGGAATTTCAGTGTTAAAATGTTCTTCCAACGCCATCACTAATTCTACTGTATCTAAAGAATCCGCACCCAAATCGCCAATAATGGCCGCTTCAGGTTTTACTTTGGATTCATCGACACCGAGTTGCTCTGCGATGATTTTTTTTACACGTTCTTCAACTTTACTCATTTACCATAGCTCCTAATGTTACAATAAAACTTTTGCAATTTTGGGCTTTAAGCTTAGCTAAACCCTAAGTCATACGCTAGGCCATATACATACCACCGTTCACATGAAGCGTCTCACCCGTAATATAATCTCCCGCGTTACTCACTAAAAAGAGTACCGCTGCTGCGATATCTTCCGGTCTGCCAATACGCGCCAAAGGAATCTGCTCTAACAAATGATCGCGATTTTCTTCTGACAAAAGACGCGTCATATCCGTATCGATAAAACCAGGGGCGACTGTATTCACCGTAATACCGCGAGAACCCAATTCTCGCGCCAAAGATTTTGCTAAACCAAATAAACCGGCTTTTGCCGCACAATAATTAGCTTGCCCCGCGTTTCCAATACTGCCAACCACAGAGCTAATATTCACGATACGCCCCCATCGGGCTTTAATCATCGAACGAATGCAAGCTTGAATGACACGGTAAGTACCGGTTAAATTCGTCTGAATCACATGATTCCATTCTTCTTCTTTCATTCGTAAAAAGAGATTATCGGAAGTAATGCCTGCATTATTCACCAGAATGGCAGGTGCGCTTGTTTTTTCCGAAATAACAGAGAATGCACGCTCAACACTCGAAGCATCGCTGATATTCATCTCAATACCAAAACTTTGTTCGTTCATTTCTTTTAAAAATTCGGTGATGGCCACAGCCCCTTCTGCTGAGGTTGCCGTACCAATGACGGTGGCACCGCTTTCTGCAAGCGAAGATGCTATCGCTTTACCAATACCACGACTGGCGCCCGTCACTAAAGCGACTCTATCGTTTAATATAGGCATAGGTATACCCCTTTGCTCCTTTGTTTTCATTCATCGCAAAATATGTCATATATACCCTTCGTCTTTCAAGCCGCGACTTTGTTGCCGGCTCATCTCGCTGCTCACATACTGTTTGTATGCTCCGCTGCTCGATTACGCTCATCATTCAAACACCATCGCTAATTCCTCTAGTACACCATTCGCGGTGACACAGTGTAACTCTGGCACAATACGTTTATTCAAACCCGTTAACACACTGCCAGGACCACACTCAATAATTGTTTTTACCCCGGCTTCAGCCATTTTTTGCACACACTCTACCCACAGAACTGGGCTATACAATTGACTCACTAATGCCTGACATATTCCAGCGACGGTTGTTTGCGATGCCGCATCCACATTATGCAACACTGGTATACTAGGCAATTTTAACTTAAACGTCGACAGCGTTTGTCCCAAAGACAAAGCAGCTGCTTCCATTAGCCCACAATGAGAGGGTACGCTCACGGCCAATGGAATCACACGTTTGGCACCCAGTGCCTTTGCACATTCCATCGCCTTAGCCACCGCTTCTGTCGTCCCTGCAATCACAACTTGTTGCGGTGAATTAAAATTTGCCGGCGTTACAGCGGGTTGCTGATAGGCTTCATTCGCTTGTTCACAAGCGAGGACCACCGCCTCATCTGTCAAACCAATAATCGCCGCCATCGCCCCCATCCCTTGCGGCACAGCATTTTGCATTAAACGTCCTCGTTCCGCGACTAAACGCAGGCCTTCCTCTAAACTTAAGGCCCCGGCACACACCAAAGCTGAATATTCACCTAAACTGTGGCCAGCAAGCAAGAGAGGTCTCTCTTCTCTGAATGAAAGCCAAAGCCGATACAGGGCAACACTCGCAGTGAGAAGCAGCGGCTGAGTATATTCTGTTTGGTCTAACTTTTCTTTCGGTCCACTCTGAGCTAGTTCCCAGACATTATACCCTAAAACCTCAGAAGACTCATCAAAAATTTCACGTATTAGGGGCTCATCCCCCCATTCCGAGAGCATACCGAGCGACTGAGAGCCTTGCCCCGGAAAGACAAAGCCAACCGGTGTATAGAGCGCTCGTTCAGGCGCTTTTGATTCCGTTAATATTTGAGGAGGGCTGTGCCCCATGTTAATCCTCCTCCAAAAGCTTCTAACAATACATGTTGTCCCTTTACAATTCTACCCTCTCGCACATACTCATCCAGTGCTAATGGAATCGACGCTGCGGAGGTGTTCCCGTGTTTATGGACGGTCGTCACTACTTTATCCATTGAAAAACCAAGTTTGTCTACAGTGGCTTGAATAATACGACTGTTGGCTTGATGAGGTAATAACCAGTCTAAATCGCTGGCTTTGAGGTTTTGTTTAGCGAGCGTATCGTTTGCAATGCTGCCCAACATATTAACAGCCAGTTTAAATATCGAATTACCTTGCATGCTTAAAGATCCCAAAGGATTATTATTCAGATAGAGGAGATTACCATAACGTCCATCTGCGCCCAGATCTGTTCTCAAGATCCCTGGCGCCTCTGAAGCCTGAATCACGCAAGCGCCTGCGCCATCACCAAATAAAATACAAGTGCTTCGATCGTTCCAATCCACGATGCGCGACATTGCTTCTGTACCAATTAATAGAGCTGTTTTTGCACTGCCCGCCCGTATGAATTGATCGATTGTACTCAAACCATACACAAAACCACTACACACGGCTTGAATATCAAAGGCAGGACAAGGCGGAACATTCAGTGCTTCTTGAATCATACAAGCGGTGGCTGGAAAAACTAAATCAGGACTACAAGTGGCGACAATGATGAGATCGATATCCTTTGCCTTTACACCCGCCTGTTCCATCGCACGTTCGGCCGCAATTTTTCCCATCATGGTGACTGTTTCATTTTTCTCGGGTTCTGCAATTCTTCTTTCTTCTATCCCCGTGCGCTCTAAAATCCATGCATGAGACGTGTCCATCATTTTTTCTAAATCAAAATTGGTTAAAATTTTCTGTGGTAAATAAGAACCTGTACCTGTGATTCTGGAGAACATCAGGATGTCCCCTTCAGAGTTTCCTTCCCAGCATCGCTTAAATTGCTGGTTAAATCACTGCTACTTACATTGCTACTTAATTCGGTGTTTACATTGTTACTTAACTCGGTGCTTACATTGCTACTTAAATCGGTACTTAAATCTCTAGTTAAATCGCTTAATCGAATGGCTACCTGTTCTTTTATCAATTCGGGAATATTTTTTTCAACCTCTAAAATGGCCACATTGATGGCACGTTCAAAGGCTTTTTGATCAGCGCCACCATGACTTTTAATCACAGTGCCTCTTAAGCCGAGTAAACTTGCGCCGTTGTGACGATTCGGATCAAATCGCTTTTTAATCATACCAAGCACGGGTAAAGCAAAGAGCCCCACAAATCGAGCATACCAGGTACGAGAGAATTCTTGTTTAATAGCGGTGAGTAATAATCTGATCAGGCCTTCGCTGGTTTTTAAGGCAACATTTCCTACAAAACCATCACAGACCACAACATCTGCAGTGCCTTTATAGATGTCGTCACCTTCTACAAAACCGATGTAATTCAGTGTACGGGTATCAATTGCAGGGACGACAGAGGGGTGATTATCCTCCGAAGGGGTAGTAGCCTCCACTGTAGAACCCTCCGAAGACGCTGACGCTGAGGCAGCACCCGCACTCGAAGCCCCCGCTGAAGTGCCATCCGAAAGCGCTGAGGCGACACTCGAAGGACGCACCGTAGCACTCAATAATTTCGCGGCCCGTTTTACCGCTTCACTGCCCTTAATAGCCTCAGATCCCACATTTAAAAGCCCAACTTTTGGATGAGGAATATTATCGACGGCGGTCACTAACACCGATCCCATTACAGCAAATTGAAATAAATCTTCTGCCGTACAATCGACATTCGCGCCCAGATCTAAAACATGAGTATGTCCTTTCAAGGCGGGTAGCGAGTACACAATGGCAGGTCTATCTATTCCTGGTAACGTTTTCAATACAAAACGTGCGATGGCCATCAGAGCACCGGTGTTTCCTGCAGAAACACAAGCGGAAGCCGTCCCTTCTTTCACTAAATCAATGGCAATGCGCATGGAAGAATCGCGTTTATTGCGAAGTGCAATCGCCGGTGGTTCACCCATTTCAATGACTTGTGAGGTTGCTTTAATTTTGAGATTAGAAGGAATCGAAGTTTTTGATAGCCCAGAACGTAACAATTGTGTTTCAATTGCCGCTTCATTACCTACTAAAATGAGCGTGATATTAGAATGTTTTGCGAGTGTTTCTAAAGCTGCAGGCACAACGACAGAAGGACCAAAATCGCCCCCCATCGCATCTAATGCAATGCAAACTTTCGTTTTGCTCACAATCGAGATCACTCTTCATCTGCAGCGGGTTTTTCGGCTTTAACAAGCACTTGTTTGCCTCGATAATAGCCGTTGGGTGTCACATGATGACGCCGATGTTTTTCACCGGTTTCTTGATCGACGGACAAGCTGACTAAACGCAGTTTATCGTGAGAACGACGCATGCCTCGTGTAGAACGGGTTCTGCGACTTTTTTGAACTGCCATGATACCTACCTCATTATTTCTTTAAACCAAATTTCTTTCAAACCAAAATCTTGTTCACCAAATTTTGCTCACCAAAATTTCTTTCAAACCAAAAATCTTGCTCACCAAATCTTACTATCCCGCCCGATGACATTCGCGATTGTGCATGGGGGCAATGGGCAAACTTAAAATTAACTCATCCTCCACAAGCTGGCGGACAGATAATTTATCATGTTCCATCAATACTGCATCATAACGATCGGGTAACGTTGCTGCATTCTCTCCATTTTGTACCGGGCTCAAATGAAATTCAGAATGAATATTATATTCCACGGACCTTAAGCAACGTTGACACTGCAACTGCAAAGCGGCCTCCACACAGCCATTAATGAAAACATAGCCTTCTGAATCTACCCCAAACTTAAGCTTGTAACAAACCTCTTCTGATCCTTGCAGTACCACGGCCGGCAAATTGAAACTCGCCAGAGGGACCCTACCTTGGCACAATTCTCTCGCCTTTGCACACCGTTTTGGATCGATGGGCATTTCTGCCCGCTGAGTTGACATATGCCAGGATAATACCTGTTTTTGGGGGGTCCTGTCAATGTGTACTTGCGCGGGGCAATGTGCACAGGGACATACCGAGGTTTAGAAGGGGATTAGGTGTGAATGTACACAGAATTTGGCAATATAGGGTATAGTAGATTATGAATAGATACAGTTAAGTTTCTTAAATTATGTCGAGTACGTTATATTCAGTTACGTTAGAGTATATACACGAGCAATAGGCATCCTCGTTCACTATTTAGTCTATATTACATAGAAGAGTGAATAGGAGATTTGTTATGCCTAAGAAAAAATTACTACTTAAAATGAAACAAAAAAGTACTAAAGCATTATCCAAAAATAGTAAAAAGTTATCCAAAAATATTCAAGGCGCCACTTTTAAGTTTGGTGATTTATTTTCGTTTTCAACGAAAGCAGCAGCTAAAACCAATTTTGTTAGCAATTTAGAATACAAAAATCTGACTGTTGACATAAAAGGTAATGTAAAAAATAAAAAGGCAAACTTAAACATTAGAATTGAAGGAAAAAACTTCAGTTTTAAATCAGAAATTGTGATCACTGAAAAGACATTTAGGGAATTATACATCCTGTTTGATCATTTGCTTTCAAATATCACAAAACGCTAGAAGGCAATTACCCTCGAAATTGCGCGGCCTCTGTCCTCGCAATAACATTTCTTTTCTTGTCATTGCGAGGACAGAGGCCGCGCAATCTCAGTTTCAGACTGAATCAACAGTTACTTTATTACCTACTTTATTACTTACTTAATTATTGAGATCTTTTTTGCGGTTGCCATATTGCAGTGACAGCACCGGTGGGATCTTTGAAGATGGCGAAGCGACCTTTATCTGCTACTTGCGTGGCAGGTTTTATGACAGTCGCACCATTTTTGGTTGCTTTATCTAGCGTTTGATCTACATTTTCCACTAAAATAAAAGATAGCCAATGGGGTTTGATTTGATCTTGTTTGTCTTGGGGAATGGCCCAAATTCCACCAAAACTGTCCCCATTTGTTTGAATCATCACATAATCCATGCCATCTATTTTGTCTTCAATAAACTTCCAACCGAAAGTCTTTGTATAGAAATCTCTCGCTTTTTCGACATCGTTCGTCGCAAGTTCCGTCCAGACAAATTCGCCGACTTTTAGTCGCTTTTCCAATGGAGTTGCTTGGGTATTGGCTGCCTCTTGTGCGTTCATGTTTGCTTTCGTTGCGCTATTCCCTTTTGCAACTTCTGCCGCTTGCAACTGCGAAATCCCTAAAAGTATCGTGAAGCTGAAACAAACTGTATACAATAAAATTTTGATTAACTGAATCATCTGTGGCTCCTTGTTTCAAAGTTAGACATTTACCTAGCGAAAACTAAATCGCTTAAAACAACAATTCTCAAGCAAAATTAAAAATGAAACAAGAGCCTTAAATTTGAAAGAAAGATAGATTAATCTGCTTCTCTGCACTATGAAAGTTGATGCATCCTAATTATTTGTGTTAACTTCCGCTTTGTATAAACCATCAGTTTCAAATTATTTTAACTTAAGGAGCATCATCATGGCTGCGAATGGTAACCCAACTAGTCTTCTTCAATCACTTTCCTCCGCTCTAACAGCACCTGGTGGAGCACCGGCTTCAGCACTTTTCGGTTCGAATTTTGGACCGGGTATGGACGAAAAAGAAAAACAAGAATTTATTCGTTCTCTAGAGACAGGTGAAATCACATTAGGAGGAATTCGATATAAAGCAGAATGGGATTTTCATGAAAGATCCGCAAGAACCTCAAGATCCTCAGATAGAAATGCGAAAAACCAACCTCCAGTTTCCCCATCACCTGAGAATGCCATAGGCCCTAAAGATGTTGCAGAAGCAATCAAAAAAAATAAAATGAGATCCATGGGATTTGTCAAATCTTCTGCCAGCAGTGCAACCATTACCACTTCTTCTACAAATTCTTCGCAAGAAAATGTGAATGGAAGAGTGACTTCTCATTCGAATGCAAAAAAACAAACGCAAGTTATCGTCTCAGGGGAAGATGTCGAAAAAAGATTGTTTGCTTTTACCAAAAATGGAACGACTATAAATGTCACGCTAACATTGAAACCCTGGAAGCCTGAAGCAGCTGCCAAACCCGGAGCAGTCGCCGCCGGAGCAGCCGCCAAGGCCGGAGCAGATGTCAAAGACACCCAAGAAGCTGCAGGACAATCGCAACAAGCTTCAGTGCAACCACAACAGGCTGCAGGACAATCGCAACAAGCTGAAGGACAACCACAAGTTGCAAGCGATGACAGGGGAGCGGATATCAAGGATACACAAGAGGCTACAACACAGCCACAACAATCTCCTGCGCGAGAAGTCGCAAATTCCGCGCGTAAAGATGCCGCTGCTGGCAAAGAAGCTCGCTTATTAGAGCAAAAAGAAGCAAAAGCAAGAGCAGAAGCTGCGAAAGCGAGAGCAAAGGAAGAAGCTGAGACTGCAAAAGCAAAAGCGAAAGCCCAAGCAGACGCAGCAAAAGCTGAACGAGAAGCAAAAGCAAAGGAAGAAGCTCTGGCTGCAAAAGCCAAAGCAGACGCAGCAAAAGCTGAACGAGAAGCAAAAGCGAAAGCCCAAGCGGACGCAAAAGCCCAGGCAATTGCAAAAGCAAAGGCGGAACGTGAAGCAAAAGCAAGTAAGGCACGAGAAAACAATGCAAGAGCAGAGGCACAGAGACAAAAATCGCAAGGTCGCCCTGCCACATCGGTCGACGGCGCTCCTCAAGCTGCACCCACAACACCGGCCGATTCAATCACTCAAGCAGCCGCACCCACTACCGTTGTCGACCCAACCGCACAAGCAACACCTGCGCCTTCTATCAACTCAGCCGCGCCAGCAGCGCCGGCCGTTGTCGATCCCGCTACACAGAGTGCGCCCGCTACAGTCAATCCAGTTCACGCTGCACAAGAAACACCTGCGCCGTCTGCAGCGCCAGCCCATCTTGTTCTACAACCAGCGCCTGCGCCATCGATTAACTCAAGCGCTCAAGGGCCTGCAGTACCCGCAGCCGTCGACCCAACCGCACAAGAAACACCTGCGCCATCAGCAGCGCCAGCCATTCTTGTTCTACAACTAGCGCCTGCACCATCGATTAACTCAAGCGCTCAAGGGCCTGCAGTACCTGCAGCCGTCGACCCAAGCGCACAAGCAACACCTGCGCCGTCTATCAACTCAGCGGCACAAGCGACGCCTACCGTCGTCGAGCCCGCTGCACAGAGTGCGCCCGCCACAGTCAATTCTGTTCAAGCCGCGCAAGAAACACCTGCGCCATCTGCAGCGCCAGCCATTCTTGTTCTACAACCAGCGCCGGCCCCATCGATTAACTCAAGCGCTCAAGGACCTGCAGGACCCGCAGCCGTCGACCCAAGCGCACAAGCAACACCTGCGCCGTCTATCAACTCGGCGGCACCAGCAGCGCCGGCCGTTGTCGATCCCGCTACACAGAGTGCGCCCGCCACAGTCAATCCAGTTCAAGCCGCACCAGCAGCGCCTGCCGTTGTCGATCCCGCTGCACAGAGTGCGCCCGCCACAATCAATCCTGTTCACGCTGCACAAGAAACACCTGCGCCAGCACATCTTGTTCTACAACCAGCGCCCGCCAACGGTTCTCCGGACCCTCAACCAGCGCCCGCTAACGCTTCTCCCGCTGCTGGTGCTCCCCAAGAACAAGGGCCAGCAGCTCCCGCCCCGGTCGATCCAGCAGCAGCAACCACTGCTGCCACAACTGCAGCTTCTGCTCAATCACCTGCCCCAGTCATTTTCTCAAGTGCAGTTCAAGATGGAAAAGAAAGGACAGAGACAAAAGCAACGACAGAAGCGCCCAAAAAAGGCAAACCAAGCCAGCAGCAGAAAGCCTTCTCATCGAAAATTATAGGTCGTTTGAGATAATAGGATAGGACAATCCAATATAGGAGAATCGAGGTGCCGCTGCTTCTGAAATGGTATCGTATCATTTCGGAGCAGCGGCAATTTCGAGTTAGGGTCAAATTCGAGTAAAGGTCAAATCACCCGCTCCGAACGCGTTTTAATTCCCCTACGACGCAGCTGCTTTTTAATATCTTCCACCATTGCTTGCGCGGCTTCTTTACCTTTTTCATAGAGTTGATGATTGTATTGATCATCAAAGGTGCCATAGCCAATTAAATTTGGAAGAATAGTGATTTCAGCGCGCGAAGATTGCATGCGAGACAATTCATAGAAAGAAATATTCAGCGATCGATACACCAGTTCGAATGCATTTTTTAATTGTGCACGCGAAGGAGGCGTGCTAATGTCCACGGCAATAATCAGTTTCGGTTTAAATAAACGCGCCACTTGTACGGGAACAGGAGCGATGACACCACCATCAATTAAAGTTTGATTATAAAGAGTGACCGGAGAAAAAATCGGGGGTAATGCGGAAGAAGCATGCACAGCAGGCGCAATTGGACCTGATTTTAACAACGTAATGTGATTATTATCCACGTTGGTGGCGACAGCAATGAGTGGAATTTTCAATTCAGAAAAATATTTTGCACGCATTTTTTGCACGCAAAATTGCTCTAAGGCGTTCCCTTGCACGGGCCCTGTTAACCGCAAAGGAGCCAAAATTAATTCAGAAAATGATGGATCTAAGAGATCTTCCTTCTTTAAATTAATCACCTTCTCTTTCACAACTGCAATATTCGGGTTATCGCAATATAAAGCCCCAATCAAACTCCCCGCAGAAGAACCGACGATTAAATCGATCGGGATCCCTTCCTTTTCTAACACCTCAAGTACCCCGAGATGCGCGAGCCCCCGGGATCCCCCCGCACCTAGGACGAGCGCCACCTCGATATTTTTTAATGGTTTGGCATGAGGGGCTTTTACAGGGATATCTATAGCGGGACGCGGGATAATGCGGCTACAGCCAGAAAGTGACGTGAGCATCGATAAACCCATCGATAAACTCAGTAGCCCCATCACAAGATAAGTCAGAAAATTATATATTCTTCGCTCTTCAAACCGCGATTTTGGTTGCTTTTTCACAGAGAACATGGTATAAATAACCCTTAGTTTCTAACATCTTCATACTTTATACTATACCATGGCGCAACCTACACATCGATATATTCTCGAATGGTCTCGGATGATAACGCCGCATATACTGCATTTGAGTTTTATTAGAGAAGATGCAGAACCTCTACCCTTTGTCGCAGGTCAATTCATCACGATACACCTCGACGACCCCACTCAACCAGGAAAAACCCTGCACCGAAGTTACAGTATTGCCAACATTCCCCGGCAAGACAACAGAATAGAGATTGCCTGCGCCTACGTGGAAAATGGCCGCGCCAGCCAACTCCTGTTTAATTTAAAACCCGGGGATAACATAAAAGCCAGTGGACCTTATGGTCTATTTGTATTGAAAGACGAACAGCCCAACCGGTATATCATGATTGCGACGGGGACAGGGGTTACTCCCTATCGTTCTATGTTACAGAGCATCTCAACCCGCTTAGCCTCGGAATCCACCTTATCAGTGATGGTCATCTTGGGGGTACGTAGCCATGAAGAACTCCTTTTTGGCGAAGATTTCCGAGCATTAGCTCAAAAAGAGCCTCGATTTCAATTCAAAATCTGTTATAGCCGCCCAAAAGAGGCGCAAAAATTAGAATCCCATGAACATAAGGGCTATGTACAACATGTTTTTTCTGAATTTAATCTGAACCCAAGTTCTGATATCGTGTATCTCTGTGGAAATCCAAATATGATAGATGAAGCATTTGCTAAGTTATCTGAAATGGGCTTTGATCGTAAGGCAGTTCGACGTGAAAAATATCTTTTTGCTCATTAAAGAATTCATCGGCCCTCGAAAGAGGCTCATTAACCCCACAACAAGGTTCATCAATCCCACAAAAGGGTCCATAAAAAGGTTTATCGGCCCCACCAAATGGCTCATTAACCCCAGCAAAAAGTCGATATTATTGTAACAATGAGAGCACAAATTCGCGACAAAGAAATTCAAGCTCGGATGTTTTTATACCACCGCTTTGGTTTGGTGTGTAAAAACACCTATATCGGTGATGAAGAAATATCGATTGAAAATTTAGATTTTACAAACGCAGTCAATGAATTAAAGCGTTCTTATAAACTTTTCATTGAATCCGTAGATAATATTGATAAAATCAATTACCTCATGATGCAAGCTTTTGCTTCAAAACATCTTCGCATCAATGAAAAAGAATCCATCGCTCTCATTCACAAAATTTCAGTTGCTTTGAATAATTTTCATAGTGAGCATTATTATGACAATTTAAGCGAGCAACTTTCGAAGCAATCGCTCATCGTCATTCCTTTAAAAACAGATACCATCGAGAATCCCCGCGCAAATCACAACAATTCTAACAACCCTTCAAGCGATCAAATTCATGACCACATTAAAGCAATCGCTTTGTTTGATGAACGTTTACTAAAAATCAACCGTAGAGCGATTTATAAGCATCCCAGTGTGCGTGTGTATAGAATTCAACCCTATCCTTTTGCAGATATGGAAGCATTACTGCAAACGTTTTTAAATTCGTTTGAAGCCCCGCTCGATCATAACAATTGGGACAAAACGCTCAATGCACTTAGTCATGCAGAAAAAATTAATGCCATCACCAAAAAGGAACAAAATGTGGGCAATGGGAGTTGGCTCACCACTAAAATGATTTTGCTGGCCATCGTCTACGCCATCATTTATCAATTTTGTCGTTCAAAAGAGATTAAAGAATTTGAAGCGGAACCCTTAACGAGTCAAATTGCAGAAGGATTTTACAAGCTTTTTATTGTGGATGATAGAAATCGTGCCATACAAGAATATTTAGAATTACATGGTTTCCAAAAACCACTCCATTCTAATGAGTCTCCTTCAGTGACTCATCGGTTAGCGAGTATTCATGAATTCCTTTCCATCCCACAAGATAAAAAAGCCTTGTCCGATAAAGCCATGTTGGAAGCTATCTATATTAAATCATTGAATTGGCTACTCGCAGATCATTTGAAGAAAGGGGATATTGGTGCAGCACATGCATTAATCGATACGGAAAGTAATAACAAACATTGGAATCCTCTCATCTATGCTGCAAAAAATGGCAAGATTGTGATTGCAGAGCTATTGGGCAGCCATGCAAAATATGTGAATCAAAAAGACAGCCTTGGTAATACACCCTTGCATTATGCCATTGTGAATGGCCATGAAGACATCTGTCGAGTTTTAATACGATATCGAAATAAAAACAAACTCAATTTACTCTCTACAGATAATGAAGGAAATACGCCACTTCATGTGGCAGCATTGCATAATCGCATTGATATTCTCGAATTATTGCTCGCCACAGAACCCGCATTACTCAATATGAAAAATCAAAATGGCGAGACTGCCCTCAAAATTGCCTGTGATCATTATCATACAAATATGATAAGAAAATTGCTGTATAAAGGCGCAAGTTTGGAAGGCATAGAAATTGGAATGTATTCAGAAGAAATTCAAAAGCAGCTAAGCCAAATCGGACGCCCTCACTTGCAGTGAAGTCAAAATAGTGAACCTTTTAATCACACAAAAAATGGGGAATCAGCGACTTAGTTGCCTTTTTAAATCAATCGATTATAACTTTAAACAAGAGGAGAAAAACCAATGATGAGTCCAACGGAAATCAAACAAGCAATCAAAGTCCTAGAACAATCGGTGGCAAAATTTAAAGATCAATTGCAGAGCAACCAAAGAGCATTTTCGGAAACCAAACTCTATGAAACTTGTTTACAACAAACTAAAGCTCTTGAAGATGAGGTGAGTCAATATAAGTCTCAAAGAGCAGAAAAGTCTCAAAGCCTCGATCCACGTGCTTTTAATACTTGGGACAATGATAATTATAATCGCGTATTGCAATCCAATAAACAAACCTTAAGCCGTTTAGAACAGATGGTGCGACAAACGATTGCGGGTGCAACAACCGGAAGCAATGATCCTCAGGAATTGAACGCACAAGATTTGAAAACAAAACAAGAATTGAAGATACAAATAGAAGGACTCATTACTCGCATCAATACTGTAGAAAGAGAAATGGCAGAAGGCAAGCGAAGAGTGAACGATGCTAAAGCAGCCATAGATCGATTGAACCCATCCCAGTATGCAGTGCAAAACCAATACTTTGATTTATTCCGTCCATTAATTGAAAAAATGAAAGCTCAATTAAAGGGGATTACGGATGATATGACACAAGATAAATTCAAAGACAAAGCATCATATCTCCCGACTGTCAAACTAACGCTAACTCAAGTAGACGGGGCTGTTGCTTCACTTGAAAGAGCTTTTTCTGCAACCAAAACGAGTGTTGATGATTATCTTCAACATGTCACTAGCGAAGATGAATCCTATCGGAAATTTTTAGATGGAAATCCAACCGAAGAGGAACTTTTAGATGAAGTGAGTAATGAGCTTTTTCTTTTATGCAGACAAACGGGGCTTACACCCGACCAAGTGATGCAATTCACAAGCCAAGCGAGGGCAGAAGGGCAAAGAACTGGACAGGATCCAACCTTGCTCTTTTCCCAGTATTCCACGCTGCGAGCATCAAGAGCCACAGGAGCCACTACCGCAGAACCAAATGCAAATGCAGCACAGCTTGCTCAGGATAGAATGCCAGCCAATGCAGGTTCTAGACTTGGGAACAGGAGTGCAGAGCAACCAAAACATAGCGGTGAACACCCTAAATACGGATCTTCAGGACCTTCACATCCCAAGAAAGAATCTAAAAGAACCTAAGAGGAGTGGTGCCATCATAAAATTTTCCGATCGGGTAATTTTAAACTAAAATTGTAAGGAAGACTGTAAATAAACACAAAGTAAGCGTTCACGGCGGCTAACGCCGTAAACAAAATTGCAAGTTTTAGTTTTGTTCAGATGTATCCGTGCAGATAGATTAACTCATTCGCAAAAGATTTGATCTATATTTTTTGCTTCTAGGATTCGTTCTCCCCATACAATAAGAGTTTCGCAGTCAGCTTTCTCAATTTTTTCTAAGTGTACGGATGAAATGACACCAAATTTGTGTTTGATTTGTCGAGACAACATCTTGGATTCCCCTTCTTGCCATCCCTGAGAGAGTCCTTGCGCATGCCCCTGTGCATGCCCTTGTGCACGTCCCTCATTTCTACCTTTATTTTTCCACCATTCAGCTAAAGTCGTACTCATAAATTCTTCTCCAAGGGGTGTTGAAATATTCTCCACAATTAAATCTAAAACATGCGCAGGATTTTCAGTTTTTCCAGCTCGTGATAAGTAGTGTAGCAAAGTTCTAATGTAATCGGAAGCATTTCCTCCTTCGTTGAGCTCCATTTTTTTAATGAATTCGACAAAAGGCTCGATAAAGTTTAAACACTCCCTCGCGTGAATATGTTTCATTAGAAACACCAAAATCCCTGTCCAATACTGCTCTCGTAATGATTCATCTGAAATATGATGCGTGTCGATCAAATTAAAAGGTTTAAAAAGAATTTTGTCAATGATATGTTCGGGAGCATGAATGAGCTCTCGCATTTCTTTTGCTCCATGGTAAGGTGTTTCACAATTATAAAAAACTATAGGGACAATTAAGGGTAATGTTTTAGTATCTGGGTTTTGATCGATGTAATCATACCAAATTCTTACCTGGTAATGCAGATTTTTAAGCGGTGTAAAATGTTTAGTGGTACTAAAATGTTCCGCAAGGATGTATAATAATGCAGGGTTATTAACGATTCTTGTTTCATACAAAACATCACAAGCAAATTGATTTAATGCTTCATCAATATAGGAATTTGGAGAAAGATTAAGCACATCAAAATCAATTAACTCTTTAATTTCATTTGGCAAATAATGCTCAAAGAAATTTCTCGCAATACGCACATCAGTCATGGCTTTTTTGAACATTTTATCATGAGGGGAATAAATCTTTTTTGTCATAGGACCCGTACCTAAAAAATCAAATATTGATTTAATAAGAATGATCCAATAATTTATTATATCTGTACATCCGATAAATAACCTGTATTTCAATTTTACTATTATTCTGTCGTGTTAATAGTTTTAGAATTATAAACCGCAACTGAAAGGGTTACCACAACCTCGGTAAAATAAAGTTAAATCAGATCTCGTGGTATCATCACAATCATCTATATTATTCGTCGCATCCGCATCTTCTTTTGCACATAAAGGCTCAAACAAAGGCTTTCCCAATGTTTCCTCGAGAATCTTTATTCTCTTGGTGTCTTTTTCAGAAAGACGCGCCAAAGTTTTGCTGCAACTATTAATACAAGGATCACATTCTAAACTTCGGTGATAAAGCGGCTCAAAACCCGCATGTTTCAATAAATTATCACGTTCTGCCTCGGTATAATCAATCAGCGGATGCCAAACAGATCGACCATTAAAATGTTCTACTTTTTCTTGCCATTTGGGCAAATTATCATAAGGCGGCAACAATGTATTTCTTCGTTTTGCAGATAAAATAACAAAACGACAACTCGGATCTGCTTCATCCAACCAATCTAATAAGGGAAGACCTTTTAATACTGTGGAGCACCATTGAAATTTCGGAGTTGGAAATTCACCACGTTCTATCACTGCTTCTTGAAAAGTAATCTTGGACGTAAGATGGATCGCCTCGAACCCAGCTATCTGAACAAATTTTTTGCCTAAAGCCACGCGCTCTGCCCACGCCTCCCCTGCAAATCCGGTTTCAACATAAACAACAATCATCCGATGCCGGTTGCTAGCATTTGTCACTAAACTAGCGCCCTGCACAATGTTTTTGGTGTCAACGTTGCAGGTGTCCATCACCGACAAATTAGTGTTGCAGGTGTCCATCACCGACAAATTAGTGTTGCAGGTGTCGGACACCGACAAATTAGTGTCAACTTCGCTGGTGTCAGACACCGACAAATTGGTGTTGCTGGGGTCAGACACCGACAAATTGGACAGCGATACATTACCCAGCATTGGAACATTACCTTGCAGCGGCACATTTTCTGGTACCAGGGCATTATTATTTTCGAACACCCATTGAATTAACGCCAGCGAATCGTCACCATAATTAGTTAATATGACACAGGGCCTGTCCTCAAGCTGTTGTTTCAGCTCGACTTCGGAGTCTCGTTCATGAAGTGCCTTCAATTTTTCAGTCATACAAATGTCTTATGTTTTTAAGTGAGACCATGGAGATTAATTTATACCGCTTCCCGGCAGGAAAACAATAAAGCTTAAAAGAATAATTTCTTTCAAGGTTGACTATTTTACCAATAAAATCGCAGAACGCTCCACCCATAACCGCATGCGCATGAGCGGTTTGGGTGGCGGAGTACTAAGGCATGCTTTGAAGCCAATACGTCATCCCAATTACAAAAAGCGCTATAAAAATGATGGCAGCAATGCCATCTACCGCGTCATTAGATAAATTATGTTTTTTTCTTGCCATCGATTTTTTCCTCGACCAATTTGTTCCTCTACTGATTTTTTCCTCTACCCGTTTGTTCCTCTACCGATTTTTTCCTCTACCGATTTTTTCCTCTACCGATTTGTTCCTTTACTGCTTGCTCAAACGGGTGGGTTCACAATGAATAATGCATAATAAATCACATAAAACCAGCTGAAAATACCATGAATGATTGCCCACAAAAGCGAATGATTCACGTTAAATGAAATTGCCATGGCCAAAGCGGAGCCAAATGTGGTACCCTGCATAATAATTGTCTTGCGGTTCATCTCAATATTTCCTTCATAGGATACTTTACTCTTCTCCAGCTTCCCTTATTTCACTTGCTCCCCTCACTTTCCTTATTTTCCTCACAAAAGGGAATTGAAGTTTTATTTCTCAGTGACAATTTCTGTCTCGCCTGTTTCAAAATTATAGTAAGCACCGACCACCTTAATTTTATTTTCTTTTAGCAATTTTGAAATCGGACCAGAAGCCTTAATTGCACTTACGCTATTTTTGACATTCGCAATAATTGCATCTTTTAAACTGACTTTTTCACGATTGACATTATAAAGCGCGGGTTCAATCAGCTTAGCAATGGGTTGAATACCATTGCTATTATCATTCCAAACGGCTTCGACCGCACCACAATTTTGATGACCTAACACGAGTACCACTTGCGAGAAATTTACCAAAACAGAATATTCGACACTACTCAACTCTAAATCGCCGACAACATTGCCTGCAATTCTCACCACAAAAATATCACCCAATCCTTGATCGAATAAAAGTTCGGGGGGTACGCGTGAGTCTGAACAACCTACGATAACCGCAAAAGGTCTTTGTTTTGCAATGGTTTCTTCACGTCTTCCCGCCAGCGCATTTGGAGCAGGACAGATGGTTCTATCTTTCACAAATCTTTTGTTGCCGTCGATGAGACGTTGTAAAGCTTCCGCTGGGGTTTGAGGGGCGGGAGACCCAATGGCTGGGGTCGCTTGATTCATTTGATTTGCTTGATTCCCTTGTCCCTGACTCACTTGGTTCACTTGATTCCCTTGAGCTTGGCTTGCTTGATTCGTTTGCCCTTGACTCCCTTGTCCCTGACTCCCTTGCACTTGGTTCGCTTGGTTCCCTTGATTCGCTTGGTTCCCTTGATTCGCTGATGATGAGTTCACCTGTTGTGTACCCGTATTCTTGCTTTGTGTTTCTTGTGCGTAAGTCAGAGGTAGGATAAATGTGATAAGAAGAGCTACTGTTAAGCTTACCCATAAATTGCATTTTTTCATTTTTAAAATTCCTTTTTTCATTTTTAAAGTTCCTTCTTTAATTTGACAGACGAATCATTCGCTCAATCATCAATGATAGCACATAACCTCTGACGTCGCGCGTTTCCAACGCAACCAAACGCCATATTTTACGATGGCTATCTGAAATATCAAAATTAAACAAATGTTAATCACCTGAGAAAAGCTCGGGGAGATTTGGGTAAACCAAGCGCCTGGGTAGAGCGCAGGGAGCCAATAATTAGGTAAACCAACTAATGATAAAAATGTAGGGACAAAGGCATACAGTAAAATTAGATAAACGATTGTCGCCAAATGCGCTCGTTTGGCTTTTGGATTCCAACACAAAAAATATAAAATTCCGATATCTCTTAATAAAAACAAAAACATTGATATAAAAAATCCTATCAGCATCACATTTATCTTTTTTCCTTCAAAACTACTTGCAGCTTGCACCTCATAAACGAGTGGAATTAATATGATGAGTCCCAGTAGACCGCTTAATATCCAAGCGGGTGTCAGATTAAAAGTTTTGTGGGTTACCCATCGATAAATATGAATCATGTTTTTAGGCGCAAAAAATGCAGCTAAAAAAGTAAGGTTTAAAATAATTAAAAAAGCAACGCCCCAATATATCGCGTTTATCATTGAAGGCGGCGCTTCAAAACCTAACACAAGCATCTTCTTCGGCAAATAAACATATCCCCAGCAATAAACCACCCAAAGAATCACTGCGAGCGGCCAAAACCAAGGCGCTGTTTTGACTTGTAACTCTACGCGAAGTAACCGATAAATCCCAAGCCACAACAAAATTATCACAAATACATAAGACAAAATAATGAACATTGCATAAGGGAGATTCAAATGATACCAGCTGTGTTCCGCATATAGACTCTGGAATAACGAGGACGCAGCAAAAAAATATACCCCCAAACCAACGAAAATTGCAAATAATTGGATGAATGTAACACGCGCACGACTTCGTAATGGACTAATTCGTTGCACTAATAAAGCACAAAAAAAGGAAAAAGAAATTGCACCGATGGAGGCAAGAATACAATTAAAGTAAGCAAACAATGTTTGAGATAAAGATTGGGTGCCTAAACCACCATGAGCCATAAAAAAGATTAAACTACAAAACAACGCGCCATACCAAACATAAGCCGTTGTGCCAAACAATTTACCCCATGCCATAGACCATGCCCCAAGTGGAGTCATGCGCTGAGATTCCCAAGTGTGATCTTGTATTTCTTCAAAAATGGCGTCTACCGATAAACCAGTGCCCCAAACCACTAATAATAACAACATTAAATACGTCGCAATATTTGGGAGAGACGCTAATTTATCCTCATGCCAAGAATAAGCAACATAAAAAATAACGGCTAATATCACTGGCATCGCAATTAATCGATGCACAGAAAATTGTTTCCAAATGTTTCGTTGAAATTCTGGATTCAAGTAATTGATAGATTTAAACATGATATTTCTTACAGATTTAAAAAATTAACTCATTATGATATGATGTGCTTTTTAATGCAACCAGTACAAAAAGGTGCATATGGCGCTAATATCAGTAAAAAATCTAACTTTCAATTATCCTGGCAAGTGTGCCTTAAGTGATGTGAGCTTCCTCATCGAACCACAAACGGTTACCGCTTTGGTCGGACCCAATGGCGCCGGTAAAAGTACTTTAATGCGCTGCATGGCAGGGCTAAACCTCCCCGTTCAAGGCAGCATTTTCATGGATAATTTAGATGTTTTAAACTTCCCACGCGCAGCGCACGCCACAATGGGGTATTTGCCCGATGCTTTTGGTTTATACGACGATTTAACGGTTGAACAGTGCTTACGATATTATGGGATGGTGCATAACGTGCCACGACATGCCCTTGAAGACACTCTCCAATCCACCGCACAATCATTGCAAATCGTGCCTCATTTAAATCAAGCAGTGGGCACATTATCGCGCGGTCAACGTCAACGCTTAGCCATTGCCCAAACGCTCATTCATAAACCAAAAGTTTTATTATTAGATGAACCCGCCACCAATCTCGATCCTGAAGCCAGGCAACATTTGGCTCAAATTTTCAAAGATTTACAAACTTCAGGGGTGACATTAATCGTCTCCTCTCATATTTTGGCTGAATTACAAGAATATTGTACCCACATGCTGGTATTACGAGAAGGTCGCATTGTGGCACATTCCGATATTCAATCTGCAACAAAAAATATGATGGATGTTTATTTAGCTACCGCGGGTACAGCGACAACAACAAGTGAGACAAAGGCTTAATTAAAAGGAATTTTTTAAAAAATGAACCCCTTAACTAACAGGATGACACTATGAAATGGCTAAAAATTAAAACGCGTGAATGGATCCAAAACTATAAAACCTTTGCGCTTCGAAGACAACATCGAAAAGCTAAAAAATTGTGTGAAAGTTTGATGCAAAATTTAGAATTATTTCATGCAATTGAAGGCGCTAAGACTTCCGCCCGTTTTGAAAAAGAATTTTTGAGCGAAGTACCGAGCTTTAAATCTCGCCAAGCACTCTTCGACAAATGTCTCAAAGCCATTAAAAACCCTGGCTTATATTTAGAATTTGGCACTTACAAAGGCGATTCTATTAATCTGCTGGCAAAACTTGCCCCCGCGCAAACTTTTTACGGTTTCGATTCATTTGCTGGCCTACCTGAGACCTGGACGGTAGATTCAAAAAAAGGCAATTTTGATTTGCAAGGCAAACTTCCCCTCGTCTGGGATAATGTTAGATTAATCAAAGGCTGGTATAACGAATCTCTGCCAAATTTTATTAAGCAACATCCAAATGCCAAAGTTGCTTTTATCCATATGGATTGTGATTTGTATAGTTCAACAAAAACTGTACTCGATCTGCTTCGTTCGATGCTCTCACAAGGAACTATCATTTGCTTTGATGAGTATTACAATTATTCAGAATGGGAAGCAGGAGAACATAAAGCCTTTATTGAATTTACCAAACAACACCACATTCAATTTGAATATTTGGGCTATATTCGCATGGGACGTCAAGTCGCGGTTAAAATTAAATCGATATAATCTCTCGTTCGTAAAGGTTCAAGCACTGTCTGGGAAACGTCCCTTTGTGGAACAGAAGTTATTTGCGTATGGAAGCAGAATTATTTGCATTCGGAAGTCAAACACCCGCCATGCAGATAAAGTGTGCGATCGAGTTTAGTGGCAAGATTCGGATCGTGCGTGACGACGATAATACTAATTTGAAGCGTTTTATTTAAATTTTGCATCACTTCAAATACTTGTTCGGCGGTTTCATCATCTAAATTTCCAGTCGGTTCGTCTGCCAAAACACAATCTGGATGATTCACCAAAGCTCTGGCAATGGCAACTCGTTGACGCTCTCCACCAGACAATTCAGAAGGTCGATGCTGCATACGATCTTTTAACCCCACCCTTTCTAATAATTCAGCTGAACGATGTTTAACTTCTGCCAGCGGCAATTTTGCAATCAGCAAGGGCATGGCAACATTCTCTAAGGCCGAAAATTCAGGTAACAGGTGATGAAACTGGTAGATAAATCCCAAAGATTGATTCCGCACTTTTGCGCGTTGACTCTCACTGATGTCACATAAATTGATGCCATTAATGAGCACATCACCTGTGGAGGGAACATCAAGACTGCCTAAAACCTGTAATAAAGTGGTTTTTCCAGATCCTGAACGTCCCATAATTGCAACTTGTTCGCCGCGTTTCACTTGCAAGTTTACGCCGCTTAAAATTTTTAAATGTCGATCGACCTCTCTATATTCTTTATGTACCTCGCGGCATTCTAAAACGATTCTACTATTCACACTACTCATACCGTAAGGCCTCAGCGGGTTGGATATTGGCGGCGCGCCACGCAGGATAGAGCGTTGCTAAGAAACACATGATGAGTGCGGCAATCGTCACTCCTATCACATCAAAGGTATGTACTTCAGAAGGTAAAAAATTAACCAAATACACGTCGCGCGATACGAGTTCAATATTAAAACTCTGCTGTAGGAAATCAGTCCATCCGGTTACATGGTGCGCCATATATAAACCGAATAAAACACCACAAAGGGTGCCTACCAACCCAATGACTGTGCCCTGCGCGATAAAAATGCCCATCACGCTGCGTCGACTGGCGCCGAGCGCTCGCAAAATAGCGATATCGGGACGTTTATCCGTTACCATCATCACTAGACTGGAAACTAAATTAAAAGCCGCAACCGCAATAATCAATAATAAGATGAATAACATGACGGTTTTTTGAATGTGTAATGCACGAAAAAAGCTGCCAAAATCTTGCGTCCAATCGCTGATCCAATATTGAAGCGCTCCCAACTGAACATTGGCAGAAGATTCTTCTCGAAGCAGTTGCGACGGTTTTTCAGCTGCTGCTTGTGTTTGCTGAGTTTTCATATGCCGCAAACCTTCAGGCTCATGAAGTAAATGGTAAAGTGCTTGCGCCACCACGGGGGCTTTAAGTTCATCTTTTACTTTCAACTGTACACCGGTCACACCGCCATCGGTGCGAAAAAGTTTGCCAGCATCTGCAAGGTGAATAAAGACTTGTGAACCATCATATAAATCACCAATTTCAAAAATGCCAACGATGGTAAATCGCTTAATGCGTGGTAAAACGCCTGCAGGTGTGACAGAAGCTTCAGGCACAATTAAACTGACTTTGTCCCCCACCAACACACCTAAATTTTGTGCCAAAGTGCGTCCCATCACCATGCTATAAGAACCAGAGGTAAGGAGATCCAACGTACCTTGCTTCATGCGTTGAGTGAGTGGATAAACGGCATTGACTTCATTAGGTTCAATCCCCTTTACCAATACCCCTTGTACTCGACCCGACCCAACACCAGACAACATGCCTTGTCCCAATGTAAAAGGCGCAGCACCAATCACGTCTGGATATTGTTGTAAGCGATGCATGAGTGTTGGCCAATCCGCGACATTGCCACCAATTTTTCCGACGGTAATATGAGGGGTTCCACTTAACATTTGCGCACGAATTTCACGATTAAAGCCATTCATAACAGATAGGACTGCGATGAGAACAGAGACCCCGAGCGCAACACCAATGACAGAAGTAAGTGAGATGAATGAGATAAAGTGATTTTTCCGCTTTACTCGCGTGTAACGGTAGCCGACAAATGCGTAAAAAGGTCTAAACATAGTGGGAGTAGTATACTAGAAACACGGTATTCTTCAACCTCAATTGACATCAAACTGAATTGAAACCAAACTCAATTGACACCAAACTGAATACTCAATTAACATCATTCTTTAACATCAACCTTAATCGACATCTCAAAGCCTGTCGGTATCTCAAACCCTAGTCGATATCTCAAATCGACACGACAGTTCGATTGAGCTTTTAATCGACATATTAATTGACATATTCTTCAACCTCTATCTCCAAGTTACTTGGAGCTCCACTTTCTGTCTTTATCAATTTTGGATCAATACGATACGCTCGCAAACGCCTGCCTGGTCTTCTCGCTCCTCGGCTGTGACTGTCGTCTGCGTCGACGCCACTTTCAGCTCCGACAGGTGCTGCTGGGGCTTGAGCTGTTTCAGCCCGCGCTGACGCAACAGGTGCTGCTTGGGCTTTCGCTGCTTCTGCTCGCACTGGCGCTGGCGCGACTACGGCTGGTTGCTGGGGTTGAACTGTTTCAGCCCGCGCTGATGCAACAGGCGCTGACATTGCGGGCGCCGGTGATGTAGATCTGCGGCGTTCAGCAGCAGCATCAAATCCGGGGGTAAATCCAGGCCGTGCGGAAGCCGCAGCAGACTGTGATCCCGCGGGTTTATCAGCGCCGGGTCGTGTTCCGGTAACTCCTGCCTGAGTTCCGGCAGACTGCGCTTCAAGTCTTGTTCCGGCTGCGATTGCAGCAGACTGCGCTCCTGCTGGTGTTCCTGCAGACCGTCCTGCAGGTCTTGTTCCTGTTGTGGTTTCAGTGCCATCTCGCCGCAGATCTCCAAGATTTCCAAGCACTTCATTCATCATAGCGTTCAAATCTTCACTGTCTGTGTTCGCCTGGACGCGTTCTGTGTTCGCTTGGGCGCGTTCTGTGTTCGCCTGGGCGCGTGTCGCATTACTGGCTTGCTGCTTCGGTTGTTGTGACTGCATCCCCTGCTGTTGCTTAACGCCCGACACCACAGCTTGTAATCCAGCTAATATTTTTGTACCATCGTGACCACCATTTTCAATGGCTTCAATTAATCGACCACGTGTTAGAAACTGATTAACCGTGAGCGTTTCGCTCTCAAAATTCTCTACAATCTGACGATAAGAGTCACGAGCTGCTTCAAGTTCCGCGTTAGGTTTGTTATCCGCAGATACAAATCCATTTTCAACGACTTGCATCTCCGCACGATGTAGTACCTCTGATGCCGCTGCAAGCTTACCTTTTTTGAGCAGCGCTTTGGCTAAATTTTTCCAAACAAACGTTTCTTGCGCGAGACTACCGTTCAACTGATGATATTTAACTTGTAATTGGCGTCTCATGGGCGGGTCTAATTTTGCCAAATGTTGTTTAAACAACAAGGCATCATGTTCAGGTATTCTGTCATGTTTAAATAAAGCTTCCCTCAAATCATCCAGAATCTTATCTCTTGAATTAGTTTTATCGTGGAAAGCCGCAATCAATTTTTTCTTATCCGTATTCGCTTCTTCGGGCAAAAATTGCAGATATTCGGCAAACAATGCTCCCTCGGGGGTTTGTAAATCTGAATTATCGAGCGGGCGATCAGGGTTTTCTTTTTGTACGCCTTCGGCAAGGCCAATGAGCGAGCCAAAAAAGTTAAACAAATTCCCCAGCCATCCAAAACCCAAAGCGGCAAGCCCGCTGATACCAGGTTGATCCGCATAAGGTTTGAAAAAGTCACGAATGGCATGGAAAACATTTCCTACGATGGGAATAGCGACATTCATCGCTGGACGAGAACCCACTTCTGTGGTGAATGCAGGGGTGTAGGCATTTAAGATATCGCTCACCAATTTCTTTAATCCAGATCCTAAATCTGTGGTTGCCGGATTCGAGTTTGCGTTTGTTCTGCTCGCACTGTTGTTCGCGCTGTTGCTCGCACCAGTACTTGTATGTGTGTTGCTATTCGCTGCAGATGGCGGGTTCGAGGCAGTTTGCGCACCGCTTCCAGCGCCAAATAAACTCATCAAAGAGGAGAGTGCCGTGCCGAAAAGTGAAGCAGGTCCATCGGAAGTAGACGCACCAGAAGTGGAGGTACCAGAAGAAGGCCCTGCGGAAGCTCGCCCACCGGAAGCAGTCGATCCGCTTGAAGCGCCACCTGTTCCCATTGCACCACCCAGTCCTAATGAACTCAGCAAAGAATTTATCGAAGCAGACAACCAATCTGAGCTTGAACCAGAACCTTGCGCTGTTTGAGCGCGTTCCGCCGTCTCATCCCTTCGAGACCGGCTACTGAGAGGTCGATGTTGAAACCATTGATTTGATCTCGTTGTCTCTCCCGTCTGCTGAGAAGATTGTCTCGGTTGCTGTAAAGGTCGCCCTGTCGGTTGTGAAGGATCTCTCGATTGTTGTAAAGGTTGTCCCGTTTGCGGAAAAGGTAATCTCGGTTGTCCTGCTTGTGGGAATGGTTGTGATTGAAAGGCTTGTTGAAATAGCGGTTGATTCAATCCGCCTCTTTCATAGGCTTCTTCTAAGACGGAAGATAATTTTTGTCTGCGCCTCCAAATGTCGTCTCGATTCCGTTTACCTAATACTCGGGCGAAACAATCTTTTAAGTCATCGCCATATTCATCGAAAAAGCTGACTCTATTAGGGGTATAGTCACTATTATAAAGTTCGACTTCACCTTGATTCTCTACATCTGAGTCTCGAATATTATATTCCCATTCCCAATGACCACCAGCTTCATTGAATATTTTTAAAACGCGTGCTCCAGGCGGTAACGCAGCTCCCTCAGCGCCCATTCGCAAACATCCAATATCTCTATATAATTTTTCTGCTTCTTCTTTTTCATCGCCTCTCAGAGGCATTTCACCCTCAAATTGATACATACCCGAAGCTCGAATTTCTGCCGCGGCTTTTGCTCGGACTTCAGCCAAAGCTCTATTTCTCGCTTCAGTGGCTGCTTTTCGCTCAACGAGTGGTAATTCCTCAATGGCTACATCACGATTTTCACGCACTTGCTTAAAATCCTTTACTAAAGGATGCCCGTCGACGAGTGCTCTTAATGTCGTATAAGATTCAACCTTCATTCCGAGACGTACACCCAGACTAATAATTAAATCCTCGGGAACAGGTTGATGTGGCTGATGGTAATTAGGGTAGTCCAGAGCCTCGAGACTGTCACGATGACGCTCGTGCGCCGTGTTATCCAACATGCGACGCAATACAGGGCCTAATATAATTTCACGATGAATGGGATTTTCTAAATCATCGACCAATATTTTTCGAAATTCTGCAAGGGTAAGATCGTGTGCATCTAGGTATTCGTGTTTAAATGCGGTAAATAAAAGCTCGAGCGTTCGTTTTTCTTCTGTAGGTGAAAGACGATTTCCTTTAAGATTTAAAACGTAAGCGTTCGCTAAGGCGTGTAAACCACAACCTTGCTGAAAACCGGTCGCCTCTGCGGTGAGTTTAGGATTATAAGGCATACAACAAGCCTCCTATTAAATTGAATTCTCGATCGATTCAAATTACTCATATTAGAACACATTTTTTGTTTAGAGTCAATTACTTACCTGTGTCTGCACGGTAATTTATTTGAGTGATAGCGTTATTTAGAGATAATTTATGTTAATTTAAAAAACTGTGTATATTTACAGCCATATTTATAGACCTAACGACACCAGCCGCCAGGGCACTCGTGCTAATCAATCTCTAATTGCTTGCATATCCTCGCAAGATATCATCTTACTAAAAATAAAAACCCCCAAACCTTGCCATTAAAAAGTACCTGATATATATTAATACGAGGCGTCAATAATACAGGTACTTTTTATGCATACTCGATCCCGATTTATAGAAAAAATTCTGCTAAAAAAAACAAAAATGTACCCTGTTCTTGGGCTATTAGGGGCAAGGCAAGTGGGTAAAAGTACCTTTCTTATGAAGCAATGGGCGCCCAAAATGGCGGCCAATTACATTACTTTTGATGAAAAAGAAATGACACAAAGAGCCATTCGTTCGCCTGCTCAATTCTTAATTGACGAAAGCAAAAATCAATCTATCCCACTCATCATAGATGAAGCTCATAAGGTCCCACACATTTTTGATTCTATTAAAGCTATTGTAGATAAAGATAGAAGGAATGGTGCGTTTACCTTGTCTGGTTCTGTTGAATTTTCCTCTAAATCAGGCGTTAGAGAATCTTTAGCGGGTCGTATGGGTACCACCAAACTATATCCGATGAATCTTCGTGAACTCAATAATCATAGCCTAATTACACCTTGGGTTTCATTTGATTTTGAAAAAATAAACCCAATTGGAGCAAAATCTGTGGAAACCTGGTTGGAAAGAGGTGGTATACCAATTTTTTGTGGGTTAAGCGATATAGATGAGCGAATTGGATTAGTAAATAGTTGGCTAGAAGCTATTTGCTATAAGGATATTAAACAATTAAAAGATGCGAAATACGACAGTGATCTCGCCTATAATTTGATGGTATATTTATCTTCCGAATCGATGCAGTCATTCACTCAATTAGCGTCTGAATTTAACACAACGATAGCTTCAATCAAAAAACATTTAAACGCACTAGAAACTTTATTCTTGATATATAAAATTCCATCGTTTGAAAATCCGAAGGCTCAACCACAATACCAGATTTTTGATGCTGGTGTTTTGAATGCATTGCGACGTGGACACTCAACCCTAGTTTCTCGACATAGAAGTTTATTAATATTATTAATGAATGAAATATATTCTCAATATGAATATTCCGGAAAATTAAAACCCGATTTATATTATTATCGAACAAGAGGCGGTTCTGAAATAGATTTAATTTTAAAGACTAGAGATCATCTTGTTGGAATTGATTGTGTTACAACGGATGATATTTCTCCTTATAGGCAGAGAGGTATGAAAAATTTTATCGAAAAACACAAAAATGCGGTGGGTTATTTTGTGGCGCCAGTGCAGCGATTTTATTCTATCCAAAAAAATATTCATGTGATTCCTTGGAATCAGATGGGGTGAATTGAGCTGTACGTGATTTTAACGGCCACTACACTTTCCTATTAGAAAAATATCTATTGAGATGGAAACCGGTTTTTGGATTAATCGAACCCCTAGATAAATTTAACGAATTTTGGATTCAAGGAAGTGCAGAAGGCAGGGTGGCTATGTGCTTTTGAGGGATGTCGCGAACAGGGAAGTTACGGAGCGCCAAGGACAGGGATGTCCGTTCCCGAAAAAATACATAGCCACCCGGCCTTCGTATTAGAACGCAAATTAGGCGTGGGAACAACTCGTTATTACAGAATTACTCAATTATTTTGTCCCCAAACAGCAGCGTTTGCATTTAATTTTGATGTTGGTGGTTTAGATTGAGGTTTTTTGGGCTCACTCGGTTGTGGCATTATAACAGCATTACCTTCTGTTTCTAACATTGGAAGATGGCCTCTTGTCATCATCTGAAGATAAGGATGAGGAGCCTCGACCCTTGGCAAACCCATTTGAGGACGAGCAGCAGCATTAACCGCACTAATATTCGCTTGTCGAACCATTTGAGGATGAGCACCCACATTACCTGCATTAACCCCCGCCGCCGCTTGCGGCATTTTCTGGGAAAACGCAACAGGGCTTGGATTCGCTGGATTTGGCTTCGGTTGTTGTGGCATTTGAACGATACCACCAGTTTCTAACATGGGAAGATAGCCTAGTTGTAAAATGAGAGGAGCGGGTTCTACACCATTTGCTCTTGAAACATTAACAATGGGAGGTTGAACCCGAGTAACTTCTGAAGGGTTAGAAAACGCTGGTAAATAAGCTCTGTTCGACATGAGGGGTATGGGTTGGGGTGTGACATCCTCTATCATCTGACATCCCTTACTCAAATCACTCGCCCCGATCGCTTCTTAAAGATTTAGATGATTTGTATCCCAGTTTTCTTTGGTTTGTCATAAATAGGCAACGGCTGGTTATCAGAAAGAATATTCACAACGACATCAATCTTTTGATCTCCAATCTGTTTTTTAAGCTCAACTATAAAATTAAGTTTCGAAGCTAGAACTATGTCTTTATTAGAAAATAGAGTTTCAATATAGAAATCTATATCGCCTCCACGTTTTAGATCTGAAGCTCTTGAACCAAATAGCCAAAGATGATCATTTTCATTAAAATATTGATAAAATATTTTTTTAATTGTCGTCAGTTCTTTTTCGGTAAGTCTCATACTTTTAATGCCATGTCTATCCCTAGATTGGTAAAAGAAAACAAAAACTTTTAATTAGGCGCTGGCAAAGATTAAGGACTCGCACCTTGTGCTCGGTCTTGGCCTTGGCCTGCATCTACGTCCGCGCCTACACTAGCACCTAGGCTCAGGCCCGAACCTAGGCCACCGCCGTTTGTAGCACTTCTAGCAGCCTGACTAAGAAGCAGAGGCTGTTTGTCTGACGATTGCGCGCCGGCAAGATGTGTGGCAGTAGCGCCCCCCGAAGCTTGTGAGGTCGAAGTTTGCGAACCTAAAGTGGATTGACCAGGTTGACCGGGTTGAGCAGCTTGACCAGGTTGAGCGGCTTGACCGAGTTGTGGTTGCGTTGCATTCGACTGTGCTGAATTCGGCTGAGCAGTATTTGGGTCAGCAATATTCGGGTGAGCGGTATTCGGGTGAGTGGTATCCCGTTGTGCGGCATCCCGTTCTGCTTGAACGAATGGAACAAGTTCATCACCTTTTAAATCTTGAGCGGTGAACAATACGCCCGGCGGTTTTAACAAATCCCCTGAACGTAGCCAAGCCGCAAGTATTTCCTTCTTACGTTGTTTTTTCTCATTAAATTGCTTAATCAGTGCATCTTGTTGTTGTTTTTTCCATTCTTTAAGATTTTCTAATCTAAGCTGGCAGTCTTCTTCAAATCGTTTTTTAACTTCAGCCAACTTTTGTAGCTGTTCTCGTAAGTGTGCAGCTTCTTTTTCATCCTTTGGGTGAGCCATGATCAAGGTCTGCTCATGTTGTTGTGCCTGCATCATGCCATGATCGTATCTTTGCTTAAGAGCTTGATAATTGCTCTGAAATTCTCTATTCACCTTCGCATCTATCTCTTCACTCGAGGCTTGGTCACAGGCGGCGATGGCTGCTTCGAAATGACGAAGCGCTGATACTAAACTTTCTCGTTTTTGGTAATGTACCAATTGGTCGGGGCAGCTTTGTGCACCTAAAGTTGTCGCATCCGCGTCGAGTTTGTCAGTCGCTTGTTGATAGGTTTTAATCATGTCTGCATTATAAATATCTTGCGATTGCAGCATTTTTTTCAATTGCTTTAATGATCTATCTTGCATTATTTCATCTGCTTCAACATAACAATGATTTTGTCTTAATTCTGTTAGTAATGCATCCCAAGCAACATTTTCGTCTTTATTTAATATTTTGCGTTTAAAATTCTTCAAATGTTGAGGATTTATTTTTTCACTCAATATATTCAGATATTCATCAAATCGTAATTGATTGAATACTTCCATATTTCCATTATCTAAAAACGCGGTTTTCAAATCGTTTATGATGTCTGCCGGTCCTTCTCCCTCTCCTTCTCCTTCTTTTGCAAGACGCCACCGTTTGTTAAATGCCATTCTCTGAGCTTTCGTTAATTTGCTGACATATTTATTAAACAAACCATCTTCCGCCGTTTCAATTTCGCTTTCTTCCAATGGACGTCCTGGATTATTGTCTCGAAACATTTTATCGGCAGTGCCCATAAAATTATCATAGATGCTTTTCAACTGCATAAAACCGCTCAAAAGTACACTTAAGATTTCACCAATGCCTAATTTATTCAATTCACGATCATCTTCTGTCGTACTTTCGCCACGATTTTTCTTTGCATCGCGTTGCTGTATCCTTTCTCTGCGCTCTGCTTGTTCTTGTAAAACCTTTCCCCCAATCAGAGGACGAATAAATTGCATCAAGGTTTCAAAAGGTGAAGCGGATGATGAAGCGGGAGCGGATGACGAAGCGGAATGGGAGGGGGAAGCAGAAGCGGCTGATGAAGCGGAAGAGTTAGCCCCTTTCGGCGTTGGATTAGTTGCAGGATGCAATCTTGATCTTGAATTTTGCGATCTCGAATTTTGCGAACTTGATCTTGAATTTGTAGTGCCTGATAGGCCTAAACCTTCACCATAAAGTGAAGGATCTCCATCCCCTCGCACAGAAGATGCATAAACAGTGTCGCCAAAGTATTTAACATCATCTGCCCCCTCACGAAATCGGACATGTCTCGATTGCTCTTGTTGCTGGCGACGTTGATTTTGTGGCTTTGATTGCTGATGTTGCTGCAAATGTGGTTGCTGTGGTTGTTGATGATATTGTTGTTGTCGTCGATGTTGCTGCTGTTGAAGTTGTTCCCGCAGCGCTTCCTGGCCACTCACCCATTCACTTCTACGTTTATTTTCCCCGAATTTTGGGCCTGAACCTGAACCCAATCCTAAGCCTGAAGATGCACTGCCGTTTTGCGCCCAAGAAAGTTCTTCCTCTGCTAGGCGATCACGTTCCCTACGTTCTTGTTCTTGACGCAAACGATTGCGCTCTATTTCCTCATTTGAGTCTTTTCTATCTTTTTGCTCTTTCCCATTTTTTTTCTCTAGAGTAGCTGACATATAAGCCCACCTCGATAATATATACACGTAATAATTCAATGATTAACTATAATGACTATATATAACAACAATTTTGATAATTTAATCACAAAATCTTAACAAAATCAAGAAAAAATTGTGTTGCTTAACATACTTAATCAAGGGATATGACGATGTGAATATACTCGGATGTGTATATGCAATGAAATGTTAAAAAGAGATCTACACAAGACCCTCACAAGACCCTCACAAGACCCTCACAAGACCCTCACAAGACCCTCACAAGACCCTCACAAGACCCTCACAAGACCCTCACAAGATCCACAGTCGCTTTTCCATAATATAAATAATATGTATAAATGCCTTGATAAATAACTGCATAAAAATTAGAGAATATCAGAAAATCAGAAAATTTGCTTTAGGAATTATTCAGAAAATCCAGATAATGGCAGATGACGCAATGCTCTATTAAAAATGGGCAGACCTTCATCTGGCATTTTATTTGCGCAATCATTTTCAATTTTTGATCTCGTCTCGCCATAATCTGACCAAGGAATATTCTCGGTATATGCTTGTAATTGATCCATCACCTTACAATAAGTATGAAAAAAATTATCCCTCGTAGCACGTCGCAAAGCGCTTAAATAATTGTCCCGACAAACCGTCGGTACGATAATTTTCATCGTACCTGCTTGAACCAATTCAGCGTTCATCATTATTCTCGAAAGTCGTCCATTCCCATCATTAAATGGATGTACTTCACTGACCATAAAATGCATAAAAAGTGCCCTAGGCAAGCCTTTATTTAATAATTTATAAATTTCAAAGCCCTTTATTAACGTGCCCACGACATTTCTTGGCTCTACAAAATAGGTATTTCCTGCTCTGTTTGGTTTTTCTTTAAATTCTCCTGGGCGTATCACTGGGCGCTCTTTCATTAGAAAAGCATGCCTCGCTTTTAACATGCTTAAAAATTCTGCAGCATCGTTTGGGGTTTTGTTCATTTCACTATAATCGTTTGCTAAATAAAAATTTGCTAAAACATCATGACTATCTTCATAGCGATCTTCAATTTCTACCCCTTTAAATACGATATCTTCTGCCTCGTCAATGACAAATTCAGTCCCTTCAATATAATTTGAAAAATAAGATTCGAAAAAAGATAAATTTCGAAAAGAGGTTAATGAAAAATGATAATTTCTTTCTTTTAAAAAACATTTTTGAATATATAAACTTAAATTCTCAAATAATTGTAATCGATTTTCATCGAAAGGTTCTTTCTTGGCTATCGCTTTTGCATAAGGCGATCGTAGTGAATCCACAGGCTGGCTGGATAATAAAGCTGAAATTATTTGTGTTAACTTTTTATATTCGTTCTCATAATTCAGCGTTAAAGCAATTTGTTTCGCTTCATCTCTAATTTTATTGAGACCTTGTTCTCCTTGATAATGCAGCTCACGAGCTAAATATTTTTCTACCCCTTCCTCACCGATGGTTTTAACTCTTTTTAACTTCTTACCCTTCACTATAGTTAAATTCTCCAATAGCATTCTTGCAACATTACTTTTGCGCAACTTCGGTAATACTTGATCATAATAATGATCATAATCGCCTTTAAATACCTTAATAATAAGCCCAGGTAATATTATTGTTTTTGCATAGGAACCTGTAACAAATACAATATCTGCATCCGGTTGAAAATGAATGGGTTTTAAATCTACAGCCGTTCTAAAACTTAATATTCCATTTGGAACCAAATGGGTTACAATTTGCATCCAATGTTTTCTCACGATTTTATTAAACGGATCTTGTAAATTGTCGGTATAAATTCCCCGATGGACACGACGCAATTTGCCCTGAGCAGTTAAAGCTGCCCATTTTTTGGCTGTATTTTTATCTAGTGAAAATAGTAATTTATTCATCATTGACCTTTACTTTTTTCATGATTTCACGAACTAAAGCATATAATGATATAATATATACGAATTTTCACATAAAATGAAGAGTATTATCGAAAAAAGACCTATATTGTGATTGCAAGCGTAACCGCATGCCAACCGAAACAGTTTGCGAAAAGCAGGCGGCGCGGGTAGCCATCGCTATTTCCCACCTGCATTCCCCACGTGCAGAAGTACGGGCTTGCGCGGATAACCACCACCCTTCACCACCTGCACTTTTGCAGGCGGCGCGGATAAC